>Ga0154020_10001389_pt1 | contig 29922 bp, 27 predicted proteins | sample Klosneuvirus_201_FD_109709 | JGI IMG/M metagenome (GOLD analysis project Ga0154020, IMG submission 109709) | Active sludge microbial communities from wastewater, Klosterneuburg, Austria - Klosneuvirus_20160825_MG | ecosystem: Engineered > WWTP > Aerobic digester > Activated sludge | place...
GAGGGCGAGGGCGAGAAAAAGATCGGCCTCGTGTGTATCGGCGAGCGCGGCGAGTCGTAGTCCATGGAGAGTCGGCGTCCGTTCTGCGCGTGAGCACATCACTGATGCAGTCGACCTTCTCTCGCGGAGAAGGTGCGGGGTCGCGCTTCGGCGTGGCCCTCTCGGCGCTTTCGGCGTCGAGATCGTCAGGGGGCGTGCGCGCTGCATGCGGCTGCACGCACCCCGCGCACGCTGCCACGCGCTGCGCGCATGCGTTGCGCCCCTGCATCGCGCGTCGACATTTTTCGGCGCGCGTTTGTGGTCACGTGCCCCCGTTGCGTGCTGCTCGTCGCGGCCAAGTGACGATCCACGTCGCGACGTGGCGCGGCGAAGCGGCCGCGAGTGACGAAAATCGACGCTGCTCGCAGCGGTGTGACCGGGGTTCGCGGACTTCGCTGCGCTGGGCTCGATGGCCCTGTCGTTGCAATCAACCGGAGACACAAGCTGGCCCAGAAATCCTCCGTTAGGCGGGGGATCGAAGGGGGGAAGGGAACGGGATCTCGCGCTGCGAGGTCCCGTTTTCTTTTGTGGTGGGCGCTGCCGAGGTTGCTGAGTAGGATCCTGCGCGTGAAGCCGCGACGCATCCCGACCAGCACCGCGGTGGCGCTGGCGCTGCTGGCGCTGCTCGGGTTCGCGCTGGCGGCCGACTGGACGCGCGGACGCGCCAACCAGCTGGCCGCGGGCGCCCGCGATCCGCGCGAGCACCTGTATGTGCCCGGACCCGAGGTGCTGCTGCGCGCCGCGGTGGGCTATCGCGAGCTGGTCGCGGATCTGCTGTGGATCAGGGCGCTGGTGTACTTCGGGCAGTACTTCGACGCCAAGCACGACGTGCCCTGGCTGGAGCACTACGTCGACGGCATCCTGGCGCTGGCGCCGATGTGGCGCGAGCCCTACTTCTGGGGCGCCAGCGTCATCACCTACCAGACCGGGCAGATCACGGATCGCGAGGCGCGCCTGTCAGCGTCCTACCTGGAGCGCGGCCTGCAGCGCTATCCGGACGACACCCAGATGATGTTCCTGCTCGCGATGCGCGACCTGACCGACATCAAGCCGCGCGACGCGGCGGAGCGCGAGCAGCTGCGCGTGCGCGGCGCCGAGATGCTGGGCCATGCCGCGCGGCAGCCCGGCGCGCCGGCACACTGGGCGCAGCTGGCGGCCAAGGTGCTGAAGGAGGAGGGGCGACGCGAGCTGGCCATCAGCGCCATCCGCGAGCAGCTGCTCAACGCCGAGGACGAGGCGCGCCGCGCGGTGTTCCGCAAGGAGCTGGCCAAGCTGGAGTCGGAGGCCGCCGCGGCGGAGGCCGATCGCGAGCGCACGCGCTTCATCGAGGGCTGGAAGCGCACCGCGCCGTATGTGCCGGCGACGCTGTTCACGCTGCTCGGCGAGCCCGCGAGCACGCCGCCGTTCGACATCGATGCGGTGCTGGATGATCCCGCGCACCCGATCGAGCCGCTGCTGCGCGAGGTCGAGGAGCTGCCGGCAGAGTAGGCGAACACGAGCACGAGCACGCGGGCCGGCAGCTAGAAGAAGGCGGGGCGCAGGGCGGCCAGCAGGCAGGCCAGGGTGGCCAGGGTGCCGCCCAGGGTGAGGCCGGCGCCGAGCAGGCGGTGCAGCGGGCGCTCGCGCAGCGTCAGGATGATGCCGGTGGCGCTGGCGGCCAGCGCGAAGGCCATGCCGATGCTGGCGGGGGCGGCCAGCGCGAGCGGAGCGTCGAGGCTGGCCAGGGCCAGCTGCCAGCCCAGCAGGGTGACCGCGACCGCGGTGCCGGCGAGGGCGGTGCGACGGCGGGCGCGCGGGGCGGAGCCAACCTCCAGCGCCAGCACCAGGCTGGCGGCCACGAAGGCGAGGAAGAGGAGGACGGCCGCGGTGGCGTGCAGTGGCGGTGGGCCGGGGATGCGCGTCAGGGCGTGCTCGCGGGCGACCAGTGTGGGGGCGGGGGAGGCGCTGCCCCTGGCCGCGGCGCGCGCGTCGTCACGGGCGGCCAGGGTGCTCGCCAGCGCGTGGTTGGCCTCGGCCAGCCAGTCGGCGTGGGGCGGCGTGAGCCACCGTGCGCCGAGCAGGGCGCCGCGCAGCTCGCGCTGGGCGCGCTCGGACAGGGCGGGGTCCTGACCGGCGCTGGAGCGCGCGAGGTCGCGCATGGCGGCGGCGGCGCGGTCGGACGGGCCGGCGAGCGGGCCGGGCAGGCGCCAGCGCAGCGCGCGCCCGTAGCGGGTCAGGGCCTCATCGGTGTCGCCCGCGGCGGCGGCGCGGCGGGCGGCGGCCAGCTCGTCGGCGGCGCTGCAGTGCACGCGGATGGCGGCCAGCGTCAGCAGCAGCAGCGCGAAGGCCAGCCAGCGCGCGGCGCGCAGCACGAGCGGCCTCATGGTGCCCCCAGCGCGGCGACGTCGGGATCGTCCGGGGCCAGGGCGCGGGCCAGCGGCAGCTCCTCGGCGACCACGTCGCGCAGGCCGAGGTCGGCGGCCTTGCGGGCGCGCAGGTAGTGGTGCAGCAGGGCGAAGCTGCGATCCAGGTGATCGCCGGCCAGCAGCGCGCGCCAGGCGAAGCGCTGGTAGGGCGCGACCTCGGGGCCGGCCGCGCTGCCGCGGACCAGGAAGAAGCCGGCGCCGCGGGTCAGCACCGGGTCGAGCTCGGCGTCGGCGAAGTCGCGAAAGCCGAAGGGATCGATGGCCAGCGGACGCTGCGCGGCGAGGGCGCGGGCGCGCGCGGGCTCGAGCGCGCTGCCTTCGTCCTGGGCGGCGGCCAGCGCGGGCAGCTGCCGCGCCAGCACGCGGCGGAACCAGGGCGTGGCCAGGAAGCCGCGGAAGACCACGGTGACGTCGGGGCGCGCGCCCTCGACTGACTGCAGCGCCCACAGCGAGAAGGTGAGCTGGTTGTTGGCGGTCAAGAGCAGGGTGTCGTCGGGCTGGGCGTCGAGCAGCGCCAGCGGGGCCTCGCGCGCGGCATAGCTGCGCAGCGGTGCGCCGCGGCCGTCACCGGCGGCCAGGCCGGCCAGCGCGAAGCCGACCACGGCCAGCGTGGCGGTGGCGCCGGCCAGCACGCCGGCACGGCCGCGGCTGCGCGGACTGGCGGCGATGCGCGCGTGCACCAGCAGCGGGGCCAGCGCGGCCAGCGCGATGAGCAGGAGCACGCCGGGCTGCAGGTAGCCGCCGACGTCGGGGTTGTCGAGCTCGAAGCTGCGCTGCAGGCCGACCGAGGCCAGGTTGGCGAGCAAGGCGACGCCGAGCACGCCGGCGGCGGCGCGGCTGCGCGTGGCCAGCAGGCCGAGGCCTGCGAGGCCGATCAGGTAGGCCAGCGGGTGCAGCTCGAACATCAAGTAGAGGTTGAGGTTCGAGAAACGCTCCAGCACGCCAGGCCCGGCGGCGGCGCTGAAGCTCTTCTGGAACGAGCGCCCGCTGAGGACGTCGAGCCAGGCCGCGAAGCTCTGTGGATCGCCCCAGTCGAGCGCCAGCTGGCCGTGCGCGCGCAGCGGCAGGTAGGCATAGGCGGCGAAGCCCAGCAGCGCGAAGCTGGCCGCCAGCAGCAGCGCACGCGGCCGCAGCGAGGTGCGATCCCAGCACCACAGCGCCAGCCCGACCGGCGGCAGCGTGAGCGCGGTCACCAGCGGGTGCACGCCGAGGCCGAGCCCGAAGCCGAGCCCGGCGGCCAGCAGCCAGCCGAGGTCGGCGGTACCGGTGCCGCCGCTGCCGCCGGTCGCGGTGCGCGCGCGCGCGACCTCGAGCTGGCGCCACAGCGCGCCCGCGGTGGCCAGCACCAGCAGCGTGTTCAGCGCATAGACCTCGGGCCGGGTGCCCTGCAGGCGCGACGACAGGTTGCAGGTCGCCGCCAGCGCGGTCAGCGCGATGGCACCCAGGCGCAGCCCGGGCGGGGCCGCCAGCGCGCGCGCCGCCTTGCGCACGCCGCACACCACCAGGGCGATGACCCCGGCCTGACACAGCGTCGACAAGAGCAGCACGCGGAAGGCGATGCCACCCACCGGCAGCAGCGTGGCCGCGCGCGCCAGCAGCGCATACACCGGCTCTCCGGGCGCGTGGCCGATGCCCAGGCCGTGGCCGACGGCGACGAACTCGGAGGCGTCGAGCCAGCCCTCGCCGGGGCCGGCCAGCCACAGGTAGCAGGTGAACGCGAACAGGAAGGCGCCCGCCCCGGCGCGCTCCTCCAGCCAGGGGATCCAGCGACTGCCCGGTGCGGCTGCGGCCACGCGCCGACGCTACCCGAAACCGCGGGCGTGAGATAGGTTGCCGTCGCGATGGACAACCAGTCCTACTACGACGAGTTCGCCGCCGGCTACGAGCGCGAGCGTCACCACGGCTACCACAAGATGATCGACGCCCTGGAGCTCGGCTTCATCAGGCGGCACGCCGAGGGCGGCCGCGTGCTCGAGGCCGGCTGCGGTACTGGCCTGCTGCTGCGCGAGGTCGCGCGCTTCGCGCGGCAGGCGGTCGGCTTCGATCTGTCGCGCGGCATGCTGGGCCCGGCGCAGGCGCGCGGCCTGGGGATCGTGCAGGCCTCGGTGACCCAGGTGCCGTTCGCCGATGCCAGCTTCGACGCGGTGTACTCGGTCAAGGTCCTGGCCCACGTCGAGCCCATCCGCGCCGCGCTGGCCGAACTCAGCCGCGTGACCCGGCCGGGCGGCACCCTGCTGCTGGAGTTCTACAACACGCGTTCGCTGCGCACGCTCATCAAGCGGCTCAAACCGCCGACCAAGATCTCGGCCCGCACCAGCGACGAGGCGGTGTACACGCGCTATGACTCCATCGCCGACGTGCGCGGCTATCTGCCGCCGGGCTGCCACATCGTGGACGTGCGCGGGGTGCGCGTGCTGACGCCACTGGCAGCGGTGCACCGGGTCCCCGGCCTGCGCCGCGTCATGGGCGCGGCCGAGGCTTTCGCGGCCGACGCCCCCGGGCTGCGCGGTCTGGGCGGCTTCCTGCTCGTGGCAGCGCGCAAACTGTGATATTCCAGCGCAGCCATGAGCGAACCTGACGCGGGGGAGGCCAGCGCGGGCGAGCAGTTCAAGCCCTTCGTCCCGGCCTCCTCGGCCCCCATCGAGCTGTCGTTCCGCGCCGCGCTGATCGGTTCGCTGCTGGGGGTGCTGTTCGGCGCCTCGTCGGTGTACCTGGCGCTCAAGGTCGGCCTCACGGTGTCGGCGTCGATCCCGATCGCGGTGCTGTCGATCCCGATCTTCCGCGCCCTGGGCAAGGGGTCGATCCTCGAGAACAACATGACCCAGACCGTCGGCTCGGCGGGCGAGTCGATCGCGGCCGGCGTCGTCTTCACGGTGCCCGCGCTGATCATCCTGGGCTACGACCTCGACATCGGCGCGACCACCATGATCGCGCTGACCGGCGGCTGGCTCGGGGTGCTCCTGATGATCCCGCTGCGCAAGAACCTGATCGTCAAGGAGCACGGCAAGCTGATGTACCCGGAGGGCACCGCGTGCGCCGAGGTGCTGGAGGCCGGTGAGAAGAAGGGTGTGCAGGCCGGCCTGGTCTTTCTGGGGCTGGCCACGGGCCTGGTCTACAAGCTGCTCTACAAGGCGTTCTGGCTGTGGAAGGAGGTCCCCGAGCGCGCGCTGAGCTGGTACAAGGGCGCCGAGGTCGGGGTCGAGGCGTCGCCCGAGCTGATGGGCGTCGGCTACATCATCGGGCCCAAGATCGCGTCGATCATGGCGGCCGGCGGCGTGCTGTCGTTCCTGGTGCTCATCCCGCTGATCCGGTTCTTCGGCGAGCACCTGGTGTCGCCGCTGTTCCCGGGCGCGGTGCCCATCGCGGAGATGTCGAACTATGGCATCCGCAGCGCGTACGTCGCGTACATCGGCGCCGGCGCGGTGGCGGCGGGCGGGATCTTGTCGCTGGGGCGCGCGCTGCCGACCATCGTGAAGGCGTTCGCGTCGGGGGTGCGGGGCTTCAAGGACGCCGGCGGCGCGGGCGGCGCCGCGGTGCCGCGCACGGAGCGCGACCTGCCGCTGTGGGTGACCGGCGTGGGCGCGATCGGCCTGGTGCTGTTGCTGTGGCTGCAGCCGCTGTTCCCCATCAAGCTGGTGGGCGCCATCCTGATGGTGGTGTTCGGCTTCTTCTTCTCCACGGTGTCGTCGCGCATCTGCGGGCAGATCGGGTCGTCGTCGAACCCGGTCTCGGGCATGACCATCGCGACCATCCTCATCACCTGCCTGATCTTCGTCAGCCTGGGCTGGACCGGCGCCAGCTACCGGCCGCTGGCGCTGGTCATCGGCGCGGTGGTCTGCATCGCGGCGGCCAACGCGGGCGCGACGTCACAGGATCTGAAGACCGGGTTCCTGGTCGGCGCCACGCCGGCGCGGCAGCAGATCGGGCTGCTCATCGGGGTGACGACCTCGGCGGTGGTGGTGGGCTGGACGCTGCTGTTCATCAACTCGGCGTACACCACGACGGTGTGGAAGGGCGACGCCCTGGCGCGCTACCGCATGACGGTGCCGGCAGATGCGCCGCACAAGACCGGGCCGGATGGCGTGCGCTATCGCGTGGTGCGGCTGCGCTCGGACGACTCCAGCGGGCGCCTGACCGCGGGGACGTACCTGGTCGATGCCACGGGCGGGATCGCGTTCGTGCGCCAGGAGGTCGGGCCGGTGCACGACGGAGCGGCACATCACGCGGCGCTGCCGGCGGGTGTGGCAGCGGCGCAGGTCGGCCCCGAGGGGGTCGGCGGCCCGCGCTATCACGTGGTGGAGGTCGGGGAGGTCAGCGCGGTGCCGGCCGGGGTCTACGAGGTCGGTCCCGATGGACGGCTGGCGCGCAAGCGCTGGCTGGGGCTGTCGTACTGGGTCGATGCCAGCGGGCTGCACCGCGAGTATCGCGCCGCGCCGGGTCAGCTGAAGCTGCCGGCGGCGGATGCCACCGCGGTGGTGACGCCGGGCGAGTATCTGGCCGACGCCGAGGGCCGGCTGGTGTGGCGCGTGGGCACCCACGAGGTGCCCGAGTTCGTCGAGCCGGTGACCGGCGAGACGGTGCCGACCTCCGACGTGAACCTGGGACTGGCCACCGAGGTCGGGCCGGATGGCCAGCGCTACCGGGTGGCGCTGCGCGAGGGGCGCCGGCTGCTGGTCGATGCCGCCGGCACGGTGCGCTTCAATGTGCGGCGCGCGGCGCCGGAGCGCATCTTCAGGCCGGCCAGCAACGCGCACTATCGCGCCGACCTGGGCGCGGCCAAGGGGCAGGAGGTCGGCCCCGACGGCAAGAGCTATGCAGTGCTGGAGCTTGCCCACGATGACGCCTCGGCGGTGGTGCCGTCGGGCAAGTACCTGGTGCGCGACGACGGCATGGTGGCCTTCGTCGAGGATCCCGGCGTCGGTGGTCGCGAGCCGTACAAGGTCGACAAGGCCGGCCGTCCGCTGAAGGACGCCGCGGGCAAGTCGATCCAGGCCACCAAGCTGACCGCGCCCAAGGCCAACTTGATGGCCGTGCTGATCGATGGCCTGCTGACCGGCAAGCTGCCCTGGGCGCTGGTGCTGTTCGGCGTCTTCATCACCCTGGTGCTGGAGCTGTCGGCCATCGAGGCGCTGGCGTTCGCGGTCGGGCTGTACCTGCCGCTGTCGTCGTCGACGCCGATCTGGGCCGGTGGCCTGGTGCGCAAGTTCGCCGACCGCGCGCGCGCCAGGGCGGCGGCCAGGAGCAAGGACGCTGACGCGGGTAAGGACGAGGGCGAGACCGGGCGTGGCGTGCTGTTCTCGTCGGGGCTGATCGCGGGCGGCTCGTTCTGCGGCCTGCTCATCGCCGGCCTGGCCGTGGGCCTGGGTGAGGAGGGGCTGTCGGTGCCGCGGCTGCTGCACCTCGAGGGCACCGGGCTGGGTGCGGCGATGGCGTCGAACTGGCTGTCGGTGGTGATGTTCGCCCTGCTGGGCTACTGGCTGTTCCGGATCGCGCGACGCAAGGGGTAGCGGTGGCGGGCCTCTATGCGCTGACCTACGACGACGGGCCGGGGCCATCGACCGAGGCGCTGCTGGACGTGCTCGAGGTCGCGGGGGCCAGGGCGACGTTCTTCCTGCTCGGGCGCAACCTGTGCGAGGCGCCGTGGGCGGGCGGGGATGTGGCGCGGGCGCGTGCGCTGGTGCTGCGCATGCTGCGGGCGGGCCATCGCGTCGGGAACCACACCATGACGCATCGGTTCCCGATCGAGGCCGGCGAGCTGGTGGCGGAGATCGCGGCCATGGATGGCGCGCTGGCGGACGTCGCGCGCGAGGCCGGGGTGGCGCTGGACGGGGTGCCATTCAGGCTGCCGTATGGGGTGCGGCTGGAGGCGGGCGCGATGGACCCGCGGCTGGCGGTGGCGGCCGGGCAGGGGCGTGCGCACGTGCACTGGTCGGCTGACTTCGAGGACTGGACACTGGCGGCGGGTGATGGCGCGCGCCTGGGTGGTGAGATGATCGCGCACGTCCGAGCCTGCGCGGCGGCGGGGCGCGACGCGGTGCTGGATCTGCACGATTCGGGCACCGGTGGGCGCTGGGGCTATGCGCGGCCGGCGACGGTGGAGGCCACCGCGCTGCTGCTGGCCGAGGCGCGGACGGCGGGCTGGAGCTGGTTCGTGGCGCCGCGCGCGGGGGGCTAGTCGTGGGACGGATCCGGCTGCTGGGGCCGGAGCTGGTGAACCAGATCGCGGCCGGCGAGGTCGTCGAGCGGCCGGCGTCGGCGGTCAAGGAGCTGTGTGACAACGCGCTGGATGCGGGCGCGCGGCGGGTGTGGGTGGAGATCGAGGCCGGCGGGCGGCGCCTGCTGCGGGTGAGTGATGATGGGGTGGGCATGTCGCGCGTGGACGCGCGGCTGGCGCTGGCCCGGCATGCCACCTCGAAGCTGACCCGGGTCGAGGAGCTGCACACGCTGACCACGCTGGGCTTTCGCGGCGAGGCGCTGCCGGCCATCGCGGCGGTGTCGCGCTTTGCGCTGACCACGCGTGAGGCGGGCGCCGACGTGGTGGCGGGCTGGCGGGTCGAGGTCGAGGCCGGCGTCGAGGGCGAGGCGCGCGAGGTCGGGGCGCCGCCGGGCACCACGGTGGAGGTGCGCGATCTGTACTTCAATGTGCCGGCGCGGCTGAAGTTCCTGAAGTCCGACGCCACCGAGGCGGCGCACGTGGCCGACGTGGTGCTGCGCCTGGCGATGGCGCATCCGCGGGTGCATTTTCGGCTCAGCCAGGGCGGGCGTGTGGTGCTGGAGGCGCTGCCGGTCGAGAGTGGTGACCTGGGCGAGCGGGTGCGCGCGCTGCTGGGGCCACGGCTGGCGGCGCGACTGTGGGAGGCGCCGGCGCCGATGCAGGGCGATCCGGTGCGCGTGCGGGCGTTCCTGGCGCCGCCGGACGAGGCGCTGGCGAGCGCCAAGGGGGTGCTGCTGTTCGTGGGGCGACGCGCGGTCCGTGATCGAGGGCTGCTGCACGCGGTGACGCTGGCGTATCAGGGGCTGCTGGCGCCGGGGCGGCATGCCCAGGCGGTGGTGTTCGTGGAGGTCGAGGGCGCGGACGTGGATGTGAATGTGCATCCGCAGAAGGCCGAGGTGCGGTTTGCGCGGCCGGGCGATGTGTATGCGGCGGTGCGGCAGACGCTGGTGATGGCGATCGCGGATGCCGGGTGGCGCGAGGACCGGGAGGCGGAGGAGTCGGGCTCGGGCAGCGAGACGGGCAGGGATGGCTGGGTGAGGGCGAGTCGCGCGGAGTGGGGGACGAGCGCGAGCACGAGCACGGGGACGAGCACGAGCACGAGCACGAGCACGAGCACGAGCACGACGCTGGGGGAGCTGGAGCCGCTGGCGATTGTCGAGGGGGCGTTCGTGCTGGCGCGGGGCGCCGGAGAGCTGGTGCTGGTCGATGTCGCGGCGGCGCGGGTCGAGGTCGCGCACGCCGAGCTGGCGGCGGCGCTGGCAGCCGGGCGCCTGCGGCCGCAGCGCACGCTGTTTGCCGAGGAGGTCGCGGCGGATCCCGCGCTGGTCAGCGCGGCCGGCGTGCACGCGGCGACGCTGCTGTCGCTGGGCTTCGAGCTGGCGGTGCGCGGCCCGACGCGCCTCGCCCTGGTGGGGACGCCGGCCGGCTTCGCGGTCACCGGGGCGACCGCGCTGGCGGTGCTGACGCTGCTGGCGCAGGGGGCCAGCCCAGCCGACGCGCTGGGGCCGCTGGCGGCGCGGGCCGGCGCCGGCTCGGGCTCCGGCGCCAGCGCGGTGCCGACGCTGGCCGACGCGCGCACGCTGCTCGAGGCGCTGGAGCGCACGCCGTGGCAGCGTCCGCGCGAGCGACCGCTGCTGGTGCGCGTCGCGCTCGACGAGCTGACGCGACGCTTCGGGCCGCGCTGATGGACCCGACTGCGCAGGTGTCGCGGCCGACGTTGCTGGTCATCGTGGGGCCGACCGCGTCGGGCAAGACCGCGCTGGCACTGCGCGCGGCCGAGCAGCTCGGTGGCGAGATCATCTCGGCCGACTCGCAGCAGGTCTACCGCGGCATGGACATCGGCACCGGCAAGGCCAGCGCCGCCGAGCGCGCCCGGGTGCCCCACCACCTGCTCGATCTGGTCACGCCCGCGCAGCCGATGTCGGCCGCGACCTGGGCCACGGCTGCCGACGCCGCCATCGCCGAGCTGGCCGCGCGCGGCCGGCGCGCCATCGTGGCCGGTGGCACCGGCCTGTACGTGCGCGCGCTGCTGCGTGGCCTGTTCGACGGCCCGGGGCGCGACGACGCCCTGCGCACCGAGCTGTATGCCGAGGCCGCCGCCCTCGGCGGCGCGGTGCTGCACGCCCGCCTGGCCGCGGTCGATCCCGTCTCGGCAGCGCGCATCCGCGCCACCGACACCGTGCGTGTGGTGCGCGCCCTCGAGGTCCACGCCGCCACCGGGATCGCGATGTCCGCCCACCAGGCCGCGCACGCCGGCGGGGCGCCGCGCTATCCCAGCCTGACCATCGGCCTCAGCCCGCCGCCCGCGGTGCGCGCCGCGCGCATCGACGCCCGGGTCGACGCCATGATGGCGGCCGGCCTGCTGGGCGAGGTGCGCGCGCTGGTCGCCGCCGGCCACGCTGACGCGCTGGCGCTGCAGGCCATCGGCTATCGCCAGCTGGTGCAGCACCTCGCGGGCGCCATCGACCTCGCGGAAGCGGTGCGTCAAATCAAGCGGGACTCGCGGCGCTATGCGCGCCGGCAGCTCACGTGGTACAGGGATGACGCCTCGGTCGCCTGGTATGCGTCCGCGGACGACGTCTCCGACGCCGCGCTCGTCGAGCTCGGCCGTCGGCTCTTCGGAGAAGGCCCTTGAGCACGACCGGAAGCCCAGCCAGCACCTACGACCGCTACGTCCTCGAGTTCGAGCGCCCCATCGTGGAGCTCGAGAAGAAGATCGACGAGCTCAAGCAGCTGCAGTCGGACAGCATCGACTTCAGCGCCGAGATCCGCCGGCTGGAGAAGAAGGCGCACCGCCTCACCGAGGAGACCTTCGCCCAGCTGTCGCCCTGGCAGAAGGTCCAGCTGTCGCGCCACCCGGCGCGCCCGTTCACGCTCGACTATGTCGCGGCGCTGGCCACCGACTTCAGCGAGCTGCATGGTGATCGCGCCTTCGCCGACGACGAGTCGATCGTCGCCGGCCTGGCCCGCCTGGGCGGCCGCGCCGTGCTGGTGCTGGGCCACCAGAAGGGGCGCAACACCAAGGAGAACCTGCGCCGCAACTTCGGCATGCCGCGCCCCGAGGGCTACCGCAAGTCGCGCCGCCTGATGGAACTGGCGGCCCGCTTCGGCAAGCCCATCCTGACCTTCATCGACACCCCGGGCGCCTACCCGGGCATCGGCGCCGAGGAGCGCGGCCAGGCCGAGGCCATCGCCAAGAACCTCGAGATCATGTCGGCGCTGCCGGTGCCCATCATCGCCACCGTGATCGGCGAGGGCGGCTCGGGCGGCGCGCTGGCGCTGGGCGTGGCCGACCGCATCCTGATGCTCGAGCACGCGGTGTACTCGGTGATCTCGCCCGAGGGCTGCGCGTCGATCCTGTGGAAGGACCAGTCAAAGGTCGAGACCGCGGCCGAGCAGCTCAAGCTGACCGCGGGTGACCTGCATCGACTGGGGATCTGCGACGAGATCGTGCGCGAGCCGACCGGGGGCGCACATCGCGATCCCAGCGCCGCCGCGCTGGCGCTGGGCGAGGCGCTGGAGCGCAACCTGTCGCAGCTCCTGCGCCTGAGCCCCGAGACGCTGCTGGAGGAGCGCTATCGCAAGTTCCGCGCGATGGGGGCGTTCGAGGAGAATCGGCGCAAGGGCTGACGGAGACGGAGACGGAGACGGAGACGGACAGGCCTTTGGCTCGGCTGCGCCGAGCCTGGGGCCTGGCGCCCGCGCCCCGCATGCATTAGGTTTCGATCGCTTTGGACACCATCCAGGTCCTGCTCTACTTCGTCATCGGCTCCTGTGTCGTGACGCTGCTCACCGTGCTGCGCACGCCGGGGGGGCCGCGTGGGCCGTATCTGGCGCTGCTGGTGGCCGACATCGTGCTGGCGTCCGCGCTGCTGACGCGCGACATGCTGGATTCGCCGCTGGTCTGGGTCGCGGTGGCGGCCTATGCGCTGCTGGTGCCGGTGCCCGCGCTGCTGCTGGTGGGGTCGCGGCGCGCCGCCATGTCGGAGCGGCTGGCGCTGGCGGCCCGGCTGGCCGCGGTGCGCGAGCTCCTGATGCCCGGCGCCCGCACGCGCTTCGAGCGCGAGCAGCTGGAGGCGCTGGCCCGGGTCCGCGCCGGCAAGGGCGACGACGCCATCAAGAGCCTGCGCGAGGCCGCGGCCAAGGCGCCCGATCCGATGGTGCGCCGGCTGCTCGGCGAGCAGCTGGTCAGCCTGCTGGTGTTCGATCGCCGCTTCGACGACGCGCTGGCCGAGTATGACGGCATCGGCGGCGAGCGCGTCAATCCGCCGCTGTCGCCTCCGGTGACCGCGCAGCTGGTGCGCGCAGCGGTCGAGACCGGCGAGCTCGAGCGCGCCGGAGATCTGCTGGCCCGCCTGGAGCAGGGGCCGTTCGCGGCCACCGTGCAGGCGCAGCCGCTGCTGGCGCAGGCGCGCATGTTCTTCCTGGCCGGCCTCGGCCGCACCGACGACGTCATCGCCATCACCACCGCGGCGCCGCCCACCGAGGGGGCAGCGCCGCTGGCGGATCTGCCCGCGGTGGCGCGCGCCTACTGGATCGGCCTGGCCGCCGCGCGCGGCGGGCGTCGCGAGGAGGCCCTGAGCTCGCTGGGGCGCGCGGTCGAGCTGTCCAAGGCCGACCGGGGTGGCACCGCGCTGGCGCGGCGCCGGCTGTCCGAGGTCGAGGACGGCAGCGGCCTCGGCCCCGTGGTGGTGCCCGCCGAGCTGGCGCAGCTGGCCGATCGCATCGGCGCGGCGGCGCGGGCGGCGCGCCTGCCCAGGGCGCTGGCCGGCAGCAAGAAGCCCTGGGTCACGATGGTGCTGATCGCGATGTCGACCGCGGCGTTCGTCGCCCTCGAGATCGCGGGCGGCTCGGCCAACCTGGACCACCTGATGCGCGCCGGGGCCAACGTGCCCACGCTGGTCTCGGCCGGCGAGTGGTGGCGCCTGCCCAGCTCGATGTTCCTGCACATCGGTGGCTGGCACATCGTCCTCAACATGTACTCGCTGTGGGTGATGGGGCGACTCATCGAGGAGCGCATGGGCGCGCTGCGCTACTTCGCGGTCTACATGATGGCCGGCCTCGGCGGCGCGCTGGCCAGCTACATCAACATGTCGCGGCGCGACGGCTTCGGCCTCTCGGTGGGGGCGTCGGGCGCCATCTTCGGCCTGCTCGGCGGTGCCATCGCGGTGTTCTGGCGCGATCGCACGCTGCCCGAGCGGGTGCGCAAGAACGTGGTCCGGACGCTGTGGTTCCTGGCCGGGCTCAACGTGGTGCTGGGCATGTCGATGAAGCAGATCGATCAGGCCGCGCACGTGGGCGGGTTCGTGACCGGGGCGCTGTTCGGCCTGGTGCTGGCGCCCGGCCTGCGCGGCGCGCTGGCCCGCGCCTCGCGCGTGATGGCGGTCGGCCTGGCGCTGGTCGGCGCCTCTGCCATCGGCTGGGCCGGCCTCAGCGTGGTCGGCAGTGTGCGCGGCGAGGGGCTGCAGACCATGGACTGGGGCCAGGTCAGCTTCGAGCTGCCACGCAGCTGGCAGGTGGTGTCGATGAACGGCGCCGAGGCGCTGGTGGATCCCGACAGCAACACAGCGCTGGTGCTGGATCGCGTCGGCGCGGCGACGGCGGCGAGCGCCGCCGCGGTGGCCGACCAGCTCGTCACCGAGCTGACGGTGGCCCCGGCCTACAAGTCGACCGAGGTGTCTCAGCCGCTGGTGCCGACTGGCCCCGACTGGGCCCAGCGCGAGCTCATCGTGACCGAGGGCAGCGGCCCGCGGCGCGAGCTGGTGGTGGTGCGCCGGCTGGGTGGCGGCGACTATGTCGTCGCCCGCGTGCGTATCGAGCGTGACCAGCTGGCGGGCCAGGCCGGCGTGCTGCGGGCGCTGCTGGCGTCGCTGCGCCAGGCGCCTCCGCGGTAGCGCGGGCACGCCGACCCGCGGCGTTTCGGCTCAGATCACGCGGCTGTAGTCGTCGATGCGCAGCTTCCACACCGGCACGCCGCAGAACTTGTCGCCCTCGGGGCAGATCGGGCGCGTGGTCGTCATCAGGCGCAGCCCGCACGGCGGCAAGAGGTAGCGCGCGATGAGCGGATCGACGTCGCGAATCTGGCGCACCTCGTCGAGCGACGCGCGCCAGATCTCCTCCTGGGCGTTGTAGCAGAGGCGGGCCTTCAGCTTGTGGTGCAGGTGCAGGAGGTCGGCGCTCTCGGTGAAGCGCACGTGCACCGCGTTGGGCAGGAGGTAGGCGACATACTCGGCCGGCACCCCGAGCACGGTCAGGCGCGCGATGGCGTCCCAGGCCCGCGCCATCGTATCGATGTACACGGTCTCGGCGGCGGCGCTGCGCTTGATGAGCTCGGGCACCGTGTAGTCGGGCTCGCCGGTCAGGTGCGCGAGCAGGATGGGGCGCGAGCCCGGCGTCATGCGGTGGCGTTGATCTTGCGAGTCGGCCGTGTGCGACAGCCGCTTCTTGAAGGTGTAGTGCGCGTGGCCCAGGGCGCGTGACAGCTTGGACAGCGTGGTCAGCGTCATGGCCTGGCCATGCAGCGGATTCGCCGCCGGGTCGAGCGCCAGGCGGATGGCGGCCTCGTCGGTCATGGTCGCGCGCGGGGCGCCCACGACCTCGCGCACCGCCTGCGCGACCAGGGCCTGGTTCTCGGGCTTGCTGCCGACCAGGACCGAGACCTTGCCGCCCAGCTCGGCGTCGAACTCGGCCGCGAAGGCGCGGGCGCGGGCGGCGGCCTGCGGGGTCAGCGCGCCGTCGAGGCTCTCGCCGACGGCGGCGTGGTGGCGGAACTCGGGGGTGTCCTCCAGCGCCAGCGGCTCTTCCAGGATGGTCTGGAAGGCGGGGTCGTGGCGCAGCATCTCCTCGACCATGCGCGTGACCACCGTGCGGGTCTCCAGCGGGCAGTCGTACTGCTGACAGATCCGGTAGTAGCGCAGCAGCGTCAGCGCCGAGATGGTGTGATAGAGGTGCGCGTAGGTCGCCACCGGCAGGACGTAGCGCGCGATCTCCTGCGCCTTCTTCTTGATGTCCTTGGCGCCGCCGTCGTTCTTCTTGCGCGCCGGGAAGATGCGGTAGTACTCGCGCGCGGCCGCCGGCGTCAGGTGCTCGATCAGCCGCTGGTAGGCGGCCATCTGCATGGCCAGGGTGTCCTCGAACAGGGTGCGCGCCTCGCCCTCGAGCGGAGGCACCGCGAAGGTCCCGGCGCGGACCTCGACATAGCGCTGCGAGACCTGCTCGGAGTTATAGAACGGGTGCGCGTGCAGGAACGACCACAGGAACTGGCGCGAGACCCGGGCCAGCGAGAACTGGAAGTGCGCGTGCTGCAGCGTGGTGTGGTGGCCGGCCTCGTAGGTCGAGCGCGCGATGCGGTCGCGGCGCTCGGGGTCCTTGGCCACGTCGGCGGGCGAGATGATGCGCGGCGCATAGCAGGTGCGCGCGGTCGCGACCGCGTTGTCGAAGGGCTGCGCAAAGGCGCCCACGAGGGTGACCTCGGGGGCAGGGGAGGCGAACTGCGCGGCGCCGGAGGCGATGGGGACCTGAGCCACGGCGGCAGGTTATCACGTCAGAAGTTGCTCCCCATACACTCGCCGTGTCAGAACAAGACCATGCGTCTTGGCGCCGCCGCGTTGCTTGCCTGCCTGGCTGGCCTGGTGATGGCACCGGGGCTGGCGCAGGCACGCAGTGTCGAGGGCTGGCGCGGCCGCAAGGTGGTGGACGAGGAGGGGCGGCCCAGGCCCAAGGTGAAGGGCGGCGGTGGCGGGCGGTCGTCGCGCATGGCCGAGGCGGACAAGAGGAAGAAGAAGAAGAAGGCGAAGAAGAGCACGAGCACGAGCACGAGCACGAGCACGAGCACGAAGAAGGGCCGCACCGCCTGCACCAGCATTCTCAGCAAGGCCAAGGTGCCCTGGGCCGTCGCCTCGGCCCGCCCCGGCATCCGTGAGCCCATCGAGGTCCGCGGCCCCATCGCTGGCGTCGAGTACTACACCGAGAACTCGAAGAAGGCGCCGCTGGTGCTCGACTGCGCCCTGGTCGAGGCGCTGCTGGAGGCCGGGCCCATCTTCCGTGACGAGGGCATCCGGCGCGCGCGCTACTCGGCCTCGTACCAGGTGCGCAACATCCGCGGCACCAGCAAGCGCTCCAAGCATTCGTATGGGCTGGCGCTCGACGTGCATTCGTTCGAGGACGACGACGGCGAGAAGCTCAGCGTGCTCGACGACTACGAGCAGGGCCTCGGCGACGACGTCGACTGCATCGGCGAGCCCGACACCGAGGCGGCGCGCTCGCTGCGCACGCTGTATTGCCGCTTCACCCGCGGCACAATCTTCCACCTGGTGCTGGGCCCCGACGACAACGCCGATCATCACAACCACTTCCATCTCGAGGCGCCGCCCTGGGGCGAGCGCAAGGCACCGCGCCGCGAGCCGGTGGTCGCGCCGACCGAGCCGCGCGAGCTGCCCGAGCCCGGCGACGCCAGCGACGCCAGCAACGGATGATGCTGCGCCGCGGGCTCGCGCTGCTGCTGGTCATGCTGGCCGCGGGCGGCGCGCGCGCCGAGGTCACTGCTGGCGACGACGAGCTGTATGGCGACTCGCCCACGCCGACGCCGACGCCCACGCCGCGCCCGCGCCCGCGCCCGCGCCCGCCCGGCGCACAGGCCCCCGACGAGCTGCTCTACGGCGATGCCCCGCGATCGCGCCTGCTCGAGCTGCGCCTGGTCGACTTCCCGGCGCCGCTGTTCGCCATCGATCCCCACCTGCGCCTGGCGCTCGGCGTCGAGCTGCGCGTGCTGCCCGGGCTGGGTGACCGCCCGCTGACCAGCGAGACCGTGCTGGCGCTCGATCTGCCCGGCTTCAGCCTGCGCCTGCCCGCGACCCGCACCGGCAGCGGCGACTTCTATGTCGGGGACACCCGGCTGGCCCTCGGGGTGCCGGTGTTCGCGGGGCGCCGCGCCGGGCGCGACTGGCACCTGACCCCCGCTGCCACCGTGCTGCTGGGCGACGAACTCGGCCCTTACGCCGACGACAACGCCTGGGGCGCCCAGCTGGCCGGTGGTCTGCAGGCGGGCGGCCTCAGCGTGCAGCTCATCTCGCGCCTGCACCGCTTCCCGGTGCGGCGCTTCGCGCAGCCGACCGACACCGATGCCACCGCAGTGCTCGGCGGCGAGCTGGTGCTGGCCGGGCGCGCGCCGGTGCGTGGCCACCTGGTCAGCGTCCTCATCGAGGCCGCCACCGCGCTGCCGCTGGGGGGCCCGCTGGCGGGAGAGGCCGCGCTGGAGCTCGGCGCCGGCGTGCGTGCCCAGCTGTCGCGCAGCCTGACCCTCGGCCTGGCCGCCGCCAGCCGCGTCGGCCAGGTCAGCAGCGACGACCGCATCATTTATGGTGTCGGTCCGCTCGACCGCGGCGCCCGGCTCCAGGTCACGCTGGGGCTGACCATGGTGGTGGGTGGGCTGGACGGCAAGCTGGACCGCAAGTAGGGTAGAGCCAATGTCGAACCTGGGGCCCGAGACGCTCCGCCTGCAGGAGCTCTTGCTCGCGGTCGAGACCGCGGAGACGCCCGCCGACAGCGCCGCCGCCATCGCCACCGTCGAGACGCGCTACCAGGCCAGGCGCTCGGTCCTGGTCGGCGACATGGAGGGCTTCACCGCGCGCGTCCTCAGCGATGGCGTGGTGCCCTTCATCGCGACCATCTACCGCATGCGCCGCCTGTGTACGCCGCTGGTCGCGCAGGGCTCGGGCTACCTGTTCAAGGCCGACGCCGACAACCTGTTCGCCGCCTTCGACGAGCCCATCGCCGCGGTCGGCTGCGCGCTCGAGATGCAGCGCGTGCTGCGCGCCGACGCCCGTGGCCGCACCGCCGCGCTGCGCATCGGCCTCGGCGTCGGCATCGCCACCGGGGACGTGCTGGCCATCGGCCACGAGGACGTCTGGGGCACCGCCATCAACGTCGCCTCCAAGCTGGGCGAGGACGTCGCGTGCAGCGGCGAGATCCTGGTCGACGAGACCACCCTGGCCATCGTGCGCGGCGCCCCCGGGCTGCTCGACGACGTCGAGGTCCACCCCATCGCCTCGGTCGGCCTGTCCGGCGTCGAGCTGCGCTACACCAAGCTGACCCTGCGATAGCTGCCTCGTTTCAGCGCGCGCAGCTCAGATGTCGACCAGCTCGCGCACCATGGGGGCACCCTTGGCGTCGCGCCCGAGGCGCGCACCGTGGCGCTTGTCGTGGCCGAACAGCACCAGCCAGTCCTCGTCGATGGCCTGCGCCAGCACGGCGCGCTTGCTCTCCAGCGTGGCCACCACGTCGAGATCGTAGGCCATGATGAAGGGCAACCGCACGTGCACCGCGGTCGGCACCACGTCACCCAGGAACAGCGCGCGCCGGCCGGCGCCGCTGGCGCCCCCGATGCCCCCGATGCCATCGATGCGCACCGACTGGTGACCCAGGGTGTGGCCCGGGGTCGGCACCACGGTGACGCCGCGCGCGACCTCGACCTCGCCGTCGACCGCCTCCAGCCGACCCGCCTCCAGCAGCGGCTCGATGTTCTCGATGAGGTAGCTGGCGCGGTTGCGCTCGTGCGGGTGCAGCGCGTCCTCGAGCTCACGCCGCTGCACCACGTGGCGCGCGCGCGGGAACACCGGGGCCAGCGCGCCGCCGTCGTCGCGCCTGACCGCGCCGCCGGCGTGGTCGAAGTGCAGGTGGGTCATGATGACGACATCGATCGACTCCGGCGCGATCGACTCGGCGGCCAGCGCGCGCAGCAGGCAGCCCTGCTGCTCGATGCCGTAGATGGCGCGCTCCTTGGCCGAGAACTTGTCGCCGTTGCCGGTCTCGACCAGGACGCGCTCGCCGCCCGGGGTGTCCACCACCAGACAGTTGGTGGAGTAGGCGACGCGGTTGTGCTCGTCACAGCCGACCAGCCTGGACCAGATGGTCTTGGGCACCACGCCATGCATGGCCCCACCATCGAGCCGGAAGTCGCCGCCCGAGACCATGCGCAGCCGATGCTCTCCGAGCTGGAGCATGCTGCCAGGCTACCTCATCCGCGGGCGCGTCGGCGCAGCGCCCGCCGCACCCGCCATTCAGTGACCCAGGCCACGCAGGGCCCCGCGGGGGCCGCCGCCAGGGCGCCCAGCCCCAGCCAGGCCAGCATGGTCAGGCGCCGCTCGGGCAGCCCGAACGCGGTCGCCAGCACCAGCGCCAGCGCCGCCCCCAGCACCGCCAGCTGCAGCGCCGCCCCCAGCCCACGCCGGCGCCGGTCCAGGTGCACCCCGTCACTGACCCAGCGTGCCACGCCTCCCCCCACCAGCAGCAGGGGCAGGGTGGTCAATGTGCCTCCCACCAGCAGGGCCCTGGCCAGGTCCTCGTGACCCGCGCTGCGGTCCCGGCACAGGTGGGCCACCAGGGCCAGCAAGGGCCCCGCCACGCCCAGGGTGATGCTTCCGCCCAGCCAGAACGTGAGCCAGGGTGGTCTGGGCACCTCGGGCCGGTTGCGCCCCCCGGTTTTCATGGCTGCGCGTCCGAACAGGGAAGGAAGGTCCGGCCCCGAAGCTGCCGTAGTAAGACTGCCAACGCCCTCTCCGTCCTTGCACTTTGGGGGTGGGCGGTGGAATGGTCAAGAAATCTCAAAGGGTTGTCGTTGATCCACCTGGGTCCGTCTTGATAAAGTGAGTGCCACGATGTCGAATCCGGGCAATCCAAACCGCGCCTACGTTTCCTCGCGCTTCCAGCTGGAAGTCGATGGGCACACGAACGTGGGCTTCCTCAAGTCGGTTGATGGTGGGGGGATCAAGGCCGACATCGTCACCTGGAACATCGGGGCGACCACCGATCAGTGGCGCTACAGCACCAAGCCCAAGTACGAGGACATCACGGTCCAGCTGGGCCTGGGCATGTCCAGGACGATGTATGAGTGGATCTCGAAGTTCTTCACCCGCGAGATCATCCGCAAGGATGGCGCCATCGTCTCCGCCGACTTCAACTTCAAGGAGCAGAGCCGGCGCGACTTCAAGCAGGCCATCATCACCGAGATGACCTTCCCGGCGCTCGACGGCGCCGACAAGAACCCCGGCTACCTGACCATCAAGCTGTCGCCCGAGAAGATCAGCTACGCCACCGCGACCGGCGGCAAGGTCCTCGACAAGGGCAATCAGCGCATCGAGCAGAAGACCTGGAAGCCGTCCAACTTCGAGGTCAGCATCGGCAAGGGTGAGCTCAAGTGCGGCCGCATCACCAAGGTCGAGAGCTTCACCATCAAGCAGACCATGCTCGACAACAAGACCGGCGCCAGCCGCGAGTTCCAGCGCGTGCCGGGGCGCATCGAGTGGCCCAACATCACGGTCTACGTGCCCGAGGTCGACGTCCAGGGCTGGATCGACTGGCACGATGACGAGGTCATCAAGGGCAAGGGCAAGGAGACCCAGAAGCAGGGCTGGATCTCGCTCAAGGCGCCCGACCTCCAGAAAGAGCTGCTGCACATCAACCTGAGCAACGTCGGCATCGCCTCGATCAGCGCCGAGAAGGCCGAGGCCGGTGCCGAGCAGCTGCGCAAGTGGAAGATCGAGCTGCACGTCGATCAGATGAGCTGCGAGTACAAGTAGCAGGCCACCGCTCGAGCCGGCCACGTGGCCGGCCCGCCGCCGAGTGGCGGCGTGAGCGGGTGGGGCCCCGTTGGGCTCCGCCCAATGGGGCGGGGCGCAGCCCCGTTGTGATCGACTGACCCCAGGTTCATTCATGTGAGAGAGCGAAGCTCGATCACATGAACTGAGCCCAAGGTCAGGGTTCGGACAGCAGCGTGCGCAGGGCGGCCTCGATGCCGCGGGCGTGCGGGCTGGCTGGCTCGGCGCGCCCCAGGGTGCGCGCGCGCAGCCGGCCGGCGCGGTCGATGAGCAGGAAGGTCGGCCAGCCCTCGGCACGCACCGCCTCGAAGTAGCGGCCGTCGGCGTCGATGTAGACCGGCCAGGTGATGTGGCGCTGCTTCATGACCGCGGCGACTCGGGCTGGATCACGCTCGCGCGAGGTCTGCGGGCTGTGCACCGAGATGACCACCAGGTCCTTGCGGGCCGCCATGGCGGCGACCCAGGGGTGGCTGGCGCGGCAGTGTTCGCAGGCGAAGGTCCAGACCTCGAGCAGGACGACCTTGCCGCTGGCACTGGCCGGGGACATCGGGGGACCCAGCCAGCGCGCGGGGTCGGCGGCCGGCCAGGCCAGGGTCTCGGCCTCCTGGGCGGGCATCAGGGGCAGGGTCTCGACCTTGGCCGGCGTGGGACAGCCGGTCAGCAGCAGGGCTAGGACGACGACCACGGCGAGCTTGTGCACCGAGGCAGCATGCCCGTGCGGGAACGCACGTGCAACGGCGGTGGATTTGGCTAGTATCTCACCCATGTCGGCAGTTGCCTCCCGATCTCGCCACAAGGCCGCCGCCGTCGCGGCGCCTCCGCGCGTGTGGATGGTGTCGCCGACGTTCGACCTGCTGTTCTTCGTGGCCACCGCGCTGGTCGTGCTGGGCCCCTGGGTCGCGATCGAGCGCTACCACGTCAAGCCGTTCTTCGTGCTGGCCGCGGTGGCCATCGTGTCGAACGGGCCGCACCTGATGTCGACCTGGACCCGGGTCTACCTCGACGGCAACGAGCGCTGGCGCCGCCCCTTCGCCTACTGGGTCATCCCCGGCGCCATCGCCGCGACGGTGGTCTACTTCGTCTTCCACGAGGGCGCCAGGTCGAGCACGCTGCGCACCGTGCTGTTTTACTGGGCCTGGTGGCACTTCCTGGCCCAGAACTGGGGCATCCTGCGGATCTACCAGCGCCGCGCCGGCGAGCTCGACAAGCGCGTGGTGCTGCTGGAGCGCACCGTGCTCTACGTGGGCGCGCTGTTCCCGCTGCTCCGGCGCCTGCACACCGGGCCGTGGACGCTGTTCGGGTCGCCGATCCGTCACCCTGACGTGCCGCGCTGGCTGGTCAACGGCACCGCGTGGGCGCTGGCGGCGTTCGCGGCGCTGTACCTCGCGGTGCTCATCATGCGCGCGCTGCGCGGGCAGGCGGTGCACATCATCCGGCCGCTGATGATCGCGGCGTCGTGCTTCGCGTTCTTCGTGCCCTTCGTGCTCATCAAGCGCAGCGGCACCGCGGCCTTCGCGGCGGCGGCGTGCTGGCACGGGCTGCAGTACCTGGGCATCGTGTGGTTCTACAATCGCAACCGCTGGAAGGACGGCATCGACTCGCGCGCCACCGTGGTGTCGTGGGTGTCGCAGCCGCGGCGCGGGGTGGCCTACTTCCTGATGCTGCTGGCGATGGCCGGCCTGCTCTATGGTGGGCTGACGGTGGGCGCCATGCTGGTGTGGGATGCGCAGACCTGGGGAGCCCTGGTCTGGCTGTCCTTCACCTTCGGTCACTACTGGCTGGATGGCGTGATCTGGAAGCTGCGCAAGAAGGAAGTATCGCGCCAGCTGGTGGCGCCGGCGTAGCGCCGCGCGACGGGGCTACCGCTTGCCCTTGTGCTTGCCGTTGCCGTTGTGCACGCAGGCGACGCCGTTCCAGTGGTGCGCCGGCGGGCAGACCTTGCCCGGGCGGCCGCGATCATGGTGGTGGCGCGGACCGGTGCGGACCACACAGCCAGTCAACAGGAGAAGTCCCAGAGTGATACCTGCGGTGAGTTTTCGCATGGCTGATCTACGACCCATGGGGGCCTCCCGATACGCTATCATCCCTGCGGAAGCGCGAGCGATTCTGGTGAGCGTCGCGGTCTTCAAAACCGCAGGGGCTCGGTGAAAGCCGCGGCCCGGGGAGTTCGATTCTCCTGCGCTTCCGCCAATCGTGTGTCGGAGCTTCATCACCTGGTGACGTCGGACACCTGACGCTGCCAGATCCTGCCAGAGTGATCCTGCCGGCTTGTGATGGATGTCGTGCTGGCACGCCGCGTGGATAGGCCGGCCGTGGAGGTCGGCGATGGGGCGTGGGCTGACGCTGGTGATGGCGGTGGTGATGGCGGTGGGGCTGGGAGCGTCGGCGATGGCGTGTGCCCCGGGGGCCAGTGTCGAGGACCCGGGGCACAACGTCATCCTGGTCACGCTGGACGGGGTGCGTTCGCAGGAGGTCTTCGGTCAGCCGCCGCCCGAGCTGGCGGGGGCCGACACCGCGCCGGCGTTCCCCCTGCTGCACGCGTCGCTCGAGCACGAGGGCGTCATGTATGGCGACCCGACCCGCTTCGACGTCATGACCACGGCCAACCCGGCGCAGCGCAGCCTGCCCGGGTACATGTCGATCTTCGCCGGCTTCGAGCAGAAGTGCTTCGACAACGACTGTCCGCGCACGGTGGTGGAGACCGCGCTGGAGCGCATCCAGCGCCAGCTCGTGCTGTCCCGCGGCGAGGTCGCGACCATCGCGTCGTGGGGCAAGATGGGCCGCGCCATCGAGCACATCGGCGGCACCATCTACACCGACATCGGCCCTTCCGGCGCCGACGCCATCGGGGCGACCAGCGCGCCAGACTGGCATCCCGCGCGCTGGGATCGCGACACCTGGGCGGCGGCGATGCGCTACCTCGAGGCGGCGCGACCACGCCTGCTGCACATCGGGCTGCTCGACGCCGACGGCTGGGCGCACGCCGGCGACTATGCGAGCTACCTCGGCACCCTGCGCCAGTACGATCGCTGGATCGCCGAGCTGCGCGCGCGGCTGGCGACCCTGGGCGACTACGGCGCGCGCACGACGATCATCGTGACCACCGACCATGGCCGCGGCGATGGCGCCGGCAGGACCGACCACAACCCCGACCTGCCGGGGTCGGAGCGTGTGTTCCTGTATGCGGTGGGGCCGCAGATCGCGGGCGGACGCTGGGCCTCCGCGCTGGCGCGCCACAGCTCGGCCGACATTCGCCCCACGCTGGAGACCCTGTTCGGGCTGGAGCCGGCGCGCTGCCTGCGCTGCGGCGCCGTGCTGGCCGAGGTGGTGGGGCCATGACGCGGCTGACCGGCCTCGGCGCGATGCTGGCCGTCACGCTGGCGCACGTGAGCGGCGCCGCGGCCGAGGAGCCGCGCCTGCTGGCGATGGCGGACACCACGCCCAGCAGCCATGTCGGCGTCGACGTCAGCACCGGGGCGCTGCACTTCTTCGACGACGAGCTGATCGTGGTGACCACGGCCGACCTGCTGCTCGAGGTCGCCCTCGCGCACGGCATCAAGCTGACCGGGGTGGTCCCGATCTCGGCTGCGACCTATGACGACGAGACCGCGGTTGCCATGGGCAACCTGACCGCGGGCGCGCGGCTGGTGGGGACGCGCGGCGCGCTGAGCTGGGCGCTGTCGTCGTCGCTGTCGGCGCCGACGGCGTCGGATCGGGGGGCGCCCGGGCGGGCCGCCAGCAGCGCCGCCGAGCTCCACTTCGCCGAGGATCCCGGGCTGTACCAGTCTGGCACCACCACGGTGCGCGCGGCCGGCACCCTGCGTCACGATCGCGGCCCGCTGACCCTGGCCGCCGAGCTCGGCTATCGACTGCACATCTTCACGCCCGACGAGCTGGAGTACCTCGAGATCGCCCATGCCTGCATCGGCGGCGGGCTGGCGCTGAGCCCGACGCTGACGCTGCTCGGCGAGCTCGACAACCTGACCGACCATCTGGAGCGGCGCTACGAGGGCGGCGACCACTTCTATCACGTGCTGTCTGCCGGGCTGCGTTACAGCGCGCGCGGCGTGAGCGTGCTGGCGCGCGTGGTGGTGCCGCTCGACGACGAGCTGCGTGACAGCCAGACCCCGCTGCTGGGGCTGCAGGCGACCACCGACTTCTGAGGCTGCTCAGGCGCGGGCGAAGAAGCGCGCCGCAGTCGCGCTGGTGTCGGCGGCGACCTCCGCGGCGGGGCGGCCGGTGGCCCGCGCCACCGCGGCCAGGACGTGGGGCAGGAAGGCGGGCTCGTTGCGGCCGTCGGCGGGGCGTGGGCGCAGATCGCGCGGCAGCAGGAAGGGGCCGTCGGTCTCCAGCATGAGGCGGTCGCGGGGCACCCGGCTGACCAGCTCGGCCAGGTGGTGGCCGCGGCGCTCGTCGCAGATCCAGCCGGTGATGCCGATGTGACAGTCGATGGCCAGGTAGGCGTCGAGCTCGGCGCGGGTGCCGGTGAAGCAGTGCACCACGGCGCCGGGCAGGCGCGCACGCAGGCTGCCCAGGATGGCCAGGAAGCGCTCGTGGGCGTCGCGCTCGTGCAGGAAGACCGGCAGGCCCAGGCTGGCGGCCAGCTCGAGCTGCTGGCGGAAGGCGCGCTCCTGGTCGGGGCGCGGCGAGAAGTCGCGGTTGAAGTCGAGGCCGCACTCGCCGATGGCGCGCACCTCGGGGGCGCGGGCCAGCGCGCCCAGCTCGGCCAGCGCGGCGTCGTCGAGGTGGCGCGCGTCGTGCGGGTGCACGCCGGCGGTGGCCAGCAGCACGGCGTCCTGGCCACCGCCACCGCCACTGCGGCCGCGGGCCAGCACGGCGGCCTCGCGGCTGGCGCGCACGCTGGTGCCGGTGATGACCAGGGTGCGCACGCCGGCGGCGTGGGCGCGCGCGACGACCTGGTCGCGGTCACGGGCGAAGCGCGCGTGGCCGAGGTTGATGCCGATGTCCCACAGCTCGTGGGTGTCGTGGTGCGATTGCGGATGCATGTTCGGGGCTCTGTCTCTGTGGTCTCTGGTGATCATGGTTCTGGTGGTGCGTGCGGCAGGACTTGCACCTGCAACCTTCGAGTTCCTTACGCTCGACGCTCTGCTGTTGGAGCTACGCACGCAGGCGCGGCCGCGGCCGCGTTGCGTCACTGTGCTACGGCGAGGCGGGGCAGATCCCCCGTGGTGGCGACCTCGTCCAGGATAGCGCGGGCGGCGACCCGCAGCTCGGGCTCGAGCAGGCGGCCCCGGTAGCTGTTGCCCTCGATGGCGTCGAGCTCGCTGCCCAGCAGCGCGGCCTGCTCGGCCAGGCTGGCGACGCGCGACTCGACCCCGGGCTGGCTGCGACGCCAGCGCTGAAGGTGCAGGCGCCGCCGTAGGTGCGCGGTCAGCATGCACAGCAAGGTGGCGCGCCAGCGCGAGTCGTAGAGGCCGAGCCGGGTGGCCGGCGGTTCGCCGCGCTCGGCCAGCGGGCGCTTGCCCCAGGCCTTGAGCGCACGCAGGTCGGCGGTGATGGCTGCGGTCTCCATGCGCAGGCGGATGCGCATCTCGTGCTTCTGTTCTCTTGTCATCATGTCAATACACTCCTGGCTGCGGGCAGCCACTAGCGCAGCAGTGGCAGCCCTCCCAGGAGCCGCCTGAGCTGCTTGCGGTCACGGGCGGCCATCGGCACCACGCCGATGGCCATGAGCGCCGAGTCCCACGGGGGATCGGGCTCGCGGATCTGGACGTGGGGCGCGCCCCAGCGCACGAGGTCGGCGGCCAGCGCGAGCAGCGCGGCCTCGTCTGCGACCATCAGCGCGACGGCGCGCGTACCGCTGGCCAGGCCGCCCGGGCTGGATTCACCAGCGGCGTGGATCAGCTGTGCGGCGATCATCCCCAGCGGGAGATCGCGGCGCACGATGCAGCAGTGAGTGAGATCTACTGCGGAAGCGGCGGGAAGCTGGGCGTCAGCTGCAAGGTCGAGCGATCATGATGGCACAGAGTCTTGGCACTTCGAGGCGCGCTGTCAAGGCGCTGTGTTGCAACCCGGCGGAAGGCTTCCGCGTTCAGGGCTGACCACGACCACCCCCGCCGGCCCCGGTCGCGCCACCAGCCCCGCCGGTCGGGCCGCCACCGCCGCCGCCGAAACCGCCACCTGGGCCGCCCGGCCCGCGCCCGCCGCGGCCTTGCTGGCGCAGCTCCTCGTAGCTCGAGTACTGCTCCTCGCTGAGGATCTTCTTGGCCGCCTCGTCGGTGCTCTGGCGCAGCGCGCGCATCTCCTCGAAGCCCTGGCGGCCGCCCTGGCCTGGGCCGGCGGCGCGCAGCTTCTCCATCAGCTCGGTGCGCTTGTCCTGCTCGGCCTTCATGGCGGCGGCGAGCTGCTGCTCCTGCGCGGCCGACAGGCGGGCGCTGGTCACGAAGGCCTTGAAGCGCTCGGCCTGGGCCTGCTCGCGCTGGGCCATGCGCTCCTGGGCGCGCTCGGCGAAGACCTCGTCCTGCACCGAGCGAAAGATCTCCTTCACGCGGGCGCGGCCGGTCTCGGACTCCATGGCCTGCCCGGTCAGCAGGGCGTCGATGTCGCTGCGCAGATCGGCCAGCTCGGGGACGCCGGCGCTGCCAGCGCCGGAGCCGGCGGCGGTCGCGCCACCGCCGCTGACGCGCTTCTCCAGCGCATCGAGGCGCCGCGACAGCCCGGTGATGCGCCACGACAGCTCGGCGGTCTCGTCATCCGCCGGCAGCCGCGCGGGCGTCCCCGGCGTCGGCTCGGACGGCTCGGGGCGCGGGGCCCGGGGCCGCCGGGTGGGTGCGCTGGCGGCGGGGCGCCACAGCAAGGCGACCGCCAGGGCAGCCGCCGACAGCACGATGGGGACGACGGTGAGCGCGCGCTTCATGATGCAGAGACTACCTGGGGTGGGGCGCGATTCAACCGGAGCGCGTGCGCGGGCGTCAGGCGCGGCGCCTGCGGCGCGTCGTGGGCCGCGGCGACTCTTCGAAGAACATCGTGGGCGGCTCGGAGTCGATGCCCATCGCGGCGGCCAGCGCCTCCATCGAGGTGCGCAGCGCCTTGCGGGTGGTCGGCGACAGCGAGCGGATGGCGGCGATGAGGCCAAACTGCACCGGCATCGGCGCCCGCGCACACAGGGCGCGGCCGGCGGCCGTCAGGGACAGCTCGCGGCGGCGGCGGTCGGCGCTGGACGGCGTGCGCGCGACCAGGCGGCGCGCCACCAGGCGAGCGACCACCACCGAGACCGAGCTGGGATCGGTCAGGGTGCGGGTGGCCAGCTCGGCCAGCGAGGCGGCCGGGGTGTGCCCGAGCTCGTGCAGCACGAAGAGCTGCGCCCCGCTCAGGCCGACGCTGTTCTCGGCGCGGTGCGCGGAGGTGCGCAGCGAGCGGACGATCCGGCGCAGCGCGTCGAGCGCATGGGAGGCATCGTCGCCAGCGTGCATGAGATCGGTGTTATGCGACCGCTGCATGTTCGTCAAGCGCAGACAATGCGCGCGGCTGAGGACGCCATGCAGGCGCGCAGCTATACTCGCCCACGTGAGTGAGCCCGGCGAGGCACAGCTGATCGCGCACTACCGGCTGGTGCGCAAGCTGGGCGAGGGCGGCATGGGCGAGGTCTTCGAGGCCGTCGACGAGCGCATCGGTCGCCGGGTCGCGCTCAAGCTGCTGACCGATCTGGCGACCTCGACCGATCGGCAGGCCCGCTTCGTGCGCGAGGCCAAGGCGGCCGGGGCGCTGAACCATCCCGGCATCGTGACCCTGTACGACATCGGCATGGCCAACGGTCAGCTGTACCTGGCCATGGAGCTGCTGGAGGGGCGGGCGCTGTACCAGGTCGCGCAGGACGGCGTAGCGCCGACCCAGGCCCTGACCATGGTGGCCGAGGCCGCCGACGCCCTGGCGGTGGCGCACGCGCGGGGGATCTTGCACCGCGACATCAAGAGCGACAACCTGATGCTGACCAGCGACGGTCGCGTCAAGGTGCTCGATTTCGGCCTGGCCAAGCTGCACGCCGATGGGCCGGTGTCGACCGATGACCACGCCTCGCTGGAGGCGGTGACCGCGCCGTCGAGGTCGGCACCCTCGGAGTCGGAGTCGGCGCCGCCGTCCGCGCCGCCGCGGCCAGGCAAGGCCCTCGACGGGGGCGGCCTGAGCGAGGCCAAGACCGTCATCGCGTCGCCCAAGGCGCGCCCGAGCTCGCTGCAGCCGACCGCCGCCGCGGCGGGCACGCCGATGCCGCCGCCGCGCGCGCTGACCCGGGCGGGGTCGATCCTGGGCACGCCCGGCTTCATGGCGCCCGAGCAGACGCTGGGCGAGCCGGTCGACGAGAAGAGCGAGGTGTTCTCGCTCGGCGTGGTGCTGTACGAGCTCCTGGCCCGGCGGCGGCCGTTCGATCGGGTCAGCCTGGAGGCCACGCTGGAGGCCACGCGCACGGCGTCGGCGCCGCCGCCGTCGCTGCGTCAGGCCGCGGTGACAGCGGTCATGGACGCGGTGGTGGCGCGCGCGCTGGAGAAGGAGCCCGCGCGGCGCTACCCCGACATGGCGTCGTTCGCGGCCGCCCTGCGCGCGGCTGCAGCCGAGCCGGCGCTGGCGGCGGCGGCCCGGCAGCGCCGGCGGGTGCGCCTGGGGGCCGGGCTCGCGGCGCTGCTGGCGCTGGCGGCCGGCGGCCTGTGGTGGCGGC
>Ga0154020_10001390_pt1 | contig 29894 bp, 23 predicted proteins | sample Klosneuvirus_201_FD_109709 | JGI IMG/M metagenome (GOLD analysis project Ga0154020, IMG submission 109709) | Active sludge microbial communities from wastewater, Klosterneuburg, Austria - Klosneuvirus_20160825_MG | ecosystem: Engineered > WWTP > Aerobic digester > Activated sludge | place...
CGAGGGCGGCGGTAGTGGCTGTTCGGTGGCGATGGCGGTGGCGCTGAACGATGACTATGCGATCGCCGCGGTCGAGCGCGCGGCCGACGGCAATCGCAGCGATCTGGCCAAGGCGGCGCGCGAGATCACGTTGGCGCTGGCGCGCGAGCGCAAGGCGGTGACGCGGCTGGCGTGGCGCGCGGGTGCGGCGCTGGAGCCGAGGGCGAGCACGAGCACGAGCACGAGCACGAGCACGAGCACGAACACGAACACGAGCACCAGCACGCGCGAGTTCCACGTCACCCTGGCGCTGAGCTACAGCGGCCCCGAGCTGGCGATGCCCGCCGATGGCGAGGCGCTGGCCAAGGCGCTGACCACGCTGGGCGCGCTGGGTGAGGGTGCGCTGTTCGGCATGTCGCTGACCACGCGTGGGCCGGCGATCGCCGGCATGCTGGCGCTGGATGGCCGCGCGGGCAGCCGCGTCGCGTGCGCGGCGTGTGGTGTGGTGGTCGACGTCGCGGCCGGGCGCTGCGCCTATTGCGGCCGCGAGGTCGCGGCGTGAAGCTCAGGATGTCGTGGTGGCGGCGGCTGTCACCTGCGCTGCGCGTGCTGCTGGGCGTGCTCGGGGGCCTCGGCTTCCTGTTCGTGCTCGGCCTCGGGCGGCTGGCCTGGGCCGGCGACAGCGGCGGCAGCTTCGGCGGCTCCAGCTTCGGCGGCGGCGGCAGCGGCGGCAGCGGCGACGGGGCCTGGATCGAGATCGTCTTCTACATCATCTACTACGGCTTCCGGCTGCTGCTGCTGTCGCCGACCGCGTTCTGCATCGTGCTCGGCATCGTCATCCTGATCGTCGTGTTCAGCCGCAAGAAGGGCAGCGCCGATGCCAAGCTGACCGCCGCGGGCACCCACATCGCGACCGGCGGCCAGCCCTGGGTGGTGATGGTGCAGCTGGCGCTGCCGGCGGCCGGGCTGCGCGTGCGCAGCGAGCTGGCCGCGATGGCGCGCTCGGGCAAGACCGGCTCGCGCGCCGGGATGGCGGAGCTCCTGGCCGCGACCTGCGCCGCCCTGCTGAAGGTCAGCGAGACCGCGCGCTACGCCGCGCTGGTCGAGCTCGGCCCGCAGCGCACGCTGGGCGATCTGGAGAAGACCTTCCAGCAGCGCGCCAGCGAGGAGCGCGCGCGCTACCGCCGCGACACCGTGCGCGCCGAGCAGGGCAAGGTCATCACCGATCAGAAGGACCGCCTGACCAACGAGACCCACAGCGGCTATGTCGTGGTCAGCGTCATCGTCGCCCTGGGTCGCAAGCTGGGCGCCGGCCCGCCCACCGACGCCACCAAGCTGGCCGAGCTGCTGGGCAGCCTGCGCGCGGTCGCCAGCGCCGCCACGGTGTACGCCCTCGAGGTGGTGTGGACCCCGGCCGCACAGGGCGACGTGCTGAAGGAAGAGGAGCTCTTGCCGACGTTCCCCGCGCTGGCGGGTGTCGGCGGCGCCCAGGCCAGCGCGCTCAAGTGCTCCTTCTGTGGCCAGCCCTACGAGGCCTCGCGCAAGGTGTGCCCGAGCTGCGGCGGCGCCAATACCGGCGCCATCGAGTAGGGCTCAACCCCGTCGCTTGCTCTCTTCCAGGCGCGTGACATCGAGCAGATCCTGGGGCCTGCCCACGGTGCGCTTGTTGGTGAGCAGATCCTCGACGCTCAGCAACGAGATGGCGACGCCGCCGTAGCTGGAGGCGACCCGTCGAGCCCAGGCGTCGTCGAACACGAGACCGTCGACCTGGGTCAGGAGGTCGATGCGGTTCGGCTCGACGCCGATCTGGAAGACCACGCCGGGAGTTGCGAGATCCTCGATGGTGAGATCCGCCATCGGAGCTCCAAAGGCGGCCAGCGCTCGGTGCACCCGAGCGGCGTTGTCGAGCGTGGGTCGGACCCAGACGTCGAGGTCCTTGGTGTAGCGCGGCGAGGTGTGAAACATCACCGCGTGGGCGCCGACGACGATGAAGTCAGCGCTCTGGGCGGACAATGCGGAGAACAGATCTCTGAAGTCGGGGTTCGTCGCCACTTTGCCCCCTCATGTGTCGGACCTCGGCGACCATCTCCCAGGCCGCGGCGAAGATCCCTTCCGCACCGATGCGCTGCCAGAACGCCCGGTCGAATGATCCGTCATCTGCCTGGCCGGGCCGTAAGACCCTGGCCATGCGCACGCGATCGTCACCCATGGTCTGCAAGTGTACACCGCGAGCCGGAAGCCTTGCCCGACAAGGCCGTACATCCCGCCAGAACACAGCGGTTTGACACGCCGCGGCATGCGTGCTATTCGCTGCCGGTTGAATTGGTCGGACCTTTCTGGAGTGGGTGATGAAGGCAGCTATTTTCGTGGCAATCGCGGCGCTGGCGGGGTGTGGTGGTGGGGCGTCGTCGACGACGGGGCGCGGTCGGGCCAATGCCCAGCTGGCCAGCGGTAAGCCGACGGCGCTCAAGTCGGCGGCGGGGCTGTGCAAGGGCTTCGGCGAGAGCGGCCAGCTGCAGCGCGCTCTGGCGCCGCGCGACCTGGTCGGTCGCATGATGTGCAACGGGTCGTATCGCGGCGACCTGTGGAAGGCGCTGTACAGCGACTTCGATGAGCAGATGTTCGGCCACTTCACGGCGGCCTTGATGGTGGTGGACTGCGTGGGCGAGGGCGTGTGCGCCCCCGCGGGCGCGCGGCGCTCGCCGGTCGCCATCGGCGCGCTGTCGTCGTATGCGCGCCGCATCGACGGAACCCGCGTGATGACGGCGCTCAACACCATCGACCTGCCGGCGCAGATGCGCACCGACTTCATGGATCGTCTGGCGGCGTCGCAGCGCGAGATCATCCGCCTCGCCGGCACCCTGGATCCGCGCCGCAAGGAGCTCTATGTCACGCTGCCCGCGCAGGTGCGCGCGCGTCGCGCGGCCGCCCGCAAGGCGATGGCGCCGCTGTTCGAGCGCGCCGAGCTCCTGACCGCGGACGTCGAGGCGGCGCTCAAGTCGCGCAGCGCCACCGCGGCACACGTCGCCCGCGTGCGCACCCTGCGTGACGACTTCGTGCGCGCCTGCGAGACCGGCGGCCGCCCGACCTGGGAGTGCCTGGCCGGCCCGGTGGCGCGCCCGATGACCGAGCTGATGGTGCGGCTGGCCATCGCGCTGCGCGATCCCGTGCTGGGCCACGCCGAGAACACCCTGCTGGAAGTCCCCGCCGATCTGACCCGGGTCCAGGCCGAGATCTTCGCGCAGCAGTCGGCCTCGATGGCCGCCGAGCGCACGCGCTGGAACGACTTCACCGCCGCCGCGCGCACGGGGATCGACCCGCGCCTGCTGGCCGCGACCACCGGCGTCAAGCCGCCGGTCGACCTCGGCAACGAGACCGCGCTGTCCATCACCATGCGCCCCATCAGCTGGCGCCCCGTCATCGAGCGCCTCGAGCGTGACACCCCGGTGGCCTGGCTGGCCGGCGAGGTCGCCTCCATCAGCCGCGGCGGCGACAGCGCCATGGTGAAGTTCCGCAGCGAGACCCCCGCGGCCGGCAAGCGCCAGCTGCTGCCCTGGGTCCGCGTGCCCAGCAGCGACGTGCGCAATGTCCGCCCCGGCATGTGGCTGGTCGCGGTGGCCCATGCCAGCACCAAGGCCGGCCACGTCGCCAACGTGCGCGAGGCCGCCGCCCTCACCAGCAAGGTCCTGCAGCGCCGCAGCTTCGCGCTGACCGCCCCCGCCCCCGCCACGCTCGCCCGCCGCTGACCCAGGTGTCGCGGAGCTGCTACTGACGCAGCGCCAGCTGCGAGCCCACCAGGTCGACCCCAATCGCCACCCCGATGAGCACGGCGCCCATCAGCTTGTGGGCCAGGGCGAGGTTGGCGATGCCGACGCCTTCGGTCACCGCCAGCAGGGCGGCCAGGCCGCGGCGGCGGGCGACCCAGTGGCCGGCGCCGAAGCCGGGGAAGATCGCGCGCCAGAAGGCGCGGCGGCGACGGCGGCCGGCGGGGCTGCCGAAGCCCTTGAGCTGGGCCAGCTCGAGGTCGAGCTCGCGCCGGGGCACCAGCAGCTCGCCCTGGCGCTCGGGGCGGGCGTCGTCCTCGGCGATGGCGCCCTTCGTGATGTTGACAGCCTGCCAAGCAGAAAGCAGGGCGCGTGCCTCGGCCAGCTCGCCGGCGGCGACCAGGACGGCGCGACCGTCGCCGCTGGCGCCGCGGCTCTCGATGCCGCCCTCGGCCAGCATGGCGCGCAGGGCGGTCGCCTCGGCGGCGTCGCTACACCGCGTCAGCAGCGCCAGGGCCCGCGTGGTCATGGCCGAAGCATAGCCTCGATTGACTCGGGTGCGCATGTCGGCATAACGATCCCTCCCGTGCTGCTCAAGGCCACGCTCCGCGGCAAGACCTACGTCTACAAGGACGTCAAGGATGTGCTGGCCAAGGCCAACGAAGAGAAGTCGGGCGACCGCCTCGCCGGTGTCGCCGCCGAGACCGCGCAGGAGCGCGTCGCCGCCAAGGTCGTGCTCAGCGAGCTGACCGTCGCCGACATCACCGAGAACCCGGTGGTGCCGTACGACGACGATGCCGTCACCCGCCTCATCATCGATGACTTGAACCAGCCCGTGTACCAGGCCATCAAGGGCTGGACCATCGCCGAGCTGCGCGAGCACGTGCTGGATCCGGCCAATCGCGGGCCGGAGCTCTTGCGCCTGTCCCGCGGCCTCAGCTCCGAGACCATCGCGGCGTGCGCCAAGCTGATGACCAACCTCGACCTCATCAGCGCCGCGCGCAAGATCCGCGTCGTGGTGCACTGCAACAGCACGCTCGGCCTGGAGGGGCGGCTGTCGAACCGGCTGCAGCCCAACCATCCCTCGGACTCGATCGAGGGCATCATGGCCTCGCTGCGCGACGGCGTGTCGTACGGCTGCGGCGACGCCGTGTTCGGCATCAACCCGGTGACCGACAACGTCGACTCGACGACCGCCATCCTCGAGGCCACGCACCGCTTCATCACCGACTGGAAGGTGCCGACGCAGAACTGCTGCCTGTCGCACGTGACCACGCAGATGAAGGCGCTGGAGGCGGGCGCGCCGCTGCACCTCATGTTCCAGTCGCTGGCCGGCAGCGAGAAGGCGTGCAAGGCCTTCGGCATCACCATCCCGATGCTGCACGAGGCCTGGGACATGACGCTGAAGCTGGGCCAGGCCACCGGCCCCAACGTGATGTACTTCGAGACAGGGCAAGGCAGCGCACTGTCGTCGGACGCGCATTTCGGCGCCGATCAGCTGTGCATGGAGGCGCGCAACTATGGCCTGGCGCGCCACTTCGATCCCTTCCTGGTCAACACCGTGGTCGGCTTCATCGGCCCCGAGTACCTGTTCGACGCGCGCCAGATCACGCGCGCCGGCCTGGAGGACCACTTCATGGGCAAGCTGCACGGCCTGCCCATGGGCTGCGACACCTGCTACACCAACCACGCCGACGCCGACCAGAACGACCTCGAGAACCTGGAGGTCCTGCTGGCCACCGCAGGCCTCAACTTCTTGATGGCGCTGCCGATGGGCGACGACGTCATGCTGAACTACCAGTCGTCGAGCTACCAGGACAACGCCGCGCTGCGGTCGCTGCTCGGGCTGCGTCCGACGCCGGAGTTCGAGCGCTGGCTGGAGGACCTGGGCCTGATGCAGGACGGCCACCTGACCGCGCGCGCCGGCGACGCGAGCCTGTTCTCGTGAGTGTCGACCGCAAGGCCATCGAGGCGCTGGTGCGCGCCGCCCTGGTCGCCGAGCTGGGCGCCGTCGGGGCCACGCGCGAGCTCGATTCGGGCGGCGCACTGCTGATCCCGAACGATCGCGGCGTCGCCATCAACGGCGGCACCGCGCAGGATCCCGCGGCGATGGCCGCCATGCTGCGCGCGACCCCGGCGCGCATCGGCGTCGGCCGCGCCGGCAACCGCTACCGCACCGCGACCATGCTGCGCTTCCGCGCCGACCACGCCGCCGCCAAGGACGCCGTGCTCAGCGAGGTCGACCCCGCGCTGCTCGCGCGCCTGGGCATCTTCGAGGTCATGACCCAGGCCGAGGACAAGCGCGTCTTCCTGGCGCGGCCCGACCGCGGTCGCGTCCTCAGCGATGCTGCACGCGCAACAATCTTGTCACGCTGTCAACATGCGCCGCAGCTGCAGGTCATCTATGGCGACGGGCTGTCGGCGGCGGCGCTGAACGAACATCTCGAGACCTTCCACGGCGCGCTGACCGCGCAGCTGGCGGCGCGCGGTATCCGTGTCGGCACGCCGTTCTTCGTGCGCCACTCGCGGGTCAAGGTGATGGACGAGATCGCGCGCATTGTCGACGCCGAGGCCGCCGTGTTCACCTGCGGCGAGCGCCCCGGCCTCGGCTTCGCCGACTCGATGTCGTCGTACTACATCTACAAGCCGCCCGCGGGCGCCAGCGACGCCGACCGCGAGGTGGTGTCGAACATCAACCCGCGCGGCCTCGACCCGGCGCGCGCCGCGGTCACCGTGGCCGACGCCTGTGTGCGCATCCTCGCCGCCAGGAAGTCGGGCGTGGTGCTGTGAGCCTGCTGGTCGACCTGCCACCGCTCAAGCCGGAGGTGCTGTCCACGCGGGTCATCTCGCGAGTCGACGCGCAGCTCGCGGCCAAGTTCGGCCTGACGCCAGAGCAGACCAGCATCGGCATCATCACGGCGACCATCGATGACGCGCTGTATGTCGCGCTCGACGAGGGCACCAAGGCCGCGCCGGCGGCAGTGGTCTATGCGAAGTCGTTCTATGCCGGGTCGGCGCACGCCTCGGGCCCGCTGTCGGGCGAGGTCATCGGGATCTATGCCGCCGCCGATCCCGACATCATCCATGTCGCGCTGGCGGCCTGCGTGCGCACGCTGGAGCAGTCGGCCTGGTTCTATGCCGCCGACGCCGCCGGGCGGCTGGGCTTCTTCCCGCATGTGGTCGCGGCCACCGGCAGCTACCTGTCGCGCGAGGCCGGCATCCCGCTGGGGTCGCCGCTGGCCTACCTCATCGCGCCCCCCGCGGAGTCGCTGGTCGGCCTCGACGCCGCGCTGAAGGCGGCGCCGGTCGAGCTCAAGAAGTGGTTCGGCCCACCGTCGGAGACCAACTATGGCGGCGGCTGGCTGGCCGGTGACCTGCCGTCGTGCCAGGCCGCCGCGCGCGCCTTCGCCGCCGCGGTGGTCGACGTCGCGCGCCATCCCCGCGATGCCCGGCGCGACGCCCGCGCCGCCGGTGACAGCCTGGGCGCACGCCCGGGTGGCCCAGCGCCGGCCGGCAAGTACCGCGTGCTGGCCACCGGCGAACGGCTGGCCGCCAAGCCCGAGCACCTGACCCATCTGGTCGACGACGAGTCGCTGGTGCCCAAGACGCACCCGCGCATCGTGCTGCGCGGCAAGCTCGACACCCTGCAGGGCGCCCTGCTGGAGGCCCAGGTCGAGGCCAACGCCGCCGCCGCCGGCACCCTGGTCGGCGAGCTGGGCGAGCTGCTCGAGTTGACGCGCAAGGCCGTGGGGGCCGAGGTCACGGGGCGCCCGCTCGACGCGTGGAAGATGCTGGGGCTGTCACCCGATGCCATCCGCCACGTCTCGCACCACACGTTCGAGTATTACGGCGTCCCTTTCATGTATCCCAGCGTACGGCAGGGACCAGTAGTGGCCCGCTTGTACAGCGCGCGCGCCCTCGCGCGCGAGGCCGAGCTGGCCGCGCTGACCGCCTTCGCCGCCGCCGACCCCACGGCGCAACCATTGCGCAATGACGTGGTGTTACTGCTCAACCGACTTTCGAACGCGCTCTACATCATGACTTGCAAGTTCGTTTCCGGCCGATATGATGGGGATCATCGACCAACAGGGCCAGTCAAGGGCTGGAAACCGCCAGCTTCTAAGCCAAGCTAGCGAACGGCATTCGGACGGACCCGAGGTCTCCATTTGAACAAGCGGACGCACAAGCACGAGAAGTACGTACGCGTCTACGACGACGAGATCCTTCCGATCTGGTCACGTCGCTTCGGGCGCATGCTGATGCAGCGCCTCGGCGACGTCCCGCACAAGGCGATGATCCTCGACGTCGCGTGCGGCACCGGCTTCGCGACGCTCGAGCTGGCGCGCAAGGTCGACCCCTCGTCGCGCATCATCGCCATCGACCCGTCATCGGCCATGCTGGAGGTCGCGCGCAAGAAGGCCGGCGACATGGCCGGCAAGCGGATCTTCTTCCGCACCGAGAGCGCGACCCCGCGGCTGTCGTTCGCCAACGAGGTCTACGACATCGTCACCTGCAACCTCGGCCTCGGTGAGTTCCCCGACCCGCGCGCCGCGCTGCGTGACTTCGCGCGCGTCACCAAGGTCGGCGGCACGGTGGTGACGACGCTGCCGCTGCGCGGCACCTGGACCGAGTTCTACGACATCTATCGCGAGGTCCTGACCAAGCACGACAAGCACGAGATGCTGGCCCGCCTCGACCGCCACCTCGAGCAGCAGCTGCCCGAGCCGGACACCGCCATCCAGTGGATGGAGAAGACCGGCCTCACCGACGTCAAGCTGGACGTCGAGGAGTTCTCGCTGCTGTTCCGGTCGTCGCGCGAGTTCTTCTTCGCCCCGGTGGTCGAGTACGGCCCGCTGGCGTCGTGGAAGGAGATCGCGGGCACCGGGCGCGAGTTGCAGGACGTGTTCTGGTACATCAAGCAGGCCATCGACTCGTACTTCGGCGACCGCGCCTTCCAGGTCACTGTCAAGGCGGGCTGTCTGCGCGGGCTCAAGAAGTCGGCCGATGCCGGCCTGATGCCCGAGCCGCCGCCCGAGGAGCCCGAGGCCATCGAGCTGGTCACCGGCGAGGTCGACATCGACGAGCTGGAGGCCCAGGCGTCGGGCGAGGAAGACGGCAGCAGCGAGGGCTACGACATCGAGGGTGAAGAGGCGCTGATCGATCCGCCCGCCCCCGAGCTGCCGCAGCTCGCCGTGGGCTCGAACCGCGGGCCCAACGACATCATGGTCGGCCATGGCCGCGAGTTCGAGGTCGACGAGGACTCCATCGAGGCCAGCGAGGAGGAGATCGAGGCCTTCCAGAGCGAGTCGCGCGCTCCGGTGTCGATCCCCGACCTGCTCGAGGGCTCCGGGTTCGAGCGTACCGGCAGCAAGGTCAAGCCGATGGCCATGGTGGTGCCCGACGAGCCCGAGACGCCGATGTACGAGGCGCCGATGACGCTCGAGGGCGAGGCCGGCACGCTGATGCCGCCGCCGCTGGAGGACGTCACCGACGACGACGTCCCGCTGCCCGACCTCGAGGCCGAGCCCGAGACGCCGAAGCCGCGCCGCGCAGGCGATCCCGACACCACGCCAATTCCAGACTGACCCGCAGGGTCTTGTCTGGAATTGTCCGGCTGGTTGGCTGTGCAGTTGCGTCAACACTTGCGCATCCATCGATTTGGGGGTATTCGGGGGCGGTTCCTGGAGGTGGTGGTATGCGCAGCATCAGCTTCGACAGCTTGAGCAGGGGTCGTCCCGCGGGGTCCCCGGCGCCGCAGTCGGTCCCGGTACATGGTGACGACGCGACGCGGCTGCGCGCACACAACCCGAGCGTGCAGCAGCCAGTCGGCGCGCCCGTCGCGGGCGACCGCGTCGCCGTGAGCCTGGGCGAGCGCGAGCGGACGCTGACCCCTCCCGTGAAGTGAAGCCACCGGCCGCGGAGTACCTCGCGCTGGTGCGCGAGATCCTCGAGCACGACCGCCGCTACTACGTCGAGCACGCGGCGACGATCAGCGACTTCGAGTACGACAAGCTGTACCGCCGCCTGCGCGAGCTGGAGGCCGCGCACCCCGAGCTGGTGGTCGCGCACTCGCCGACCCGGCGCGTCGGCTTCGAGCCGCTGAGCGCCTTCGTCAAGGTCGAGCGCGCGGTGCCCATGCTGTCGCTCGACAACACCTACTCGGCCGAGGAGCTGACCGCCTTCCACGAGCGCGTGCTGCGCGGCCTCGAGGGCGAGACCCCGGCGTACGTCGTGGAGCCGAAGATCGACGGCATCTCGATCGAGCTGACCTATGCGCGCGGTGAGCTGCAGCTGGGCGCCACCCGCGGCGACGGCCGCACCGGCGAGGACGTGACGCTGAACCTGCGCACGATCCGCGCGCTGCCGCCGCTGCTGGCCGAGCCGGTCGATGTCGTGGTGCGTGGTGAGGTCTACATGGATCGCAGCGCGCTGGTCACCATCAACGCCGCGCGCGAGGCCGAGGGCGAGGAGCCGTTCAAGAACCCGCGCAACGCCACGGGCGGCTCGCTGAAGCTGCTGGATTCGAGCGTGGTGGCCAAGCGGCCGCTCAAGGTCAGCCTGTACGAGGTGGTGGGCGACGGCGTCAATGCGTCGCACTGGGCCGCGCTGGCGTGGCTGCGCAAGCTGGGGCTGCCGACGCCGCCGGGGGTCGAGCGCTGCGCGGATCTCACCGGCGTTCTGGGATTGGTGGAAACCTGGGCTGACAAAAGGCGCACGCTGCCGTTCGACATCGACGGTCTGGTGGTCAAGGTCGACAGCTATGCGCAGCGCCGCACGCTGGGGGCGACCGCCAAGGCGCCGCGCTGGGCCATCGCCTACAAGTACCAGCCCGAGCGCGCCGAGACCGTCATCGTCGACGTGGAACACTCGGTCGGCCGCACCGGCACCGTGACCCCGGTGGCATGGCTCAGCCCGGTCGAGCTGTCGGGCACCACGGTCAAGCGCGCCGGTCTGCACAACTACGAGGATCTGGCGCGCAAGCAGCTGCGCATCGGTGACCGCGTCATCATCGAGAAGGCCGGCGAGATCATCCCGCAGATCGTCAGCGTGGTGGCGCACGCGGAGGCGCCCCTGATCGGCCCGCCCGACGGCTGCCCGAGCTGCGGCCATGCCCTGGTGCGCGAGGAGGGCGAGGTCGCGCTGCGCTGCCCGAACTCGCTGAGCTGCCCGGCGCAGATCGTGATGTCGATCCAGTTCTTCTGCCATCGCGGCGCCATGAACATCGAGAACGTCGGCTACAAGCTGGTGCTGCAGCTGTGCGAGAAGGGCCTCATCAAGGACGTCGCCGACCTGTTCGCGCTGGAGGTCGAGCAGCTGGCCGAGCTCGACCGCATGGGCGAAAAGAGCGCCGAAAACGTGGTCAAGGCCATCGACAAGGCGCGCCAGAGCGCGACCCTGTCGCGCCTGCTGACGGCGCTGGGTATCCGCCACGTCGGCGGCGTCGCGGCGCAGGCCATCGCGCGGCGCTACCGCTCGCTGGCCGCGATGCTGTCCGAGGGTGACGACGCCGAGAAGATGCACGCCACGCTGGACGACGTGCCCGGCGTTGGCGACGTCATCGCCGCCGCGGTGGCAGAGTTCTTCGCCGACGCGCGCAACCGCGCCCTGCTGGCCAAGCTGCAGGCGCACGGCGTCGACCCGGTCGAGCCCGAGGAGGCGCCGCGCACCGGGCCGCTGGCGGGCGTCACCGTGTGCGTCACCGGCAAGCTGTCACGCCCGCGCGGCGATCTCGAGCGCGACATCGTGGCGGCCGGCGGCACCTTCCACAAGAGCGTGACCAAGACGACGCAGTACCTGGTCGCGGGCGCCGACACCGGCGACACCAAGCTGGCCTCGGCCAAGAAGCACGGCACCCGCGTGATCGACGAGGCCGGCCTGGGCAAGCTTTTGGCGGGCGAGGCGCTGGAGTAACGCCGCGCCCGCACCCGCGGCGCAGCTCAGCGCTGGCGGGTGGCTTCCAGGAAGGCGCGCGAGATCTCGGCCTCGTCGAGGAAGCCGACGGTCTTGCCGCTGTCGTCGAGCACCAGGAGCTCGCGCAGTCCGCTGGCCAGCATGCGTTCGGCCGCGATGCGCAGGTTGTCGTGGCTACGCACGCTGACCACCGGCTGCATCACGTCGGCTGCGATGGTGAAGGACTCGACGTCGCGGGTCGAGCGCAGCCGATCGGTGGTGATGATGCCCTTGAGGTTGCCAGCCTCATCGACCACCGGGAAGATGTCCTGCCAGGTCGACTGGGCGGCGGTGTGCGCCAGCTCGTGGGTGGGCGTCGCCAGCTCGAAGCTCAGCCATGCGCGGTTGCGGACCACGACGGTGGCGACCTGCACCGTGCGCAGCACGTCGAGATCGACGTCGACGCGATGCACCGGGGAGTCCTTGCGCAGTGGCACCTGGGCGCCGTAGAGCTGGCGCTTGCGCAGCGCCACGAAGGCGATGCCCTCGGCCAGCATCAGCGGCACCAGCAGGTCGTAGCTGCCGGCCAGCTCGCTGACCAGGATGAGGGCGCTGATGGGCACGTGCGCGATCCCGCCATAGAACGCGCCCATGCCGACCAGCGCGAAGGCGCCCGGGTCGATGCTCGGGTCGTTCAGGAGGAGCTGCGCCGCGCGCCCGAAGGCGCCGCCGAACAGCGCGCCCAGGACCAGGGACGGCGCGAAGTCACCCGCGCTGCCGCCGGTGCCGATGGTCAGCGAGGCGGCCAGGATCTTCACGCCGCACAGGAACAGCAGCAGCTCGACGCCGGCCCAGCCGCCGGGCAGCCAGTCGGCCCCGGTGATGGCCATCTGCGCCGCGCCATAGCCGCCGCCGAAGATGCCCAGGCCCTTGCCCTCGCCGGCCAGGCGGCCGCTCAGGAAGACGATCAGCGGCACCGCCATCAGCCCCAGCGCCAGGCCACCGATGCCGGGGCGGATCCACACCGGCCCGGGCAGGCGCGCCGACAGCTTGTGCACGCGCTTCAGGGTGCCCACGAACACCGTCGCCAGCAGCGCGACCAGCACAGCGAGCAGCCCGTACAGCGGCAGGTGGCGCGGGATGAACGGGTAGCGCGGCGCGCGCGCGAACAGGGTCGACTCGCCGAAGATCGAGATGACCACCGAGTAGGCGATGACGCTGCCCAGGATGGCCGGGATCAGCGCCTCGGCCTCGAAGTCGTCGCGATACAGCACTTCGACGGCCAGGATGGCGGCGCCCAGCGGGGTGCGGAACACCGCCGAGATGCCGGCCGCGACGCCGGCCACCATCAGCACGCGCCGCTCCGCCGCGATGACCCCCAGCATGCGCCCCACCGTGGAGCCGAGCGCGCCGCCGATCTGCATGGTCGGCCCCTCGCGCCCGCCGGCGCCGCCGGTGCCCAGGGTGAACAGCGAGGCCAGCGCCTTGACCCAGATGACCCGGCGCCGGATCACGCCGCCCTGGTGGTGGAAGGCGTTGATCATGGCATCGCCGCCGCCGCCGCGGGTCTCGGGTGCCAGGCGCATGAGCAGCCCCGCAGCGAGGCCACCGGCCGCTGGCAGCAACACCAGCAGCCAGGGCCGGAAGGTCCCCAGCAGCTCGCCAGGAATGAAGCGCTCGCCGTGCGCGCGCAGCGGGGTGTAGCCGCACAGGTACTCGAGCAGGAACCACTGCATGTACTCGAGGCCAGCGAAGAAGGCGGCACCGATCAGCCCGGCGCCCAGCCCGACCAGCGCGGCATGCAGCAGCGTGCGCCCCAGGATCTGCATCTCCAGCGGGGCGTTCGCAGGGCGCAACATCCCGAGCAGCCCGCGCGGCAGGCGCGACAGGCGATCCGTGAACGGGCGCGGGCTCGGGGAGGGCTCGGGTTCGGTGGGTGGGGAGGTCGACATGCGGATCAGCGGTTGGCGAGCAGGGCTCCGAGCAGGTGGTCGATGGCTGGTTGGCTGGCCAGATAGTACGCCGCCTGGGAGCTCCGGCTGAAGCCGATGCGCACGGTCAGCAGGCGCGCCGGCTGGCCCAGGCTGAAGACGTCCTCGTCGGTGTCATCGTCACCCACGTAGAGTGCGGTCTGGCAGCCGAGCTGCGCTCGTGCACGCTCCAGCGCCATGCCCTTGTCGGGTGCCTCGGTGGGCACCAGGTTGATCACCTGCTTGCCGCCCACCAGGCGTACCTCGGCCAGCTCTGCGGCGGCCGCCACGATGGCCGCGCGCGCGCGGCGTGGCTCTCGCGCGTGACGGTAGTGGATCGCGAGCGAGTAGCCCTTGTCCTCGATGGCGACGCCGGCGTGCGTACGCAGGCGCGGCTCGAGCCGGGGCCGCCAGCTGGCCACCAGGCGGGCCAGCCCGCGCGAGCCGCGTGACGGCTCGGCGCCGTGGTTGCCGATGACCTGGCGCAGCCGCAGGCCCAGCAACCTGGTCTCGACGTCGGCGCGCGCGCGACCCGAGATCACGATGCAGGGGTAGCGGGTCGCGACCTCGGCCAGCAGCCCGCGCGTCGACGCGCGCATGGTGGCGGCGCTCGGGCGCGAGACGATGGGCGCCAGCGTCCCGTCGAAGTCGAACCCGAGCAGGACACGGGTGCGCGTGAACCGCTCGAGCACCGCACGCCCGGCAGGCGTCAGCAGCGCCCTCATGTCAGTGCTGAAACCTCGGTGCGGCGCGCGTCGAGACGGCCCCGGAGCCGGAATCGGCGCCGCACCCGGGCCGCGTCGACCAGCATCCGCCCAGCCCAGCGGTACACGTTGAACTCGGCCACGAACGCCCGCATCGAGCGCATGCGCTCGCGTTGCTCGTCAGGCGACATCTCGATCGCGGTCGCCAGCGCCTCGCTGGCCTCGTCGATGTCGTAGGGATTCACGATCAGCGCCTCGGTCAGCTCGCGGGCCGCACCGGTGAAGTGGCTGAGGACGAGCACGCCGCGCTCGTCATCGCGCGCCGCGATGAACTCCTTGGCGACCAGGTTCATGCCGTCGTGCAGGCTGCTCACATAGCAGAGATCCGCGGCGCGGTAGTAGCGGAACACGGTCGGGGGCTCGTGGTGCGAGCGCAGGATCACGATGGGCTTGTAGTCGGGCGTGGCAAAGCGCTGGTTGATGCGCTCCGCGACCGCCTCGATGGTCTCGTTGAGCTGCCGGTAGCGCTCGATGATGGTGCGGCTGGGCGCGGCCAGCTGCACGAAGGTGAAGCGACCGCGCAGGCTGGGCACGCGCTCCAGCAGGCGCTCGACGGCGAGCAGGCGCTCCTCGATCCCCTTGGTGTAGTCGAGGCGATCGACGCCGACGCCGAGGATGGCGTCGGGGCCCAGACCGAGCTCGGCAAAGACCTGGGCCCGGCATGCGGCGGGGGTGGGCGCGTCCTTCAACCAGCGGCTCGGCCACTCGACCGAGATGGGGTAGGGCCGGACCAGGGTGGAGTGTTGCTGGTGCACGATCGCGGTCTGCTCCCGGTCGATGCGCGACTCCAGGAAGCGGTCGACCGTCTCCAGGAAGTTGTTGCAGTGGAACTGGGTGTGAAAGCCGATGATGCTGCTGCCCAGCAGCCCCTCGAGCAGCTCGGTGCGCCAGGGACAGATGCCGATGCGCTCGGCGTTCGGCCACGGGATGTGCCAGAAGGTGATGATGGTCGCCCGCGGCAGGCGCTGCCGGATCATCGCGGGGGCCAGGGCGAAGTGATAGTCCTGGATCAGGATGATGGGGTCCTCGGAGTCGACCTCCTCGCACACCGCGTCGCTGAACTGCTGGTTGACCGCCTGGTAGTGCTTCCAGTCGTCGCCCCGGAACACCGGCCGGGTATGCGCGACGTGACACAGTGGCCACATCCCCTCGTTGGAGAAGCCGTAGTAGTAGCCCTTCTCGGCCTCGGGCGTGAGCCAGACGCGGCGCAAGAGGTAGGACTCTTCTCCAGGCGGGACGCGGATGCGACCCCTGGCGTCCGCGGTGTCGCGGTCGGCGGAGGCGCTGCCGTGCGCGACCCAGACACCCGAGCAGGCGCGCATCACCGGCTCGAGGGCGGTGACCAGGCCGCTGGCGGGGTGAACGACGCGAACGCTGCCATCGGCGTTGCGCTCGTGCATGTAGGGCTCGCGGTTGGCCAGGATGACGACCTTCTCGCCATGGAAGAGGCGGTCGAGGGTCTGGCGCAGACGCTGCGCGGTCCAGGCGCCCTCGTGGTTGTCGGCGTCCTTCTCGGTCGCGATGCGCTCGATCAGCTCGCGGACGTCGCCCAGCAGCGGCTGGAACTCGGGGCGCTGGGGTCCTCCGCGCAGGAAGCGCCGCAGCTCGGCGCTCCAGCCTCGCCAGGCCAGGCGGGCCGCGATCACGGTGATCCCCGCGGCGAGCGCTGCCAGGACTCCGAAGGCGCCGAGCAGGAACCAGCGCACCTGGGCCTCGCGCCGACCGATGAAGCTGCGATCCTGGATCAGCACGATGTATCCAAGCGCTGCGTCACCCTCCAGCACCGGAAGCGCGCTGACATGGACCTGGCCGCCACGCAGGAGCGCGACCCGCTTCCAGGGCGCCATGGGGGCGGCGTCCTGCGGCGATGGGCGGCACAGAAATTGTGCCGGGAAGTCGTCGGTGCTGCCCAGCGGCTGATGGTCGACGCTGCACGCGGCCGCCGCCATGATGCGTTCGTCTCGCGTGATCTCGGTGAGCAGCGCGACCAGGTCGCCGGAGTGGTCCTTGCGCCAGTGCGCGATCAGGGCCTGGCGGGCGCCACTGACCGCGAGCTGGGCGCGCAGGTTGAGATCCTTGTCGAACCAGCGCCGGGTCGCGCCTTGGACCAGGAACGACGCAGCCCAGGTCAGCAGCGCGAGGCCCGCGACCAGTACGAAGAGGAAGCGAATGGCGCGGGACATCGCGTTGATAAAAACACAAAGTAGTTTGAGGTCAAACGAAAATCCAGTGTTACGCTCGGAAAACATGCGACTCGAAGATCTGGGGCTGATCGGAAACTGTCAGTTCTCGGCGCTGATCGAGCGCACCGGTGCGGTGGTCTGGTGCTGCCTGCCTCGCTTCGACTCGGAGCCGGTGTTCTCGACCCTGCTCGACCAGCAAGGCGGTGGCAGCTTCCTGGTCGGCCCCGGCGGGGGCGAGGCTGGAGAGCAGCGCTATCTCGAGGGCAGCAACGTGCTCGAGACCACGTTCCGGACCGAGTCCGGCAGCTTCCGCGTGCTCGACTTCGCACCGCGCTTCCTGCAATACAGCCGGGCATTTCGGCCCACCCAGCTCATGAGGATCGTCGAGCCGCTGGAGGGTTCACCACGCATCCGGGTGCGCTGCGATCCCATGCTGGGCTGGTCACGCGAGGCGCCGACCCGCATGCAGGGCTCCAACCACATCCGCTACGAGGGCTTCGCCAGCCAGCTGCGGCTGACCACCGACATCCCGCTGTCCTACCTGGGTGGCCAGCCCTTCTCGTTGCACCAGCGCCGCCACCTGGCGCTGACCTGGGGGCCACCCATCGAGGAGGCGCTGCCCGCTCTGTGCGAGCGCTTCCTGTCCGAGACGGTGCGCTACTGGCAGCGCTGGGTGAAGGAGTGCGACATCCCGCCCCTGTTCCAGCGCGAGGTCATCCGCTCGGCGCTGGCGCTCAAGCTGCACTGCTTCGAGGACACCGGGGCCATCGTGGCCTCGATGACCACGTCGATCCCGGAGTCGCCCGGCAGCGGACGCACCTGGGACTATCGCTACTGCTGGCTGCGCGACGCCTACTATGCGCTGGGCGCGTTTCGACTGCTGGGCCACTTCGAGGAGCGCGAGAGCTTCGTCAGTTACCTGCTCGACATCGCGGGTGGCAGCCGGGATCTGGCGCTGGCGCCGCTGTACCGCATCGACGGCACCTCGAACCTCGAGGAGCGCATCCTGACCGAGTGGCCGGGCTACAACGGTGAGGGGCCGGTGCGAGTCGGCAATGGCGCGGCGACTCATACCCAGAACGACATCTTCGGCGAGATGGTGCTGGCGCTGGCGCCGGTGTTCCTCGACGATCGCTTCAGCGGCGAGCGCTCGCGCGCCAGCCTGGAGCTGCTGCAGCGGCTGGCGCGCAAGGCCATCGCGGTCGCGGGCAGCCCCGACGCCGGCATCTGGGAGTACCGCACCGCGTGGCAACCGCAGACGTTCTCGACGCTGATGTGCTGGGCAGGCGCCGACCGTATGGCCCGGGTGGCGGCGCGCCACCTGCCCGAGGCGGAGCAGGAGTTCGCCATGGCGGCCGAGCGCATCAAGCAGGAGCTGTTGACGCGGTGCTGGAATGCCGAGCTCGGCAGCTTCGTGGGCAGCTACCAGGGCAGCGAGCTCGATGCCTCGCTGCTGCAGCTTGCGCAGCTGCGACTGCTACCCGCGGATGATGCCCGGCTGCGCGGCACCATCGACGTGGTGTCGCGCGAGCTGGCGCGCGAGGGCTGGCTGCAACGCTACCGACTCGACGACGGCTTCGGTCGACCGACGGTGGCCTTCGTGCTGTGCACCTTCTGGCTGGTGGAGGCGCTGGCCGCGACCGGTCGTCACGCCGAGGCACAGCAGGTCCTGGCGCGGGTGCAGCACGCGCTGACGCCCCTGGGGCTCCTGGCGGAGGACTACGAGGTCGCCAGCAGCCGGATGTGGGGCAACTTCCCGCAGGCCTACTCGCACGTCGGGCTGATCCATGCCGCTTTCGCTGCGTCGCCCAGGTGGTCCGAGGTACTATGACGCAGCCGCCCGGGGGGACGCCGTTGCCGGTCTTGCGAGGTGGATGGTCTGGGTGGGGAAGGCGAACGACGAGCCTTCGCGCTCGACGACGTCCATGAACTCCAGCAGCACGTCCTGGCGGATGGCCTGGAATCGTGACCAGTCGTTGGTCTGAAACCAGGCCATGATCTCGATGTCCAGGGACGAGGCGGCGAACTCCTTGAAGCGGACCACGACCGCGTCGGGCCAGATCGCGTCGTGGGCGCGCAGCACCGCCTCGAGCCCGGCGAGGATCTGGCGCATCTGCCGGGCCGTGGTGCCATAGACCAGACCCAGCGTACACGCCAGTCTGATGCGATCACGGGCCGCAAACGTCTCCAGCCGCATCTCGGACAAGCGGCCGTTCGGGATCGAGACCAGCGTGCGGTCGAGCGTGCGAATGCGCGTCGAGCGCAAGCCGATGGCTTCGACCGTGCCGACACAGTCGTCGACCCGGACGAAGTCGCCCTCGCAGAACGGTTGATCGATCCCGAGGGAGAAGGCCCCGAACAGGTTCTCGATCGTCTTCTGACCCGCCAGCGCCAGCGCCAGCCCGCCGATGCCGAGGCCCGCAACCAGGCTGGCGACCGGGTAGCCAAGCTGGGACAGCACCGCGATGCTGCCCACCGCGAGCACGACCACGTACATGACGCGCGCGCCCAGCGGGATGAGCGCACGAGAGCTCGGGCGCTGGGTGGCCCAACCGGAGCGTGCGAGCGCGCGCCCCACGATGGTGACGCCGCGCAACAGGGACCAGAACACGGTCATGAACAGCAGCGAGCCCAGCGCCCGATCGAAGCTATGCGCCCACCTGAGGGGGAGGTCGAGGAGGGGCCGCGACAGCGCAGCCAGCCCCAGGCCTCCCGCCAGCGTCAACGGCCCGCCCAGCTCGCGGACCAGATCGTCGTCCCAGGTGACGCTCGTGCGAGCGACCAGCCGACGCAGAACGCGGCGGCTCGCCCAGCTCAGGATCCGACCGCCCAGCCAGCACGTGGGCAGCAGGAGGGCGAGGCCGAGCCACTGCCAGCCCAGCAGCCCACCAGGGCCCATCGCCGACATCAACTCTCTGAGATCGTGATACATGACGGCATAATCTCACTGATATCGTTTGACCTCAAACGATATCAATCCACAATGACGTGATGCGCATGCTCACGTTGGTGGTGCTGGCGACGCTCCTGACGGGCTCTGCGCGCCTGCAGGCCGGCCCGCCAGGCGTGGTCAAGGTGACCATCGAGTCCGACCCACCCGGAGCCACGGTGATCCGGCTGATCGACCTCGCTCGTCTGGGCCAGACGCCGGTGACCCTGACCCGGGTGGCGGTTCCCGGGCAGCGCAGCTACGTGCTGCGTCTCGACGGCCACGAGGAGGCCAAGCTGACGGTGGGCGGGGCGACGAGCGTGAAGGTAAAAGTGAAGCTGAAGCCGCTGGGGAAGAAGAAGCCCGCGCTCCGGTGAGGTGATTCGGAGACTGGCATGGTGCGTGCTTTCTATGTGGACCGCGCCGCGAGGCAAGTCTCCGGAATCGTGCGAACGGCTCTCCTCCACGACCACGAACCTGGGACAAACCTCGCGGCGTGCCTTCGCCGTGAGGCTGGCGGACCGCGCTGACCGTGGCATTCTGCGAGACCACCTGGCAAATCGCCATGGATTGACGAATCAGTGACCCGCTCGACCATCATCGCCCTCGGCCTGTTGTGCGCCGTCCTTGCGGCGGTGCTGGCGGGCGTGGCCCGCTGGATGGGCCGCGACCGTGATGCCCTGGTGCGGCGCTTCCGCGCGGAGCGCCTGGTCCAGGTGCGGGAGGCGGCGCGCGAGATCCAGGAGGACCTCGAGGACATCGGCGAGGACCTGGTCTTCGCGGCCGAGCTCGTTCACGCCGCGGACTCACCCGCGGATCGTGAGCGCGAGCTGGGCGCCCTGCTGGCTGCGGTCAAGTTCTACCGCATGGTCGACGTCTTCGACGCCAGGGGCCAGCTGGTGCTGACGGTATCGGACCCGCGTGCCCACCCGGTGGATCGTACGCCGTTCGAGGCCGGGCTTCGCGAGACTGCCCGTCGCGCGCTGGAACGGGCGCCAGGCGAGCTCGAGACCTCGGGCCCGCTGACGGCGGCCCAGCCCTGGCTGCGGGCCTTCGCCGAGCCGCTGCCCGCAGGCTCTGGCGCACTGGTCGTCCTGGTCGACACCGAGCCGCTGTTTCGCGGCCTCGGCCTGGTCGCGGTGCGTCCAGACATGCGCGTCCTGGTGCTGGGACCACACGGCCTTCCCACGCCCTCGAGTGACGCCACGCTGGCTCGCACCGCCCAGGGCTCCGCCGCAGGCGAGCTGGGGCTGATCGTGACCGCCATGCGAGCTGGTGCGAGTGGCACCGCGCGCGTTTCGGCAGGCCAGGCTCGGGGCCTCGGCCTCGGTACCACGGACTTCGTGGCTGCCTATGCGCCGGTGCGGGTGCGTGGTGCCGCACCGTGGTCGATCGCGGTGCTGGCTTCGACCGCCGAGCTGCGCGCTGGGCAGCGGGCCATCATCGTGCGCCTGGGACTGGCCGGTGGGGTCATCGCGCTGGGGCTGCTGGCGTTTGGCGCCTATGTGGTTGTGACCTCGCGTCGCAGCGTCGCGGTGCGCGAGCGGCTGCGCCACGCCGATCGGCTGGCGCACCTGCACGAGAAGACCGAAAAGATCCTGGAGAGCATCCCGACGGGGGTGATGGCGCTGGCCGCCGACGGCACCATCACTGCCGCCAACCGCGCGCTGCGCGAGCGGCTGCCCGCGAAGGCCATCGGCGGGCCGCTGGCGGGTGCCTTCGTCGACACTCCCGCGGCGGTGGTCGAGCGGCTGGGCGTGCTGCTGGCGCTAGCCCTCAGCACCGACCGCCCGCAGAGCGTCCACGGCGAGCCGCTGGCGCTGTTCGGCGACGAGGGTCGCTTCAGCGTGCACGCGGTGCCGCTGGCCCCCTCTGCGGCGTCGGCCGAGGTGCGTGCCCTGCTGGTCATCGAGGACCTCAGCGACGTGCGCTCGCTGGAGTCGCAGCTCCTGCGCGCGGAGAAGCTGGCCACCGTGGGCGTGCTGGCGGCCGGGATCGCGCACGAGATCGGGACGCCGCTCGGGATCGTGCGCGGGCGCGCGGAGTATCTGCTCAGCAAGCTGGGCGACGGCCACGCCCAGGCTGGCGGGGTTCAGGTCATCGTGGAGCAGATCGACAGGGTCAGCCGCACCCTGCGCGAGCTGCTCGACTTCGCGCGGGTGCGCCCGGCGCGCGTGCGGGCGGTCGAGGTCGGGCCGGTGGTGCGCAAGGTGGTGGAGCTCTTGCGCTTCGAGGCCGAGCGGCGCGGCGTGCGCCTGGCGGCCGACATCCCGGCCGAGGTGCCCCTGGTGGCCGCGGATCCCGACCAGCTGGAACAGGTCCTGGTCAACCTGGCCATGAACGGCTGTGACGCCTGCGGCAAGGGCGGCGAGGTCCGCATCAGCGTCGCGGCCGCGCGCGCCAGCGGGGACACCCCGTGGTCCGACGTCGAGCTGGTCGTCAGCGACGACGGCTGCGGCATCTTGCCCGAGCACCAGCACCAGGTCTTCGACCCCTTCTTCACCACCAAGAAGCGTGGCCAGGGCACCGGCCTCGGCCTCACCGTGTCGGCGCAGATCGTGCGCAACCACGGCGGCAAGATCGAGCTCTCCAGCGCCCCCGGCATGGGCACCCGCATCAGCGTGCGCTGGCCGGCCGAGGCCGCGGTCGCCGCCAGCCGCGAGGAGGTCCGGCATGGGCTCGCGGGCTGACAGCAAAGGTCGCATCCTGGTGGTCGACGACCACATCGAGATGGCGCGCGTGATGGCCGATCAGCTGGGCGACGCTGGCTACGGCGTCGAGATCGCCGGCGGCGGCAAGCAGGCGCTGGCCGCGGCGCGCGCGCGGCCGCCCGACGTCGTGGTCACCGACCTGCGCATGGAGGGCGTTGACGGCTTCGACGTCCTCGACGGCATCGCGGCCATCGACGGCACCATCCCGGTCCTCATCATGACGGCATTCGGCGCCATCGACAGCGCCATCGATGCCATCCGCCGAGGCGCCTACCACTACCTGACCAAGCCGTTTCGCCTCGACGAGGTGCTGCTCTACGTCGAGCGTGCGCTCGCTGATCGGCGCCTGCGCGACGAGCACCGGGCGTTGCGCCGCCTGGCCGGCGAGCGCCCGGGCCTGGCCACCATGGTCGGCCGCGGCGCGCGCATGAACGCGCTGTACGACCTCATCGAGCGCGTCGCGCAGGCCCAGGCCCCGGTACTGATCCGCGGTGAGAGCGGCAGCGGCAAGGAGTTGGTCGCGCGCGCGCTGCACTTCGGGGGCCCGCGTCGCGAGCGCCCCTTCGTGGCGGTCAACTGCACCGCGCTGCCCGAGTCGCTGCTGGAGAGCGAGCTGTTCGGCCACACCCGGGGCGCCTTCACCGGCGCCACCAGCGGGCGCCGCGGTCTGTTCAGTGAGGCCGACGGCGGCACCCTGTTCCTCGACGAGATCGGCGACATGGCGCCCGCGCTGCAGGCCAAGCTGCTGCGCGCCATCGAGGAGGGCGAGGTGCGCGCCGTGGGCGCCGACGGCACCCGGACGGTCGATGTCCGGGTCATCGCGGCGTCGCACCAGGATCTCGAGGCGCGCATCAAGCAGGGCGAGTTTCGCGCCGATCTCTACTATCGCCTCAACGTGGTGCCCATCGTGGTGCCACCACTGCGCGAGCGTCGCGAGGACATCCCGCAGCTGGCCGCCCACTTTCTGGCCCGCGCCTGCGAGCGCAACCCCGGCGCGCTGGTGCGCCGGCTGTCGCCCGAGGCGCTCGGCGTGCTGGCCCGGTCGCCCTGGCCCGGCAACGTGCGCGAGCTGGAGAACGTGCTCGAGCGTCTGGTCATCGTGGTCGGCCACGAGGTCGTCGGCGTCGACGACCTGGCCGCGCACGCGCCCACCCTGGTCGAGGACGCCACCCCGCTGGAGCATGCCAAGGCGGACCTGCTGACGCTGCGCCAGCTGGAGCGCGACTACATCGCCTGGGTCATCGCGCGCTGCGACGGTAACAAGACCCGCGCCGCCGAGATCCTGGGCATCGACGTGTCGACCATTCACCGCCGCGAGCGAGGCTTGCAATGAGCCACGGTTCCCGCGCCGAACGCCACGGCACCCTCGAGCGGCGCCGCGAACCCCGCGATGTGACCCATGGCGGGCAGGGCACGCAGGTTGCTATTGCCAGCGCCCATGATGGCTTCCGCTCGGGTATCGACCGTCCTCGTGTTCGCCCTCGTCTCGTTCGGCTGTGGTGCCAAGAGCAAGAGGCCCTCGACCTCGCCGAGTCCGTCACCGTCGCCGCGCAGCACCCGCACCACCAAGCCGCCAGCAGACGGCACGGGTCGCGCCACCCCCGACGCGCCGACCAATGACGACCCTACCGGGCTGTGGTCGCCGATCTACTTCGAGTTCGACTCGCCCAAGCTCGGCCCCGAGGCGCGCGACCAGCTGAGCCGGATCGCCGAGTGGATGAAGGGCCACGCCCAGGCGACCGTGGAGGTCAGCGGCCACGCTGACGAGCGTGGCACCGAGGAGTACAACCTGACCCTGGGTGACCAGCGGGCACAGGCCTGCGGCGAGTACATCCGGCGCGCTGGCGTGGCCAGGCCTCGCGTCAAGACCATCTCATGGGGCGAGCAGCATCCCGCCGTCGCTGGTGACGGGGAGATGGCCTGGGCCAAGAACCGGCGCTGTGAGTTCGAACCCACCCGATAGCGCGCGCGCGCGCGTGGCCTGGTTGGGCCCCGACGACGCCGCCCTCCGCGTGCTGCTGGCAGACGTGCTCGGCGAGCTGGGTCTCGACCTGGAGTTCGAGCCAGCGCTTCGGGGCGGGGGGGCCGGCGAGCTGGTGCTGGCGCTGGTCTATGTCGAGTCGATGGCCGCCTGCGAAGCGCTGGAGGCCGACGTGCTGCGCGCTGGCGTCCCTGTGCTGGCGCTGCTGCCTGTGATGGAGGAGCGCCTGTGTCGGCGCGCCTGCGAGCGCGGCGCCGCCGCCTGCTATGCCCTGGGCACCCCGCTCGACAACCTGCGCGCCATCGTGCGCTCGCTGCGCACCCGCTGACCGCCGTCTCAGCCGGTGCTGATGATGAGCACGTTGTAGCCGACGAACAAGGCTACGGCGACCAGCCCCTCGGCGCGCGAGATGGTGCGCTCCTCGCGCAGCAGCACCACGGCGAAGATTGTCATCACGAGCATCGCGATCAGATCGACCGCCACGCTGGCGAGCGGCGCGGCAACCCTGCCGGTCATGGCCGCCGTGCCCAGGCAGAGCAGGATGTTGAAGATATTGGACCCCACGACGTTGCCCACGGCCAGGTCGGCGTGGCCGCGGCGCGCCGCGATGACGCTGGTCACCAGCTCGGGGAGCGAGGTGCCCACCGCCACGATCGTGAGGCCGACCAGGCGGTCGCTCATGCCCAGCGTGTGCGCCACCTCGACGGCCCCGGCCACGAACAGGTGGCCGCCGACCAGCAGGACCGCGAGGCCGCCGATGGCGGTGGCCACCGAGCGCAGCTTGCCGGTCGGGGTCGGGGCGCCGGCGATGTCGGCAGCCTCCTCGGCGCTGCGCGCGCCGGCCCGCGACTGGGCCAGCACCGCCTTGCTCCTGGCGGAGCGCACCATGATCACGGTGTATGCCACGGCGATCAGCGCCAGCCCGGCGCCCTCCCACTGGCTCACCACCCCATTGGCCATGAGGATCGGTACCAGCGCCGCGCTCGCCAGCAGGACGGGGAGCTCCCGCGAGCGCAGCTCACCGTCGACGCGTGCGGGTCTGATCAGCGCGGCCACGCCCAGGATGAGGCCGATGTTGGCGATGTTCGAGCCCAGGACGTTGCCCAGCGCGACCTCGCCGTGGCCCGCCGCCGCGGCCTGGATACCGACCACGATCTCGGGCGCCGAGGTGCCATAGGCGACCACGGTGAGGCCGATGGTCAGCTTCGGGATCCGCAAGGAGAGCGCGAGGCTCGACGCGCCGGCAACGAACCACTCGGCACCCGCGTAGACCAGCAGTCCGCCACCCAGAAGCTCGATCCACTCCCGCATGTTCTCCTGTACCTGGGTTGGCCTGAGCGAGCGGCCTCAGGCCACTGTGGAGCTCTCGGCCTCGTCGGCGGACTGTGCGGCGCCGACGGCGGCGACGGGTGTCAGCAGCAGGCGTCCGACGACGAGCGCAAGGATTGCGGCGCCCGCGCTGGCCGCGAGGACGCCCAGCTTGGCGGCGCCCAGTAGCCTGGCGTCGGTGAAGGCGAGCTGCGCGATGAACAGCGCCATGGTGAAGCCCACGCCGGCGACGACGCCGAGGACGATCAGGTGTCGGGCTCCCATGCCGGTGGGGAGGGTGCCGATGCGCAGACGCAGCGTCAGCCAGCTCATCAGCAGCACGCCGAGCGGCTTGCCCACCATCAGGCCGACCGTCACTGCCGCCGCGACGTGCCACGACGCGCCGTCGAAGCCGCCGCCCGAGACCGCGACGCCGGCGTTGGCCAGCGCGAAGATCGGCATGATGCCGAAGGCGACCCAGGGGTGCAGCGTCTCGATCAGGCTCTCGGCGGGCGACATGGCCTCGCGACGCGCGACATCGACGTGGCGCAGCGTCTCGGCCAGCGCGTGGGAGGTCAACGCCCCGGGAGTGGCGCCGGCCAGGTGGTCGAGCTCCTTGCGCACGCCGATCATGAAGCCATCAGGCCCCAGCCACGCGCGCACCGGCGTCACCAGGCCCACGATCACGCCTGCGATGGTGGGGTGGATCCCGGCCATGTAGATCCCTGCCCACGCGACCACCGAGGGCACCACATAGGCCAGCTTGCTGCGCACTCCGAGCCGCTGCATGGCGAAGATACCGGCGAAGCCGATCGCGCCCACCAGCAGGCCCGACAACGTCAGCGTCGGCGAGTAGAAGATGGCGATGACCACGATGGCGCCGAGGTCGTCGATCACCGCCAGCGCCAGCAGCAGCACGCGCAGCGCCGCCGGCACTCGCTTGCCCAGCAGCGTGAGGATGCCGACCGCGAACGCGATGTCGGTCGCCATCGGCACGCCCCAGCCCGACCGGGTGGCCGCGCCGCCCGCGACCAGCAGGTACAGCCCCGCGGGCGCCAGCATGCCGCCCAGCGCCGCCGCGGCGGGCAGCGCGGCGCGGCGCCACTCGGACAGCTCGCCGTGGTGGATCTCGCGCCGGATCTCCATGCCGACCACGAAGAAGAAGATCACCATCAGGCCGTCGTTGACGGCCCACTCCAGGGTGCGCTCGAAGGTGAAGTCGCCGATACGCAGCCCCACCGGCGTGTGCCAGAGGTCGACATAGCTCTGGGCCCACGGCGAGTTCGCCCAGGCCAGCGCCGCCGCCGCGGCCAGCAACAGGAGGATGCCGCTGGCCGCCTCGATGCGCAGAAAGCGCTCCAGCGGGCGGCCGGCGAGGCGCGCGAAGCGCAGCAGCGGCTCCCACGCCTCGGGTGGGGTCTCGGGGAGTGCGGATCCAGGCTCCGAAGGGGCTGGGCTGTTGCTGGCGGGGCTGCTCATGGCGCGAAGCTCGATCCTCGCCGGCGTCGAGCGCCGGTCAGGATGGCGGCCCGACCATCCACTGTCCTGCGGCCCGAAAGCGCCGCACCCGCTGGAGTTGGCTGAACAATGGCACAGGCACCCGGGTCAGTCGAGCCAAAGCGGCGCATGGGCCCGCCGATCTCAGCCCCCGAGGTCGACCAGCGTCTCGATGCTGTCCGGCCCCAGCTGCGGCGGCGCCAGCCCCGAGGCCAGCTGCGCGTGCAGGAGTTGCGTCGTGACCACCGCGACCGCGGCCATGTTGTCGCTGTTCGACATGCCCTGGCCGGCCGCCTTGCGGCACTTCTCGGCCATGCGCGTGACCGCCTGGGGCAGGAACACGCCGGCGGCGCGCACCGCGGCCTCGCTGAGCACATCGCCGACCCAGCTCGGCGCACCGGGCCCGAACAGCGACGGCGCGTCGGGCGCCCGGTACGGCTGCTTGGGCCGATCGATGATGCTCTGCGGCACCAGGCCGCGCGCCAGCTGCTTCAGGACGTGCTTCTCGTCGAGCACGTTCAGCTTGTGCGTGGGCGGCAGGTTGTTGGCCAGCTCGACCACGTCCTTGTCGAGGAACGGGAAGCGGCCCTCGACGCTGGACGCCATCAGCATGCGATCGCCCTGCGACGACAGCAGATACGACCCCAGCAGGGTACGCACCTCCAGCCACTGCGCGCGCGCCAGCGGCTCCCAGCGCGCAAACTCGCGCGGCAGCCGCGCCATCTCCTCGGCCACCGCGTCGCGGGTGCCCAGCGCCGCCTTGAGTTCCGGTGAGTACAGCCGGGTCAGCGCGGCGCGCGCGGTGCGCCAGCGCGGCTGGTGCGAAAAATCCGGCGCGTCGGGTGCCTCGATGCCCTGGCCGAAGAACTCCAGCGCCAGCTTCTGCTGCGCCGCCGGCGAGCGCGCCAGGTAGGGATACAGCCGCTTGATCAGGCGCGGACGCAGCTTGGAGTGTGGCTGCCGCGACCAGAAGCGACGCACCTTGGCCTCGCGGAACAGGTCATAGCCGCCGAACATCTCGTCGGCGCCCTCGCCGGTCAGCACCACCTTGAAGCCGGCCGCGCGCACCCGCCGCGACAGCAGCATCATCGGCGCCGGCCCCAGCCGCAGCAGCGGCTTCTCGGCGAAGGTGATGACGTCGGGCAGCGCCGCGCCGACGTCGGCGCCGGTGACCGTGACCGCGTCATGGTCCGACTTCACGAAGTCGACCATGGCCTGCTGGAACACCGACTCGTCGAGCTCGCGATCCGCGAAGCGCAGCGAAAACGTCTTGAAAACACCCGATTTCCAGCGCCGGCACAGCGCCGCGATCAGCGACGAATCCAGCCCGCCCGACAGGTAGGCGCCGACCGGCACGTCCGCGCGCAAGAGGCGCAGCTTGACCGCGCGCTCCAGCGCCGCCTCCACCCGCGCCGTCGAATCGGCAATGGTCGGCTCGGCGTCCGCCTCGGGCGGCTCGTAGCGTGGCGTCCAGCTCGAGCCCAGCCCGAGCCAGTGCGACCCCGCCTCGACCACCGCGAAGGCCCCCGGCTCGAGCTCCTCCACACCCCGGAACACCGTGCGCGGCTGCGGCGGGGCCCAGAACGTGAAGGTGTCATCCAGCCCCGCCGGATCGAGCTCGCGCGGGACGTCGGGATGCGCCATCAGCGCCTTGACCTCCGACGCGAACAGCAGCGCCTGCGGCGTGCGCGCCAGGTAGATCGGCCGCACCCCCAGCCGATCGCGCGACAGCACCAGCCGCCGCTTCACCGAGTCCCACAGCGCGATGGCCCACTGGCCGTTGAAGCGCTCGAAGACGTCGGTGCCCCACTGCTCGTAGCCGTGGACGATGACCTCGGTGTCCGACTGGGTCCGGAACACGTGGCCGGCCGCGCGCAATTCGTCGCGCAGCTCCACATAGTTGAAGATCTCGCCGTTGAACACGGTCCAGATGGTCCGGTCCTCGTTGCTCAGCGGTTGCTGCCCGGTCGACAGGTCGATGATCGACAGCCGGGTGTGGCCCAGGCCGACATGGTTGTCGCGATAGATCCCGCGCTCGTCAGGGCCGCGATGGTGCAGCCGGCCGACCATCTTGCGCAGCAGCGCCAGGTCCGGCGGCGGCCCGCCTCCCCACGACAGCGCTCCTGCGATCCCGCACACTGCTACAGCGCCCGGTGGTGCCGCACCGTGGTGCCCATGGGCAGCGGCGCGCCCGCCTCACCCGCCGGCAGGCCATGCTCGATCTCGTCCACTCGCTCGGCCAGCACCGGGTACAGCTGGAGGTAGCGCGTGGTGCGCCGCTTCTGCTCGATGTCGCGATAGGCGTTCTCGACCACCGCCACCGGCACCGAGATGGCCGCCGCGACATCGGCCGCCGCGACGCCATGGTTCTTGCCGTACAGGCACATGTCCATCTTGGGGTAGGGCAGGCGCCAGTAGAACTCGTCCTGGCCCTGGGACAGCGAGTAGGTGTCGGTGGTCGGCGTGCTGCTGCAGATGTCGTGCGGCAGCCCGAGGCCGTGCGCCAGGGCATAGACCTGGGTCTTGTACAGGTGCGCGATCGGCTTCACGTCGGCGGCGCTGTCGCCATACTTCACGAAGAAGCCCTGGTCGTACTCCAGGCGATTGGGCGTGCCGACGACGGCGTAGTTCAGGCGGTCGGCGTGGAAGTACTCCATCAAGGTGCGGCTGCGCTGCTTCATGTTGGTGCAGGCCACGATCTCGAGGTACTCGTGCACCGGCAGGCGCTGCTGCTTGCGCTCGCCGGTCGGGGTCTCCACCACCAGCGAGTAGAACGACAGCTGGCCCTCGGCCACGTCGGGCAGCACGATCTTCATCTTCCAGCCCGGGCCGTACTCGGGGAAGACGCGGCGCACCGCCTCGTCGCGTCGCGTGTAGCAGCCCAGCGCGCGCAGCGATGGCTCCAGATCCTCCTTCAC
>Ga0154020_10001391_pt1 | contig 29884 bp, 26 predicted proteins | sample Klosneuvirus_201_FD_109709 | JGI IMG/M metagenome (GOLD analysis project Ga0154020, IMG submission 109709) | Active sludge microbial communities from wastewater, Klosterneuburg, Austria - Klosneuvirus_20160825_MG | ecosystem: Engineered > WWTP > Aerobic digester > Activated sludge | place...
GTTCAATAACGGTATCCAGTGCCGGGATCAAGGCCTCAGCACCTTCTATGCTGAAGCGTTTTGCGCCGATGAACTTTTTGCCAAGGAAACTCTCGAACACCACCGCCTCATTGAGCTTCTCCAGGATATCCTTCTGTTGATCAAGGGTGAAGCTTGGAGTGTTCCTCACCGTCTCCATCCGTTCGGTGAGCCACTTCAGCTTTTCAGGATTTCGGATATAGCGGTATTCCACTCCAACACTGGCGCAATAGGTCTGTTCCAAAAGCGCAATGATCTCGCTCAATTTGGCAGGTCCAATTCCCACTTCATTCCCTGCGGTGAATACGGTATTCAGGTCGCTCTCAGAAAGCCCGAAATTCTCCAGGTCCAAGGTGGGCGAATACTTTCGTCGGTCGCGCACCGGGTTCGTATCGGTGAACAGGTGACCTCTGTTCCTATAGCCGCTGATGAGACCCAGAACCTTGAACTCCTTTTGGAAGCGCTCATTCCCTTCGGTAACATCAACTCCTCCAGAACTCGCGGTCAACGGAGCAGCATCTGAGGTAAGGCTCTTTGCGAAGTCAAAACCCTCGAAGAATCGCGCCCAGCCGGTCTCAACGCTCGCCGGATCCTTCTTGAACTGTTCGTATAGGTCATCCAGCCAAGCGCTGTCGACGTTGCTGAGGTAGGAATACTTGTCCATGAATGGGGTTCCGCACGATGGCGTGCAAAGGTAGTTTTTCAGAGCATGGGTAAGGGACGACTTATACGCAAGTAATGGGGTTCAGGGTACATGACGGAACCAGAGGATCAATATCGCCCCGCATACCGCAGCCGGGTAAGCACTTTTTGTAGGGCCCGGAGGACACACTCTCCGGCCAATAGAGGCACGCCTCCCATGGTAAGGGTGCGTTGAAGGTGTTCCTCAGGAATGTCGACCCTGTACATGGCCACCTGCAAAGCGTGCCTGCCCATTTGTTCAAGTTCTTCCAATCGGGGTTGGACGGATCCACGAAGTGCCTCGAATGCTTCCACCGACAATTCCGGCAACGGAAGTTGATCATCGGAGAGCGCAAGGTCTTTGCGCAATTGCACTACGGTAGCCTCCAGTACCTCGGCCCGATCCAAGTAATGCGCCAAGGAAGAGTGGTCCGTTCTTGACAGGTCGTTGTGCATCTTGTCCCTCACGTCGTGCAAAGGTGGACTACCTATGGCACTATTTTCGCATGCAGCCGAAACTCTTCACGATCCATTCGCTTAAGATCCAACAAACCAAGATCCCATGCTCAACCGTTCCCTCGCTTCCATTGCCCTTCTTACAACACTTGCCGCCGGTGCACAATATGGCGCCTTCACTGCCGGTGCGGTGAAAGCGGCCAAGGCTGGTACCACGATCATTGTGTTGGATGCCGGTGACACGCCGTACAACAAAGCCATTACGAATGCGGTGAAGAGCGATTGGAAATTCACAACCAGTTATGATTTCATTAGTGTTGCCCAACTAGCAGCGCAGCCCATTGTTCCTGAAAAGACCTATTTAATGAAATTGTCGAAAACGGATCCGGTCAAATTCAACGGCACTTTCCTTACGCTGGTTCAGGGTTGGAAAATGAAGAAAGGAGAAGTACTGCAGCAATCCAACGACCAATTCAACGGTATTCCTGCGCAACAAGAATTGGCGTTCATCCAGATAGATCCGGTGGCGATCAACGAAAAAGGCATGGCACCGATGTTGGGTGTGTACGTGAAGCATCTTCAGGACTATTTGAAATTGGTGGAAACCGGAAAGATCACCGATAAGGCCACCGCCGACAGGACTTACAGCAGCCGCACCCGACTGATCAGGGATACCGATCTCTGGCTGGCACAGGAGCATTTGGACAAGAGCATTCCCGATGCCGCTAAAGTGAAGGAATTCTACACGGCTCCCGCCCAAGTGATGGCCTTGTCCCAGTTGGCAAGCGGTGTGGTAAAGGGTGACGCTGGGATTACGGTCAGCGATCTGATCCTTACGGGAGACCACAAGAACAAGCATTGCTTCAAGCGCGTGTTCAATGCAGGCAACGGCGAACTGATGTACCTGAACGACGACGCATCGATCTTCGGGAAGAAGGAAGGCTTTATTGAGGAAGACCTGAAGACCATGGAACGCGCGCGTTAGGCTTCGGGGCTTTCACGCGTTACTACCATCGGCTCCATTCTACCGACCTTGTGCCCATGGCCACACGGAAAGCCTTGGACAAGGGGTTGGAAAAATTGGAGAAGCAACGGCTTGGACTTCTAGAGCGACTTGGAAAATTCGCACCCGAACAACTCGCCCTGAAACCGGCTTCGGGCGGATGGAGCGTTGGGCAGGTCATAACGCATATGGCACTTGTTGAGGAAGGCTCCTTGGCTTACTTGCGCAAGAAATACGGAGGTGGTCGGCACAGTCCAGTGGGCGTTTCGTCTGTTGCGCGACTTCTTTTATTGAATGGTGCGCTGGCCTCTCCGATCAAATTCAAAGCACCGGCGACCGTAAATAAGGTCCCTTTCTTGATCTATGCGGAGGCTGTTGCGAAGTGGGAACTAATACGTGGCGACATGATCGGCACGTACGCCAGAATAAAGGACGAGCATATTGGCCACGACCTGTTCAAACACCCTTCGCTTGGGCGATTTGATCTTGTGCAGGCATTGAGTTTCATCCATGCCCACCATAAAAGGCATCTGGGGCAGATCGATCGTATTTTACGTTCGAGTATCTGAACAACCATCCTACGCCAATTTATTGATGGATAGGTCCTCGTTCTTTATGGACCATTCATTCCAGAATGCTATATTCACCTTTCCAAATCAGGAACCATGGTACAACGCTACGCTCTCCTTCTCTTGCTTTCATTCTGCAGCCTGTACGCAAGTGCAGAGCATTTACCTGGTGGTACGATCAGTGCACGCTGTGTCGGGAACAATTTCTATGAGGTCAGTTTGAAGCTGTACCGAGAATGCAGCGGTGTTGCCATGATCCCCCAGAAACTGCATTTCGAGAACGATTGCGGGGTGACCTTTGATCAACCGAATTTGCTACCGGTCAGTGTGGAAGATGTGTCCCCTTTGTGTGCGGAGGACCTTCCGAACAGTATTTGTAATGGCGGCACGCTGATCGGTTTCGAACTCTACACCTACCAGACCACAGTCTACATGAGCCCATGCAATGCTTGGCGGGTGAGTTGGAGCATTTGCTGCCGGAACGTATCGTTGAACGTGCAGGGAACTCCCGGGCTTTGGCTGGAAACGAGCTTCAATAACTTTGGAGGCTTTTGCAACGCCGGCGCCGAATTCGTTGACAATAAAGTTCCTTTGGTATGCGTCGGTCAGCCGGTGAGCTACGATGCCAGTGCGACTGATGCGGATGGACATACGTTGCGGTACCGCTTCGTTAATGCACAATTCAATCTGGGGCAACCTGAAGCACCGGACCCCATGTCCGTTCTATACTTCCCACCCTTCGGTGGCTCACAACCCTACACGGGCATGGAGATCGATAGCCTTACCGGCAGGATCACTTTCACACCGGACCTTGCTGGGGTCATTTTCACTGTCGTTGAGGTGAACGAATACGACAGCCTTGGCAACTGGGTGGGTCGCGTGATGCACGATTTCCCGTTCTATGCCTCCAATTGCAACAATTCAGTTCCCTCGGTGGACAGCGGTATTTTCAACGATGCGAACGGAGTTGCCCAAGTGGTCGATGATCGTGCACTATTGATCTGTTCTCAAGGGAATTTCTGCGCCACATTGGAATTCGATGATGTGGATGCCGATCAAACCTTGGCGATCGTTTCCAACATTTCTACAGCTCTTCCCGGAGCCGAGATCAACTTATCCGGCACCAACCCGGTCACAGCAGAGATCTGTTGGAACAGCACTGGTGTAGCTGTGGGCACTAATCAATTCTCCATCACCGTCACCGATGATGCATGCCCAGTGCAAGGCTTCCAGCAATTTGCTTACACCGTTAATATCAGCACCGGCGGCGCATCAGCTGGGCAGGATTCACTGGTCGAATATTGCGCGGCCCAATCCGCCTTCGACCTATTCCCACTTTTGGGAGGCACACCGAGCGAAGGAGGTTCGTGGACCGATCCGAATACGATGAACTTTGGCGCCACGTTCGACCCGGGCTCCGATCTTCCAGGGGACTACACCTATGATGTGGGATCCACGAACGCCTGTTCGGGAACAGCGGTGGTGTCCTTGGTGCTATTAGCGGACACCGCACCTGCCTGCCTCACGATCGGAATGGAACACCACGCTGTTGGCGAACTGCAAGTTTTCCCTGAAGGCAACATGTACGGAAGGTATCGGATCATTGCGCCCCGCAACGGTGCCTTTCTGCTTTCCGTGATCAGTAATGATGGCCGTGTGGCATACGAAGGCCGTGTTCAATTAACGGGCACCTCTCCATTCCCGTTGGACCTTGGTCAACTTAACGGTGGAACATACGTGCTACGGCTGATCAACAAGGACGATGGCATGGTGTACACAAAGCGGGTCATCTTACGATAGTCGATTCCATTGGTGGGCACTGTTCTCATAACCGGCGGTTCGGGACTTATTGGTACCGCATTGACACGAGATCTATTGGCGACCGGGTGGAACGTACATTACCTGGGTCGCAGAAAGATCGAAAAGGCAGGCGTTCGTTCATTCGTGTGGGACATTAGAAAGGGTGTGTTGGACAAGGCGGCGTTGGATGGGGTGGATCACATCATACACCTTGCGGGGTCCGGGATCGCCGAAGAACGTTGGACTGCGCGCCGTGTGAAGGAGCTGGTTTCAAGCCGAACGGAGACAGCACGCCTGCTGCTCGACACAGTGCGAACGGAGCGCCTTCACATCAAGAGTTTTACCAGTGCTGCAGGCATCGGCTATTACGGTGCTCAAACGTCACCGCACATCCATACCGAGACGGATGATCCGGGAAACGATACCATAGCAACGATCAGCAAGGTGTGGGAAAGTGCGGTTGACGAATGGAAGCCGTTCACGCGTGTGGTCAAATTGCGCACACCCCTTGTGCTATCAACGGAAGGTGGTGCCTTGGTGCAATTACGCAAACCCGTTGATCTGGGGCTTGTGGCTCCGTTGGGCACGGGTAAACAATGGATGCCATGGGTACACATCGATGACCTGGTGCGGGCCTACATCCATTCCCTAACAACAGAGAGCATGCATGGGGCCTTCAACGTGAATGCTTCCGGTGCCGTCACGAATGCGGAATTCATGAAGACCCTGAGCCGGACCCTTCAACATAGGCAATGGCTTCCTCCAGTGCCAGGCTTCCTCTTGAAGTTGTTATTGGGCAAGCTATCCGCAATTCTGTTGGAAGGATCTCGCGCTTCCAACACGAAACTATTGGAGACGGGTTTCGCTTTTGAGTACAATGAGTTGCCCGAAGCGTTGAACGACCTGCTCGAATAGATCACGATACGCGCCCTCGAAGTGCCTCGGCCAATTGACGGAGCGGGAGTTTCATTTGATCGGGTTGGTTGATCGCATCAAGGGCATTGAACGCCACGGTCTCCAACCGTTGCGCCTCTGCTTCTGCATCGCGTTGCACCCCTAAGCTGCGTAACGCTTCGATCATTTGCACCACGTTCCGTTCGGCTATGGGCTTGACCAACTCGTTCCTAAGGGTCGCATCGTTCGCCTCTTCAGCCCGCTGCAATGCGCTGATCAACAACCATGTCTTTTTGCCGTTGCGCAGGTCACCCCCTTGCTCCTTGCCCGTTCGGCTCGTGTCGCCGAATGCATCCAAGAGGTCATCGCGTAATTGGAACGCCGATCCGAGTTGCTCCCCGAAGGTGCCGATCAGGTCCTGATCTTCTTTGGTCGCACCGGCCTTGCAAGCACCTATTCGCAGTGCACAATCGAGCAACACGGCGGTCTTCAAACGGATCATGCCACGGTACTCTTCCAAGGAGACATCATCCCGGTGTTGGAAGTCCATATCCTGCTGTTGTCCTTCACACACCTCCAACGCACTGCGGTTGAAGATCGCCAGCACACCTGGATCGCAACCCATCATTTGGTAGGCGCGCACCAACATGGCATCGCCGCTAAGGATAGCGGTGTTCGCATTCCACTTCTCATGGACAGTGGGCATACCACGCCGTAGCGAGGAATTGTCCATGATGTCGTCGTGCATAAGGGTGAAATTGTGGAAGAGCTCAATGCCGAGCGCTTCATCAAGCACATTCCTGGCTTGGCCTCCGAACAGTTCACAGGATAGCAGGGTCAATATCGGCCGCACTCGTTTGGCCGGCAATCGCATCATGTAGGCCATGGGTGCATGCAGTTCGCCTACGGGCAGTCCTGCTAACCATTTTTCCACATGCGCATCGAAAAGTGCGCGGACCTGTTCCATGGTCAGGCCAACAACTTCATGAGGTACTCGCCGTAGCCGCTCTTCAACAAAGGTTGAGCTAGAGCGGCAAGTTGGTCGGCACTGATATAGCCCTTCTTGTACGCCACCTCTTCAATGCAACCTATGCGCAAGCCTTGTCGTTCTTCGATCACTTGCACGAACTGGCCTGCTTGGGTCAACGAAGCAAAGGTGCCGGTATCCAACCAAGCCGTGCCGCGATCGAGGATCTCCACTTTCAGTTTTCCACGACGCAAATACTCCTTGTTCACATCGGTGATCTCGTACTCGCCCCGTGCACTTGGCTTCAATTCCTTGGCGATCTCCACCACACTGTTATCGTAGAAATAGAGACCGGGAACGGCGTAGTTGCTTTTCGGCTTCAACGGCTTTTCCTCGATGCTCAATGCCACGTTGTTGGCATCGAACTCCACCACGCCGTAGCGTTCGGGATCACTCACATGATACGCGAAAACGAGTCCGCCATCCGGTGCGATATGTTCATTCAACTTGCGTCCGAGCCCTGAACCGTAAAAGATATTGTCGCCGAGGATCAAGGCCACGCTTTCCTTCCCGATATGTTCCTTGCCGATCACGAAGGCTTGTGCGAGTCCGTTGGGAACTTTCTGTTCCGCGTAGGAAAATTCGCAACCCAAATTCCTTCCATCGCCAAGTAGCTTTTGGAAGTTCGGCAGATCGTGGGGTGTACTAATGATCAGCACTTCTCGGATCCCCGCCGCCATGAGCGTGCTCAGCGGATAATAGATCATGGGCTTGTCATACACCGGCATCAACTGTTTGCTCACTGCCAAGGTCAACGGATGCAGTCGCGTGCCGGAACCACCGGCCAGAATAATGCCTTTCATTCGGTATCTACAGAATCGGTTGTCGTTCGTACAGTGTTCTTTGGCTCCTCTCCCTCTATCCGCAATTCACCGAGGTCAATGTCCTCGTCCTCGTCCATAAAGTCCAGCAACGGTTCCTGGAACGCTTTGGTGGTCATGGTCTTTTCGAAACTGAGAAGAAGGGAAGGAAGGATGAGCAAATTGGTGAGCATAGCCACCAATAAGGTAAATGACACGAGCAGGCCCAAAGCTTGCGTTCCTCCAAAATCACTGAAGACGAAAAGACTGAATCCACAGAAAAGAACGATCGAGGTGTACATCATGCTCACCCCTGCTTCCCGAATGGCTTGTATCACCGACCCCCGAACCTGTCCACCGTTCAACTTGAGTTCTTGTCTGTACTTGGTGAGGTAATGGATGGCATCATCAACGGCGATCCCGAATGCGATACTGAACACCAGGATCGTGCTGGGCTTGATGGGAATATCGAGGTATCCCATCAATCCCGCTGTTGTGATCATGGGGATCAAATTGGGCACCAGTGAAACCAGCACCATGCGGAAGGAGTTGAAGAGCAAGGCCATCAAACCGGAGATCAGCACTACGGCAAGGATCAATGAAATGATAAGGTTCTTCACCATGTACTTGCTGCCCTCCAAAAAGAGCACACTGGCACCGGTCAGTACCACGCGGTACTTCGCCGGGTCGAAGATGGAATCCACTTGTGCGCGCAACTTCGCCACGATCACATCCATGCGTGCGGTTCCCACATCCGCCACCTGCATAGTTATTCGAGTAGTACGTTGGTCCTCATCCAGAAATGCCCTTGCCATACCCCCTTTGTCCTGTGCGCCTTCCAGATAGGGTAGGATGAAGCTCTTCTCGTTGGACTTGATCAGCCCATATCGTTCCGGATCACCGCCATAAAAGGACTGTCGAACGAACTTGACCGCATCAGCGATCGATAGTGAGCGCGAGAATTCAGGGTAGGTCTCCATGGAGTCCTGCAACTGTGAGATCCGCTTCAACGTTGCCTCCTTCAATGCGCCGCCCTTCTTACGGGTATCGACCATGATCTCCAAGGGCATCACCCCTTTGAATTCCTCTTCGAAGAAATGCAGGTCCTTCATCACGAGGTCATCCGCGGGAAGATCATCCACTACGCGGCTTTCATTCTTCAGGCGTGTTACACCCACAAAGCCCACCACCACGACAAGTGCGGTGATCGCGTAGACCATCGGGCGTTGGAACTGGACAATGTGGATCACTTTGCTCATGACACGGTCCACCCAAAGTCGAGCAAGATGAGCGAGGTGCTTGTCCTTCGGTTCATCTTGGAAGCTGAAGAGGATCGGGACCAGTAGGATACTGAGCACGAACACGGCCATGATGTTGATCGATGCGATGATGCCGAACTGCTTGAGCACATCGCTGTAGGTCAAGGCAAAGGTTGCGAAACCGACTGCCGTGGTGGCATTGGTCGTGAACGAGGCCTTTCCCACTAGATACACTACGCGCGACAAGGCCTTCATCTTGTTGCGATGTTTGGAATATTCGTAGTGGTACTTGTTGATCAGGAAAATGCAGTTGGGGATCCCGATCACGATGACCAACGGCGGAATAATGGCCATAACGGAAGTAAGCTTGAAACCGAAAAGCCCGATCATTCCCACCGCCCAGATCACTCCTACGCTGACCACCAATAAACAGATCAACATAACGCGCCAAGACTTGAAGAAAAGCAGGATGAGCGCGGAGACTACGACGACCATGAGCACAACGAACATGGCCATCTCCGATTTGGTACGCTGGGTGACCACTGTGCGGATAAAGGGCAATCCACTTCGGTGGACCGTGAACTTGCTATCCGCCTCGAATGCTTTCACACGTGCATCGATCAATTCCACCATGTCACCACGATCCTCACTGTTGAAGCGGGCCGAATTGACAAAGACCATCATTAAACTGGTCCCTTGGTCGTTGTACAAGGTGTTGCGATAGAACTTCAGCGAACGGACCTTATGCAACAAGCTGTCCAATTGCACCTGATCCGCAGGTGGGCGTGAAAAGATAGGCTTGAGACCAAACTGTTTTAGGCTATCGTTTCGGACCAATTCAAAGATGTTAGCCTCGGAAAAGACTGAATCGACACCGACTTGGGCTGTGAGATCGCGACCTAATTTCCACCACGCTGAAAAATTTTCAGTGGTGTACAACCGCGGATCCTTCACACCAAGAATGATCACATTTCCATCTTCCGAGAACTTGGAGAGCAGCTCCTCATAATGCACATAAGCGCTATCCTGCTTCGGCAATAGACCACCGAACTTGTAGCTCATCTCCACGTACTTCGCCTCATAAGCAAAGTAGGCCGTCAGCAGGCCAAGGATCACCAAGATCCCGGTCCTATTGCGCAATATTCTACTGGAGAGCCACGACCACATCGGCAACGTGCCCGTAGCAACGCCGCAGGCCTAGGAACAAAGGAACGACAAACAAGGGGAAGTCGGTATGTGGGATCGCACTAGATACCAACCGACAAAGACAGCTTAATAGCAAGGTTGTCGATCGGGTCCTTCAGCGTGTACGGTCCAAAACGGTAGATCGCAGCGATCCCTAGGCCGATCAAATTGGTCTTCAAGAGCTGATCGATCTGTATCCCGCCCTCATAGAAGCCCTTGGCCATGGAGCTGAACGAGTAGCCGCCGTGGTTCTCAGGGTGGGAAAGGCCGCCCCACCCTGCGCTGGTGATCAGGATCGGAACTGGCCTGAACTTCTTTCCCTTGTACAACAGATTTCCGAAGCTGTGGCGCACGTGGACCGAAGCATAATTGTCCGAGAGGAATTCGTTGGGGCGCATGGTCTCGAAGGTGTTCTGCGATGCAATGGGGATCCGGCGCAGGAATGTTGCCCGTGGGTTGAACAGAAAGGGGTATGGAGCATTTGGGTCGGCCACACCGCCTATTGCCCGTACGGAGAGATCACCAAAGCGACGGATGCGGAAGGTCTTGTCCAATTGTGCGAACACCCGCCAGGTGTCCACTTCACCCTCCCACAAGCCCTTAACGGCACGGAACGCATGTACCTGCAAAACGGGCCACCGTGTTCCCAAACTGTACTGGCGATCGGGCAAGCGCACGATCTGTTCCCGGTAAGCGAAACGAAAACCGGCCGTGATGGCTCCCGTCAAGAAACGATCCTGTAGCGTGGTCACCCCTTCGCCAGCCGGCTGCGCGTATTGGTAACCGATCACATTCAACCGTTCTGCACGTTCGGTACCCACCCAAGCTCTCAACGATGAGTTGATTCGAAAGCCAAGTTCCGCGCTGAACCGTTCAATGCGGTCCATGCGACTTATGAACAGTGACCGATAATTCTCCGAGCTGAAATTGAGGTTCTTCTTTCCGGGAAGATCGGTATTGCCGCTTTCATCCACATCGTTCATATAGCCGAGCTTCAGGTTGAGATCTCGGCCGGGTCGAGGCTTCAGGGTGAAGTCCCCTCCGTACTTCCATTCCTTGTCCTTGAACCCGTAAGCGAAATAGCCACCTAAAGAGAAATAGCGCGAAACCTTGTCGTTCGTAGTGGCACCCACACCGAGCCGATAGCCCTCGTAGTCATTCAATCGCATGAACCGATCGAGCAACAGGTCGAACGGGCCCACCGGAATACGGCCGGAAAGCAAGCGTTCCGCCCACTTCAATTTGGTCTCCAAGTTCTCCGCAGCGCTTATACTGTCGATGGTCTGATAGGTACGTAGCTCTTTTGTGTCCAGTGTATCGGTACGGTATCCGTTCCAGAACGCATCATCGCGTTTACTGGCCACCTTCTCCATAATGAGGTCAGGGCCGCGCACCTCCTTTCGTTCGATAACGGGATCCAATTCGATCTCCTTAAGGTAGGAACGACCGATCGCCACCATCTTCATGGAATTGATCTGCAACATATCGAAGTAAACGAAAGTGTTCAGCTGCACTGGGAACCAGGTCGAAGTGCCATTGTTGTTGACCCGTTCGAACTGTTGTTGCAATTTGATGTTCGCACCTCCCTCGCGTTCCACAGGTTCCGCGATCACGTTCTGTAGTGCGTAGCCATCGGTGGTTACCCAGAGCACCCCTTTCAACGCTTCGAAATTCTTGCCGGTCCGGGGTTGATAGCTGATCACGAAAACGCTGTCTTCACCTTGGTACAAGGTGTCTTGTAGCAGGAACAAATACTGCTTGGTACTTCCTGGACCGATAGGGCTCAAATACGTTCTCTCATTCACGCGGATCTGCGGTTCGTACACCGAAAATGTCTTTGTGGAAGCGACCATGGCGAGGAGCGATGGGTCCTTCAATCCGCTCACGCGCATGGCCAGTACTTCCTCCTGCTCCGCTGCGGGCGGGATGAACCGTTTTGCGGTTACGCTTTCGATCAATAGGATGTATTGCTTCTCCAAGAATGCGATCGCATCTCGATCGCTTGTGTCCAGGGCTGCGAACTTTTCAGGATCGGCCATGATCGTGCTGTCCATATCAGCAGTGAAGACCACCTTGCTGTAGCTCTTGTACCGGTGTGCATAATTGCGCAGACCATCGTTCACTTTTCGGTTGGCATATACCTGCTTGATAATGCGGTGGGCCGGATTCTCGGTCGGGGTGATATCCACTTCGCGCAGCTCCACGGCACTACGCTGCATGCGCACCAGAACAGGTTCATCCTTGTTCACCACAATTTCCTGCGCGGAATAGCCCACGTAACTGAAATGCAAGGTGACCGGCAACGCCGACACTATAATGCTGAACCGACCATCAATGTCCGAGGTGGTGCCATCGCGCATTTCGTGCGGCACCAGATGAACGAATGCGAGCGGCTCATTCGTATTGCTGTCGACCACACGTCCGTTCAATGTGATCTGCGCCAATGCGGCTGAACAGGGAAGTACATTGATCAAAAGGAAAACCAAAAATGTACGCATCGAACAAGGTTCCTATCTGGGACGGTGAAGTGCGGGGGAAGTTACACGGCGGAACTTCAAGGCACCATCAATATCCTGATCGCCATGCAACTGGCCAACCCAATGATCGCCTCGTAACTTGCACCGATGTTCGCTCCTGTACGTGACGCGCTGGAATGGTCGCGCAAGGCCACACCACGAAGGCTGAGCAATGCTGCCGGCTTGTGGACGAGCTTCCAACGTGCCAAGCACACCAAGGACCCTCGCATCGGGGGCATGCCGTTCAGCATCAGTTTCGAGCCGACCACGGCGTGCAATTTGCGATGCCCGGAATGTCCCAGCGGATTGCGCAGTTTCACACGGCCAACGGGAAATCTGAAACAGGATCTATTCACACGTGTGATCGATGAGCTGGCCCCGGACCTTTGGGCACTGACCTTCTACTTCCAAGGCGAGCCGTATATCAATCCAGGGTTCTTGGACATGGTGAAGATCGCGAGTGAGCGCGGCCTTTACACGGCAACCAGCACCAATGCGCATTTCCTAACCGAAGAGAAAGCTGAAGCAACGGTTCGCAGCGGGCTTTCCCGCTTGATCATATCGTTGGACGGCACCGATCAGGAAACGTATTCAGCCTATCGCAAAGAAGGCGAATTGGCCAAGGTGATCGAAGGCGCGGAACGGATCGTGAAGTGGAAGAAGAAGCTAAAGAGCGCTACACCACAGGTCGTGTTCCAATTCCTTGTAGTGAAGCCGAACGAGCACCAGATCCCCGAAGCAAGGGCCTTGTCAAAACGTATTGGCGTGGACGATCTATGGTTGAAGACCGCGCAGATCTATGAGCCGAAGGATGACCATCCGTTGATCCCCACACAGGACAAGTACGCTCGCTATAAGCGCAATGAAAGCGGCGTTTGGGAAGTGAAGAACAAGCTGGAGGACAGTTGTTGGAAAATGTGGCACAGTTGCGTGATCACCTGGGATGGCCGTGTAGTTCCGTGCTGTTTCGACAAGGATGCGCATCATGTGCTCGGTGATCTGCGCACACATTCCTTCCGCGAGCTATGGCATAGCGATGCATACACTGACTTCCGAAGGTCGCTTCTGCATTCGCGCAGCAGCATTGAAATGTGCAGGAATTGCAGTGAGGGGAGCCCTGTATGGGCCTAGTGCCGAGCTTCGGTCAAGAGAATTGCTGGCAGACAGGCACCCTCAGACTTTCATGATGTCCTTCTCCTTGGCATCCATGAATGCATCCACCCTCTTGTTGTAGATCCCGGTAAGCTTTTCCACCTCGGCTTCCAGGCTTTTGGCATCGTCTTCAGGCAGACCATCCTTCTTGGCTGCTTTCATCGCTTCCATAGCCTTCTGCCGACTGCTACGGATACCCACCTTGGCATGTTCACCTTCGGCGTGCGCGTTCTTCACCAGAACTTTGCGCCGTTCCTCTGTGAGCATAGGCACGTGGATGATCACACTTTCGCCGTTGTTGCTGGGGTTGAAGCCCAAATTGGCTCCGATGATCGCCTTTTCGATCGCATCGATCATCTTCTTTTCCCAAGGCTTCACGAACAAGGTGCGGGCATCGCCGGTGTTGACCCCGGCAACTTGTGCCAACGGTACCATGGACCCGTAGTAATCCACCATAACGGTTTCCAACATGCCGGGATTGGCGGCACCTGCACGGATCTTGGTCAGTTCGTGTTCCAAATGTTCCACGGCGTTGTTCATGTGTTGGTCACACAGAGCAATGGCGGCTTTCGTATCGATCATGGCAATCAGTTCCTAAGGGAGCGCGAATTTAAGGCGAGTTCCCGATTTGCGTGATGGCTCAGTGACTTGAAAACTTTCGCCGGTTCGAACTCGTTGTCGGGTAGCGCGCCTCCAAGTGGGCGACAAAACGCTCGGTTTCAAACTTCTACCAATGTGCCCACTTTCTCCCCGGCCACCAATCGGCCCAGATTTCCGGGCTTGTTCATGTCGAACACGATGATCGGCAAATTGTTCTCTCTACACAGCGTGAAGGCGGTGAGGTCCATAACGTTGAGGCCCTTTTTGTACACCTCATCGAAAGAAATGCGGTCGTACTTGGTTGCGGTCTTGTCTTTTTCGGGATCGGCGGAGTAGATGCCGTCCACACGGGTGCCTTTCAGGATCACGTTCGCTTCGATCTCTATGGCGCGCAAACTAGCAGCGGTATCCGTGGTGAAATAAGGGTTACCTGTACCAGCCCCGAAGATCACGATACGGCCCTTCTCCAAATGGCGCACCGCACGGCGACGAATGAACGGCTCTGCGATCTGTTCCATTTTGATCGCACTCATCAACCGGGTCTTGTACCCCTGCTCTTCCAGCGCACTTTGCAGAGCAAGACTATTGATCAACGTGGCCAACATGCCCATGTGGTCGCCTTGAACGCGGTCAATGCCACTACCCTCGGCTTGCATGCCCCGGTAGATATTGCCCCCCCCGATCACAATGGCAACTTGGACACCTTGCTCGGCGATGGCCTTGATCTCCGTGGCATAGGAACGAAGCCGCTCACTATCGATACCGTAGACCTTGTTGCCCATCAGGCTTTCGCCGGAGAGCTTCAGCAGTATGCGTGTGTACTTGTTGGCGGAACCGTTCGGCTTGGGCATGGTCTTCAATTGGGGGTGAAAAATAAGCCGGTTCACCGAAACGGGGTGCTCAACTCGGTCCATTTGGAACAAGAACGCCCCCTTGTTCCCAAGGAGGCGTTCAAGAAATGAAGTGTTCAAGGTCAGACGGTCAACGAGTGCCGCTTGAAATCGGTAGCAGTAAGCTCCTTGTCCTGAGCCTTGAGATACTGCTCCACGGTCAGTTTGTTGTCCTTGATGAATTCTTGGGCGAGCAAAGTGCTTTCCTTGAAGAATTTATTGAGGCGACCCTGTGCGATCTTCTCGGCCATATCAGCAGGTTTGCCTTCTTGGATGGCGAGTTCCTTGCCGATCTCCAATTCCTTGTCGATCACGCTTTGCGGAGTACTTTCCTTGTTCAACGCAACCGGACCCATGGCAGCGATCTGCATGGCCACATCCTTGGCGGCCCCTTCGAAACCGGCCTTGTTCAGACCTACGATGCTCGCTACTTTATTACCGGGGTGGTTATATGCGTATACGAACGGAGCGCTCACGGCAGAACAGGCGCTGATATCGATCTTTTCGCCGATCACTCCGGTCTGTTCGATCAGCTTCTCTGCGATGCTCATGCCATTGCTATCGAAGGCACCAGCCTTCATGGCCTCGATGCTTAGGTAGCCTTTCTCCAGTGCAATACTTGCGAGCTTCTCGGCCATGGCGGTGAAATCCGCATTCTTGGCAACGAAATCCGTCTCGCAATTAATGCACACCAGAACACCCTTGGTGTTATCCGCTGTTGTCTTGGCGATCACGAGGCCTTCGCTGGCATCACGATCAGCGCGTTTGGCGGCCACCTTTTGGCCTTGTTTACGCAATATGTCAATAGCGGCTTCGAAGTCGCCGTTCGCCTCAGTAAGGGCTTTCTTGCAGTCCATCATGCCCGCGCCGGTGGTCTGGCGCAGTTTGTTCACATCTGCTGCGGTAATGGCCATGGTACTCATGTTTCAGGTTAATTGGTCCGCTGCCCACGGCGGAAGACACTTTCGTGCCGACCAACCTGGTTTGCGTCGGAATGAATAGGTTACTTCTCGTCTGCGGGGGTCTCCTCCGCTGCGGCAACGATCTTCTCGTCTCCTGTGGCAACAACCTTCTCGCTATCGGTATCCTCCGCACCCTCTTCGGATCCTTCGTCCACTGCGGTCTTGTCGTTCTTGCGCTCCTCAATGCCTTCATTGATCGCGGCGATCATCACGTCCAGGATCAATTCAATGCTCTTGGTGGCATCGTCGTTGGCGGGGATCGGGAAATCCACTTTGGTAGGATCGCTGTTGGTATCTACCATCGCGAAAGTGGGGATGTTCAGCTTGCGCGCTTCAGCCACGGCGATGTGCTCCTTCACGATGTCCACGATGAACAATGCGCTTGGCAACCGGCTGAGATCGGAGATGGAACCGAGGTTCTTCTCCATCTTCTCACGTTGGCGACTCACCTGCAAACGCTCGCGCTTGCTCAAGTTCTCGAATGTGCCATCGGTCTTCATACGATCGATGGTCGACATTTTCTTGATGGTACGACGGATGGTGCCGAAGTTCGTAAGCATACCACCGCTCCAGCGCTCCGTAACGTAAGGCATGCCCGTGGCCTTCACCTTTTCGGTCACGATGTCCTTCGCTTGCTTCTTGGTGGCCACGAAGAGGATCTTCTTGCCGCTGCGGGCAATGCTCTTCATTGCAGCGGCTGCTTCTTCGAGCTTTACCGCTGTCTTGTTCAGATCAATGATATGGATCCCTTTCTTCTCATCGAAGATGTAGGGAGCCATGTTAGGGTTCCATTTCCGGCGCAGGTGGCCGAAGTGTACACCCGCTTCGAGCAATTGGTTGAATTCTAGACGTGCCATTGAGTTCAGTTCACTTTCCTTTTTCCCGTTTATACAGGCATCTCACTGGTAGCTACATGGGTACGCCGAGCGAACTCGAGGTGACAAACATAGGTCCAACGGGATTGGATCCTGAACAAGCGCAGGGATATTAACGCTTGCTGAATTGGAAACGCTTCCGCGCTTTCTTTTGTCCGAATTTCTTCCGTTCCACCTCGCGTGGGTCACGGGTCATCAGTTCCTCGGCCTTCAGCTTAGGCTTGTGGTCGGGATCCAATTTCACCAAAGCGCGTGCAATGCCCAAACGAACGGCATCCACTTGGCCGGTGATACCACCACCATCAACTGTTGCCACCACATCGTACTTGCCCACGGTATCTGTGAGCTTGAACGCCTGTGCGAGCTTGAACTGCTGCATGGTAATAGGGAAATACTCTTTGCTATCGCGGCCATTGACCACGATGTTGCCCTTGCCCTCTGAAAGGACGATACGTGCTACCGCTGCTTTGCGGCGACCGAGGCTGTTGATCGATTGCATATTACTTGAGGGTGTTCAGGTCGAACTGGGTGGGCTTCTGTGCTTCGTGTTTGTGGGCGGTACCGGCCACTACGTGCAAATTACTGAAAAGACGACGACCGAGGCGGTTCTTGGGGAGCATACCGCGAACGGCCAGTTCCACAAGTGCTTCCGGCTTGCGTGCGATCAGGTTCTTCGCCATTTCACGGGTCTGTCCTCCTGGATAAAGGCTGTACCGCTGGTACTCCTTCTCTTCCATCTTCTTTCCGGTGAGGCGGATCTTTTCAGCATTGATCACGATCACATGGTCACCGCAATTCACATGCGGGGTGAAGGTGGTCTTGTGCTTGCCGCGAACGAGCATGGCCACTTGGCTAGCAAAACGTCCAAGGGTCTGGTTTTCAGCGTCCACGATCAGCCAATTCTGCTCGGTGGTGGCCGCATTGGCCATGCTGGTGGTGTATGATGTGGAAGCCACTTTGGTGTGGGTATTTAAAGGTTCGATCCCTGAAAACGGGGTGCGAAGATAGATCCTTCTTTCGGAAAACCAACACGGGCCTGTTAGCGCAGGTACTACACGCGGTGCGGCAAGCAGGCCGAATGGCGATAAAAGTGACCCGGACGACCTCGAATAGGCCAACTACAAGCGCCTTTGGATCCAGCTTTGTGAACCATACTGATCTCAGCCGGGACAGCCACGAATTGCTTATGGAAATACAGCGATGTGAATGACGCGAACACCACGGAAGATCCGCATTACCACGCTGTCGTGGATCGTTCGGCGTAACACTGGCGATCCACAGCTTGGAATTTACTAGATCGCGGTTTCACCGTTAGCCCGGAACGACCTCCGCCAAAGTCGCCGCTTCACGAAACCAGGCAACTTGCCACGTACCACATGGCTATAGATGAGCGAAAGTTGGTGGTCTTTCGTTCTTCGACCCTCCTGCCCCGACGGTCCGGCAAGAACACCCACTCCGGCTCGCACCCCGAATTCAGACCGTTCGTTCATCCGAATACCAGCACCAATGAACGGCATCAGGTCCATGGTCTGAAGATCCGTCCGTATTCCGTCCGTACCTATATAGGCAGTTGGTCTGCAATTCACGTGGGTGTTCAGTCCTGCGGCAGCGTAGAATTTGGGCCTTGGATAGAAGCGCAACATCGATTGGAATGCGACCTGATCCAGCGCCAATGGCCGTCGCCCGCCTGATCCCAAAGCTACCGTTACCTCATTGCGCAATACGAAATTGGTATGGAGTTGCATTGGTATGAATACACCGAGTTCAAGGCGTTCCCGAACATTCACCGTAGCGACTCCTTGCTTCCATGCCGAATAGTGTACTCCGCCCATGACCCCAATGGTCTGGGCACCGACCGGGAAGATCGGGATGAAGGAAACGGCAAGGATGAATGAACGGCTCATTGCAATGTTGTTGTGGTGAATAATGCGCGAACGTGTTACGTTACCATGTTTGAGAATGTTTTAGTGAACGCCATTCCCTTGCACACCGTGTTGGAACCATTTGTCCGGCAGTGTAACCCTAGCGTGCTGCCATCGTTTGAAGCCTTTTGAGAATGACATGGGTCATTATGAGCAGTACAAGGAAATCCTACCTTGGCCTCATTGATCCAACCTGTCGAAAGCCCATTCATCTCCATGGCTACCACATCCCCTCTGCTTCGTGATGGACTTCCTGGTGTAGAACGAAGGACCGGTCTTACTACAAAGGAGTTCATGCGTGATTATGTCGCGGCGCGCAAACCGGTGATCCTAACGGATTTCACCAAGAACTGGTCGGCCATGGGCAAATGGACACCGGAATTCTTCGCTGCCAACTACGGCCATCTCACCCATGAGGTTAAGGGCAAAAAGTACAGTGTTGCCGAGCAGATGGAATTGATCAAGACCTCGACGGAGGAAAAGCCGGCCCCATATTCATATAACCTGAACATAGATCACGTCTTCCCGGAATTGAAGGCGGATGTTGAGCCGATGCTCATGGGCCGCCAGGATCGATTGGTGCATCCGTTCGTACCCAAGGCCTTGTTGCGTGGTACGGTGAAACACGAGATCTTCTTTGGTGGCAAGGGAGCATCCTTCCCTGTCCTACACGTTGACCTGCAGCACTTGCACACGCAGATCACGCAGCTTTATGGCGATAAGGAGTTCTTTCTTTTTGCGCCGGACCAAACGCAGAACATGTATCCACGGCCATCATTCCCATTGTATTCCGATGTGGACAATGTGTTCGATCCGGACCTGAAGAAATTTCCCTTGTTCGGTGAAGCGAAAGGTTACCGCGAGTATTTGCGCGAAGGCGAAACCATCTTCTTCCCTACCGGTTGGTGGCACATGACACGGATCCCTGGACCAAGCATTTCCTATGGCCGGGCTTTACTGGAGCGCACCAATTGGAATGATTACTTGAACGACACCTACGACGGTTGGAAGAAGAAATCCAGTGTTATGGCGATCCCCGCTTATGCTATGGGCAAGGCGGCAGGCGTGTTGATGGATCTGGATGATGCGGTCCGTTCCTGATCTCACATAGAACCGTTCAGTGCTCCTCTTGGCGCACCTCGTTCAATTGCGGATCTTTCAACGGTCAGATCACGCCCAACTCCTTCCCCACCTTGGCAAAGGCGGCAAGTGCTTTGTCAATGTGCTCCTCCGTATGAGCAGCGCTGAGCTGGACCCTGATCCGTGCGGTATCCTTCGGCACTACCGGGTAAAAGAAGCCGATCACGTAGATGCCTTCGTCCAACAGTGCATCGGCCATCAATTGGCTCAACTTCGCATCCCCTAACATCACCGGAACGATCGCGGCCCTTGCCCCTCGGGTCTTAAAGCCAAGCGCTTCTATTCCGGTACGGAAGTGGTCCACGTTCTTCTCCAATTTGTCCCGAAGCACAGTGGAGGCACTTAGCAGATCGACCACTTTAATGGAAGCCCCCACGATCACAGGTGCCAGCGAATTGCTGAACAGATAAGGCCGTGACCGCTGCCGGAGCAATTCTACGATCTCCTTGCGTGCGCTGGTATAGCCGCCCATGGCACCGCCAAGTGCTTTCCCGAGCGTGCCTGTAATGATATCCACACGGCCGGTAACTCCGCAATGTTCCACGCTACCGCGGCCGGTTTTTCCGATGAATCCCGCTGCATGGCATTCGTCCACCATCACCAAGGCCTCATACTTGTCGGCGAGATCGCATACCCCTTTCAGGTCGGCCACGATGCCGTCCATGCTGAAGACCCCGTCGGTAACAATGATCACATGTCGTGCACCGTCCTTCTTCGCGGTCTTCAGTTGCAGCTCCAGATCGGCCATGTCGTTGTTGGCATACCTGTAGCGCATCGCCTTGCATAATCGCACCCCATCAATGATGCTGGCGTGGTTCAGTTCATCACTGATGATCGCGTCCAACTCTGTAAGTAACGGCTCGAAAACACCGCCGTTCGCATCGAAACATGCGGCATATAAAATGGTATCATCAGTGGAATGGAATGCGGATAGTTTCGCTTCCAATTCCTTGTGGATGTCCTGTGTTCCACAGATGAAACGCACGCTGCTCAATCCATAACCGTGCGAGTCCAAGGCATCGTGCGCGGCCTTGGTCACCTCAGGGTGCGAGGATAGACCGAGGTAATTGTTGGCACAGAAGTTCAGCACCTTCCTACCGTTCACGGTGATCTCGGCTCCTTGTTCGCTAGTGATCACCCGCTCCCGCTTGAAAAGCCCGGCTTCTTGAATGGAGTGGATCTCGTTCTTTAGGTGTTGTTGGATCTTGTCGTACATGTTCGATAGTGGGGAGACAAAGGTGCGAAGCATTGGGGGAATGAAGAAAACGGGAGCAGCAATTCCCTCGCACGGCCAAGGGAGGTTGGCATAAAGGATGACCACCACGGGTCAGTATCCCGAAACTAATATTCCGGTTTCACCAGTCTTTCATAAAGGCAACAACCGGGCAGTGCGAAATAGGAAGTTCAGGACTTTCATGGTCGTTCAATTTAATACCAATCAACGACCTGGCAGTCCCCAATGGACGGTGCGTGATCCTGCCATAGCGGGGCGGACCTGCCGCGCGTATAAAGCATAGGTCCCGTTAGCGTGAAGGGGTTTCGGGAACCAATGTGCGAGTTCCGGCATCCGGTCGATGTCGGTTACACGTATCAAGACATGTGTAACGTGGTATTCGTCCAGGACCTTCCCGGCATCCGCGTCGGGTCTTTCAAGGGCCTCCAACAAACGCGCACGCGCTGCTTCACGCGGTGCTGGCAGCACGTAGGGGTTCGCCATGGATGCGTTGGTGGCCACGGTCTTCCTCGCACTGGCCATCAATATCCACAAGGACAGTTCGTCGTCACAAAGCACCACCGCTTCCCAAGGCAGCTTGTCACGCAAGGTGGCGTACATGTCGGTTGCATCCGTATCCGCCATCCGGTCAATGCTGAACATGCGCGTATTGAACAAGTCGGGGCGATTCGCGTTCGTTGGGTAGATCGCCAGGGTTCCGATCACCACGAGCCCTGCGGTCGTTGCCGCCAGCCGATCCTGTTCGAACTCTGCCGGACGCTCCCCATAGTAACGTTCCATGGCCCATTGAAGCATCCGTACGACCGCGATGCCCAACCCCATTGCCAGTGCCACCTTGAGATAGGAGTAGAAATGGAACGCGGGGACGGAGGTCGGCAGATAGATCCCGTAGTTCAATCCCAGCTCCATCGCCAGGTAAGCGTATAAAGCCAAGATGGTGGTCAACCCTACCCACATGATCATCAATGTGCGCTGGGTCGAGCGCTTCCCCCGGTACAGAAAGAATAGACCCATGATACCAAAGGCGACGAAGAGCGTGACGTTGTGGTACAGGAAACGATCCACATGTCGTAATGACAAGGGTTCATAGGTGAAGGCAGTAGGAATACGGTCCTTCTGGTCCAGCATGTAATCACCCACCACATACCAGATCAATGGCAAGCTGACCAGGATGAAGGTTGCAGCCGCAGCAACCCCGCAAAGCAGGTATCGCCCGGCCTGTGGACCATCGCTGATCCGCCATGTTGCGATGGCCCTCCTGATGATATGGATGGCGATCATGGCCACAATGAGGATGGCCGGCGCCGCATGGCTCAGGAACAACAGGCCGGCGCCGAGCCCGACGGCGGCCCATACCACCCACGATACGCTCTTGAAGGCCCGGAACAGGACCAGAAGCATCAGGAAGAACAAGCCTTGTGCGAAATTCATTGCAAGGAACAGCGGCGAATACGTGGCTACCGCCCAACCCGGCTCCTGGCCGGGGAGCACGAAAAGGTACGCGGCCAAGGCGACCACGGCCACGGACGAGCCGAACCAACGCCAGGCGAGCATGAAGAAGGCGATCGGTGCGAGCAGGTTCCAGTACGCCCCTGCGCGGGCCTGGATCACCTGTAGGTCCACCCCGGTGAGGTCCACTGCATAAGCCTCCAGCGTGAAGAGCATGGGCGTGAACCACATCGACTCGCCGTTGTACAAGGGATCCTCTCCATAGTGCCCATCCAGGACGCTTTGCGCGAATGAGGCATCGCGTGCATGATCCATATAAGGCGGCCAAGTGAGATCGTACGTTCGGCGAACACCAGCGTTGAACGCCAAGGTGATCATGAAGATGGCCAGGAGCAAAGGAGTTGAGCCGGTGCCTCGAATGACCTGCCAGATCCCGTTCCTCGCGGCAGTGCTCCCTTCCATGCTCATCGATCCATGCGCTGCAAGTCCAGTTCCTCCCCATAATCGAAGCTCTGCGCCAAGCGCCAATACAAGGTGGTGCCAGTCCATCCATGGTACCCTCTAACGCGACGATCCAATTCAATTGCATCCGACCGAACGGATCCTTCCGCAGCATCCCACCACCATTTGGCCCGGACGAAGACTTCCCCATTCTCCGCATATACCCGAAGCTCGCCATCCGGGTCAAGATCAATGCGAGCCGGGCGTGTTTCCTGTTGCAGGAACAGGGAGGTACCCAACCGGTAACTGCCTGCAACCGCATCCTTTTCCACCGGTGAGAAGGCAACAAGGACCGCCACGGCCCATAGCGCACAAAGGATCGTGATCGCAAGCAATATTCGCGGTAGGGGGGTCATGACCAAGCCTTGGAATGATCGTGGTTCGTTCTCGGTCCCGGATGCGACTTGGGGAATGGACTACAGGTGGTCATGGCAAGCATGCTTCAAAACCTAGGTACCTGACGACCAAGGAAGTTGGACCCAAGTTCCAGGAACCGTAACAAAGAAACGCATGATCACTTGGATCTCGATGGTCGGTACTTGGGGCAGGAAATGAATCGATCACAACTTCGTTGAAGATCCCGCCGGGGAGCGGTTCAGGGATTTTACCGTTGTTCCGTTCTGGTCGTTCATTTCACTTGTCCAATTTCACCCACTTCAACCTTAAGCTATTGCTCACCACGCTTACGCTCGAGAACGCCATGGCCACCCCAGCGATCATGGGGTTGAGCAAATACCCATTGATGGGGTACAGCACTCCAGCCGCGATCGGTATCCCAATGACATTATAGATGAACGCCCAAAAAAGGTTCTGGCGGATGAAGGAGACGGTTTTGCGCGAGAGGGTGATGGCGCGCGGGATGGTGTTAAGGTCCGTGCTGATGAGCGTCATGCGTGCCACGTCCATGGCGATGTCGCTGCCCTTGCCCATGGCGATGCTGACATCGGCGAGCGCGAGGGCTTCGCTGTCGTTGATGCCGTCGCCGACCATGGCTACTACTTCGCCTTGTTGTTGCAATCCTTTGATGAAGGCGGCTTTATCCTTTGGCAGTACTTCGCTACGGAAGTGTTCGATCCCAACTTCGCGCGCTACTGCTTGTGCCGTGCGCTGGTTGTCGCCGGTCTGCATGTAGACTTTTACGTTCTCCTTTTTCAAACGTGCGATTGCTTCCTTGGCAGAAGGCTTGATGCGGTCTGCAATAGCGATGGCGGCGCGCACATGTCTTTCATCGGCCAACCAGATCACGGTGTGCGCGGCATCGGCCCAACTGCGTTCGTTCGTTCGGTATTCAGGGGGAATTGTAATGCCATGATCTTCCAACAATCTGCGGTTGCCTGCAAGCCACGTGGTGCCGTTGATGGTGGCTTTGATGCCTTTGCCGGTGATGCTTTGGAATTCCGAGACTTGGTTGTCCGTTGGCGGTTCGCCCGTTGCGCCTGCCTTCGCGCCTGATGAACTCAGGTGCCTCACGACGGCTTCGGCGAGTGGATGTTCCGATCGCGATTCGATCGCCAACAATGCCGTTGCAATATTCGCATCATCCAGTCCGATCGCCTCCACTACTTCGGGTTTTCCTTCGGTGATCGTGCCGGTCTTATCCAGTACGATCGCCGTGATGTTGCGCGCACGTTCGAGGCTCTCTGCGTCCTTGATGAGGATCCCGTTCTCGGCACCTTTGCCCATGCCGGCCATGATCGCTGTTGGGGTGGCGAGACCGAGCGCACAGGGACAGGCGATCACCAGCACGGTGACCATTGCGAGCAAGCCTTGTGTGAAGGCATGTTCACCACCGAATACCCACCATACGAGCGCACTGAGTACCGCGATGCCTATGACTACTGGCACGAAGACGGCCGCGATCTTGTCCACCAGTTTCTGCACGGGGGCCTTACTTCCTTGCGCGTCCTGCACCGTGCGCACGATCTGCGCGAGCAAGGTGGCTGCACCGACTTTCTCGGCTTTCATACGCAGCGTTCCTTTCTGGTTGATGGTTCCGGCGAGCAAGGCACCTCCGGCATTCTTCAGCACTGGCACCGGCTCACCGCTGATCATGCTCTCATCCACGTAGCTCTCGCCATCGATCACGCTACCATCCACGGCAATGCTTTCACCGGGTCGCACTACGAGGGTGTCGCCGACGTTCACTTGATCTATCGCGATCTGTTCGGTTCTACCATTTTCCGTTTCGCGCAACACCGTGTTGGGTCGCAGCCCCATCAGTTTCTTGATGGCGCTAGAGGTTCCGGCTTTTGCATGTTCTTCCAGGAACTTGCCCAAAAGGATGAAGGTGATCACAACGGCTGCCGCTTCGAAGTATACGTGTGGCTCCAGTCCGCGTGCGGTCCAGAAGCTCGGGAACAATGTGTTGAACACACTGAAGAGGTAAGCTACACCCGTGCTAAGCGCGACGAGCGTATCCATGTTGGCGCTTCGGTGCTTCGCTTGTTTCCATGCGTTGATGAAGAACTGCCGTCCGAAGACCAGCACCACAGGTGTGGCAAGGACCCATTGCACCCACGGGGACCACGAAGCATTCATGTACACCATACCAACGACCATGTGCGGCACACTGAGCACGATGCTTGCGAAGAGCTTTTGTTTGAGGGCTTTCAACCGTTGGATCTGCAAGACTTCCACATCTTCGGTGGTCTTGCCGTCCTCAGGTATCAGCAGGTCGTAGCCGCTTACCTCTACGGCCGCTTTTAGTAGGCCATCGTTCACGCGGTCACCGTGGAACGTGACTTGTGCCGTGTTGGTGGCCAGATTCACCGCCACACTCTCCACACCATCCGTCGAGCGGATCGCCTTCTCCACGCTCGCCACGCAGCTGGCGCAGGTCATGCCGGTTATCGGATAGCTACGTTTGAGGAGGACTTGATCGTTGGGCACAATACCGCAAAGATCGGCCCTGTAGAACTAATTGACAGACCCAAGATCCAGATCACTGCTTGCGGAAATACCCGCAGGCATTTTCACAGGCATACAGCATGGACACCTTCTCCGGTTTGTCGGCGAAGAATTCGTCCACCGCCCGTTTTACACCGGGTGAACGGTAACCGCCTTCGAGGCCTTTCCGCGGAAGGAGCTTTTCATCGTAATACACGGCGATCATGCCGATGGCACCCGTTTGCATGCGCGCATAGGTGTGAGGGAGAATGTGCTTGGTGCTCTCGTACAGGTCACCATCGAAAAAGGCGAAGCAGATCTTTTCCGGCAGATCCTTTGGCACTGTTTCTTCGAACCAACCTTTGTGGGTGTGAGGCATCTTCAAGCCGAGCGCACCAAACTTGCGTGTCAGCAGCTCGATTCCAGCGGCCATGTGGCCTGCGTAGTAGACCGCGTCGTTCGTATCGGCCTCTTTGAGTTCCGGCAGACCTTCAAAACTGTCGTAGGCATGGAGTTGTTTTTCCGGCGCTAGTTCGTCCATGATCTTGCGCATCACAATGGTGCTGTCTCCGGCATTACAACCAAGTTCCACGACATCACCAGGCACCTTATGGACCAAGGTCTGTTCCAGCAGATGGAACAGGTTCATGCGCATTTCCACATTTGCCATGTAGGGCTGTGGTGGCGTGATCTTGGCCGGGATGCCCACTTTCCGGAGCACCTTGTTCAAGAAGCGTTGCCAATCTTTCGGGTTGCGATGGTCCCAATCAAAAGTGGTCGCGATAAATGCGTTATCCATGAAAAGGTTTGACTTCGTTACGGGCTCGATCAAGCAAAGATCAAGAACGACGGACCCTGTGCTACGTCAACTCTATGACCAAGGTTCGATGCTCACAATAATAACGATCTTCGGGTCGACGAAAAGCGCATGTAGGCGCAGACAGCCGAAGGGAACGGACTATTTGCGGATAAGCTCCGGAACTACCGCGTCGCTCAACTCTTTGGCATTCGCCAATTCCATGGACCGGGCCGTTACCTGGGACGATACCAACTCCGGACCCGTTACCGGCACGACATCCGCATGGGAATTGCTCCACGTGGGCCGCGGACCAACACCCAAGTCCTTCACCCCATAGCGCAGCACGATCAACGTAGCAATGATCACTTCCACCCAAATGAATGCCATAACGTAGCTCGGATCACCATCATGAACGACAGGCAAAGCAGGTGTCATGAAGAAGCAAATGTTGCTGATGACCTGCATCACGAGCAGGATCAATCCACTGTGGGTCATATTGAACACCCAACCCAATAGCACGGCCAAAGCGCCCATGCTCAATAAGAACATGTACCAAGGCACACCATCGGGCACCCCTTCGTGCAACAACAACATGGGCAGATACCAAAGGCCCCATAACACACCGGTGATAAATGCGGAAGTGAATGCGTTGTATTTGTCTTGTAAACGGGTAACGCAATACTTCATCCAAGTGGTCTCCTCCACTAAGGCGATACCGAGGATGAACGGCATGGTGGCCACCAGCTTCCAAAAGTGCTCTGCATTACCGGCGAACATATTGATGATCCCACCCGGCCAGGGCAATACACCGGCGATATCAGCGACCGCCCATGCCAGGAAAACGAACAGGAATTTCCAAGTGAAAGCGAAGGCATACCACCGTTTGGGGACGCGCCATACCAAGTACGACCCGAATAGCTTTTTGAGACCATCCTTACCCTCCAGGTAGGCTGTCAAGCCAACCGCGAAGATCAACGGCCAAAAGACCCGAAAACGGAAGAGCATGTGGGCAGAGGGCGCATCATGCAGCCGTTTGCCTTCAGGGATCATCGTGCCCGCCACGATAACGATGGTGAACTGAAAGCCTAGCGTGAGTATCGCCAAGACCATGACCGGATAACGGGAGAGGAATGCTTTCATACCGGAGGAAAAGGTCCGCAAAGATCGCATGATCCCATATAAAAGTCCAGCCCAACGGTCATTATCTGCCGTCAAATATAGAGCATTGATCGACCTAGGGGCGATCTGCTTCGACGGCACATTTCGAAGAACAAATCCAAGATCACACGGTAAAAGGCAAGTTGGGGAAGCCTGCCTGCGCCTGCCGTTTCACTGAAAGGTCAACGCTTATCAACCACACGCGGCACCTTGAAATAGTCGCTGTCCTTTGCCGGGTTGTTCAAAAGAGCATCATGCTTAGATACCACATCCGCTTCCAAGACCACGTCTTCTCTCAACACATCCGTTCCTTCGGTCATGAAGATCAAGGGTTCCACTCCTTTGGTATCCACCTCGTTCAACTTTTCCACGAAACCGATGACCCGTTCCATGTCGGCCAATAAAGCGGATCGCTGGGCAGGGTCACTAACATCCAATCTTGCGAGTTCTGCAATACGGTCCAAAGCAGCGGCATCGATCTTCATCTGTTTGAATTGGTGGTATGGTCGAGTGAAAGGGACTTCATTTCCCTATATGGATATCAGCGGCCCCTCGATCACTTGGAACACTTCTTTCCGCAAAGCTATCAGATCCAGTTCCGTGAGACCTTTGGTCGGTATCGGAGGGTGGACCACGACCCGTGCTGGACCAGGTCGAGCGCGGGAGAGGAATTCGGTAGGCTCGCCGAACAGCCGCCAATGATCCAGAAAGGTGATCGGCACAATGGGCACCTGCTTTTCAATAGCCAGCTTAAAAGCTCCGTCCTTGAAGGGTTTCATGCGCGGCGTGAACGGAGGGATGGTAGCCTCCGGGAAGAGCGCCAGGCTCGTGCCGCGATCAAGCGCATGTGCGGCCTTACGAAAAGCCTTCGCGGCTTCATTGTGCGACCCGCGGTTGACGGCAATATTCATCCCCTTGAAGAAGATGTTGAACAAGGGCCAGCGCAGCAACTCGTACTTCCCCATGAACAGGAAATATTCGGGTATCACATTGTACATCTGGATAATGTCCAAGTAGCTACTATGGTTACAGCAGATGATATATGGCGCTTTGGGCAGCGGCGCTTTCCGCACCACCACCACAGGCACCCCACTGGCCCATTGCAAGAAGAAGGCCCATGCCCGCTTCAACCGGAATGCCCGTTCGTATCGCTTTGGGCGGTAGAGCAGGATGCGGAACGGAAAGTAAAGCACTGCAAGTGAGGTGAAGAACACCAGCACGAAATAGATCTTGTACAACCACCTGAGCGGAAGGAAGAGCCACTTGAACAGTGGGTTCCGTAGGCTTTCACCATCGGGCACACGGGATCCGGAGCTGGCAGGTGTCGTTCCGGAAAGGGTGTGATCGGCTTGCTCCATGGCTTTAGAGCCTTTGGCAAAGGAGGCGCGAAGGTATTCCGGTAGGGGTATCTGGTCGTAGGGCACCGAAAAATGACATCACTGCTGAATGGCCCACTTCCAGCCAAAAGAAAAGCGCCCATGGACCAATGACCCACTAGGCGCTTTCCCTACGGAAATTAGATTCAATTATGCGCTCCGCCCCGATGCTTACCCATCATATCGCCTATGCGACAAACGGCACCGCCCACAGCGGCGTAGCCCAGGGCAGCAAGGGCCTTTGCCTTGCTCTGGTCCTTTTTGAAGGTCCAAACATCCTTCAGGAAAAGGGGGAAATTGTGATCATTGAGCAGGTCGAAGGCTACTGATATGGTAGGCTCCAAGCTCTTGGCAGTGTGCCATGTACCGAACGGAATGAACAATGTTTCACCGGGCCCTACAACGAAGGTGATCGGTGTCGCGTTCTTGTACTTGGGGAATTTTTCAAGGTCCACGTTCTCGATGTCCGGTATGGCACTTTTCCACTCGTTACCAGGTTCGGGGTACATGCACTCCTCTTGCCCCTTGGGCCAAACCGTGAATTGCTTGTGTCCGTAAAGCTGATTGATCCATGCGCTGAGGTGGTAATAGTCCACGTGTACATAAGGAAACTTGCCACCGGGTCCGCCGATGAACAATTCCAAGGCACTTCCCCAGTATCCGCGCTTGAACCAGGAACTCTCCAGCCAGTTGGGTTTGGCAAAACCCATGCTCAAAGGAGAGAGCATGGAA
>Ga0154020_10001392_pt1 | contig 29881 bp, 27 predicted proteins | sample Klosneuvirus_201_FD_109709 | JGI IMG/M metagenome (GOLD analysis project Ga0154020, IMG submission 109709) | Active sludge microbial communities from wastewater, Klosterneuburg, Austria - Klosneuvirus_20160825_MG | ecosystem: Engineered > WWTP > Aerobic digester > Activated sludge | place...
CGAAGCTGTCCGGTGTCGGCACGCTCCTCGGAGACGCAGCCCGTCACCTTGCCATCGGTCACGAGCATCACGGCGGGCGAGATCGCGCGTCCACCGCTGTCCTCGAAGCGAAGCTTCGCGATCTGCGCGAAGCGAGCGAGGTGCGTCGACTCGCCCGCGTCGGTCACGAGCAAGAGCCCACGGGCCGGAGTCGCGGCGGCCAACATGTACGCGCCGAGCTCGTCGTGGAGCGAGCGCATGAACGTCTCGTCGAGCAGCTTCTCGGCCGCATAGAAACCGCCCGTGACCACGAGGATCATCATGCCGTCGGCGTGCAGCTCCTCGGTGTCGACAGTCTCGGTCGCGAGGTTGTCGAGCGCACGCGCCATCGCGTCGTCGGGCGAAGGGCCGAGCGATTCTTTGCGCATCATCCCGAACGTGTTCTCGCCATCCACGCCGCACACCACGATCGGCAGATCCGCGCGCGCGCGATCGTCGACGAGCAGCGGTCGCCAGATCGCGTCCTCGGTCTCCACCGTGTTGCGCGCACGCAGCGATGGCATCAGGCGTCCGGTCGCGGCATCCGGCGGCGATGCGAGCGCTTCTTGCGCCGCGAGCAGCAGCTTGAACAGCGATTCGTCGCGGCCGTCCTCGACGAGCCGCTGCGCTCGATTGGTCGGGAACATCACCGTCGCGCTGTCGCCCGTGGACACCTGGAAGCCGAACGGCACGACGGCGCGATCCGTGTGCACCCAGCGCCCCGTATCGGGGTGCTTCGCGCGCAGCAGCTCGCCCGCGAGCGCCGCGAGCTCGAGCACGCGCTCCCAATAGGCGCGTTCGTCGTCGCGCGTCGGCGGCGCCGTCCACGTCTGATCCTCGAGCATGCGCAGCGCCATGCCGACGTCTCGCGTGCCGACGCGCGCCGCGGTCTTGTACGCGAGCGCCGCGAACATGCGATCCGCGAGCTCGTTCGCTGCGCTCTCCGACGGTGCACCGAGTGCCTCGCGTCGATCGTCGTGCCACTCGAGCGTTGCCCCGACGGCGGCGAGCGCCTCGCGCAGTACGGCCGGCGGATCCTCGCTGACCACGTAGTGGATCGCCGCGCTCGGTTGGCCTTGCTCCGTCATGTGATCGCGCGCGTTGAGCACGCGGGCGAGCGCGAACAGAACGCTCAGCTCGGGCTCTCGCTCGATCTCTGCGCGCGCTCGATGATCCGTCTGGATCGCGACCAGCCGTCCGGCGATGTGAGCCGCGAGATCGATCTTGTCGAGCGAGCAATACATGCCGCTCGGCGAGCGTATCAGCTATTCGCCGTCGGGCTTCTGCTTTCGCTTGGCCTGCGCCTCGCGAAACCGATCGGCCCACCCCTCGACGTTCACCTGCTTGACGCGCGTCAACGCGAGCGATCCGCGAGGGACGTCCTTCGTCACGGTCGTGCCCGAGCCGACGTACGAATCGCGGCCGATCGTCACCGGGGCGACGAGTTGGCTATCCGAGCCGACGAAGGCGCCCGCCTCGATCGTCGTCTTGTACTTGCCGACGCCGTCGTAGTTACACGTGATCACGCCGGCGCCGACGTTCGCCTTCTGCCCGACGGATGCATCGCCGAGATACGCGAGGTGGTTCGCCTTCGCACCGGCCATCATGTGCGTCTTCTTCGTCTCGACGAAGTTGCCGAGGTGCACGTCCTCGTCGATGCGCGAACCCGGCCGCAGGTGCGAGAACGGTCCGATCTGCGCGCGCGGTCCGACCGTGCTCTCCGTCAGCACGGAGTACGGCTTCACGTACACGCCCTCGGCGATCTGGACGTCGCTGACGACGCTGCCGTGATCGATGCGGACGTTGTCCCCGACGGTGGTCTTGCCGCGCAGCGCGACGTTCGCGGCGAGCCACACGTCTTTTCCGAGCGGGCCGACCTCGGCGTCGATATACGTGCTCGCGGGATCGACCATCGTCACGCCCGCGCGCATCCACGCCTCGTTGATCTTGCGACGCGCCTCGACCTCGACGGCCGCGAGGTCGACGCGATCGTTGATGCCGGCGACCTCGGTGAACGGCGCATCGATCGACGTCGCGCCACCGCGCGCTGCCGCGTGAGCCACGAGATCCGTCAAGTAGAGCTCGCTCTTCGCGTTGTCGGCGCGAAGCGCTGCGAGGTCCTTGCGCAGGTGCCCGAGCTGGATCGCGTAGAAGCCCGCGTTCGTGTCTTGAATGCGCCGCTGCTCCTCGGTGGCATCGGAATGCTCGACGATGCGCTCGAGCTTGCCGCTCGCGTCACGCACCAAGCGGCCGTACGGCATCGGGCGCGGTGGAACCGTCGATAGCAGCGCCATCCCCGCCGGGCTCGCCGCACACGCAGCCGTGAGCTCCGCGATGCGCTCGCTCGCGAGCATCGGTGCATCACCCGTGAGGATCACGACGATGCGATCGTCGGGCTCGTTCGCGACGGCGGGCAGCGCGCACTGCACGGCGTGTCCCGTCCCGCGTTGCTCTGCCTGCAGTGCGACGTCGACCGCTCCGGCACCGAAGCTCGCATCGAGCGACTGCTTCACCAGCTCGTGTTTGTGTCCCAAGATCGCCACCACGCGTGCTGCACCCGCGGCTCGTGCGGCGGTGACGACCCAATGCAGCAACGGACGACCAGCGACCCGGTGGAGGACCTTCGGGGTCTCGCTCTTCATCCGCGTCCCCAGCCCGGCCGCCATGATGAATACCAGAGGCGCTCGACGACTCATGTCGGCGGAAACTAGCACTAAACACGCTGCTACCGCGGGGACGTTGGATTCGTCGTAGATGTGCCCGGCGAGTTTGGGCACAATGTGGGGTATGCGGCGGCTGATGCTCGGGGTCGCGCTCCTCGGAGCGTGCCATGCAGAGCTCGCCGATCCGCGAATCTCGCAGAGCTCGCAGTTCGATGCAGCCACGGGAGATGCGGCGCTACCGATCGATGCAGCGCCGCCCGACATGGCGATCGACGCGCGCGCGTGCACGGGTGGACAAGCACGCGGCACCGATCCGTCGACCGGATCGTGCTTCGTCTACTTCATGGCGCCGCTCGCGTACGCGCAAGCCGAAGCCGCGTGCACCGCGATCGCCGGGAAGCTCGCGGTGATCAAGTCGGCGCTGACGAACACGTTCGTCCTCGGGCTCGTCGGCGCGACGGACGCGTGGATCGGCGCCACCGATCGCACGACCGAAGGCACGTTCCTCTGGCTCGACAACGCGGCCGATCCGCTGAACGGCGGCTTCACGAACTGGCGCGCCGGCGAGCCTAACAACGGCGGCGTCAACGGCGAGGACTGCGCGCTCATCGAAGGTGCGCGCATGGGCACGTGGGACGATCGACCGTGCGTGGTCACGGGCACCGCCGGCGCGTACGCCTACGTCTGCCAGTACTAATCTTCGAAGCGCTTCATCAGGTAGCACGCGCCCGAGAAGCACGTCATCGCCTGCTTGCCACCGACCCAGATGATCAGCGGCGTGCCGCGATCCGCGCACGTCATGCGGAACTCGAGGATGTCCGAGGTCATGCCGAACGCGGCCGCTTTGCTCGGTCCGCCCTTTTCGATCTCGAGCTCGTCGAACAGCTCGTTCATCTCGCGCGTCCGCTTCTCGCGCTTCGCGTGCTCGCACCCCGGCTGCCACGGGCTCGCGAACCCGCTGGGGACCACGACGATCGTGCGGCCGTGGAATCCATTCGCATCCGCTTCGGCGATCGACGCGCCCTTCACGCGCAGATGTTCGACGACGATCCACGTGTGCGCGACGACGTCTGCATCCGGATCCACCGCCGGCTCCGGCGGCTTCGTCTCGGTCGGCGTGGGCTTCGGACATGCCCCGAGCGCCACGGCCATGATCGCCGCGAGCGACTTATGCAAGAGAGCTCTCCGGCCCACGCAAGGGCAAGGAAACCACGAAACGCGCGCCGCCCGTAGGTGCGCGGTCCGGAGCGATCGCGAGCTCGCCTCCGTGCTCGATAGCGATCTTGCGAGCGATCGCGAGGCCGAGGCCGGTGCCTGTCGATTTCGTCGTCACGTAGGGCTCGAAGATCTTCGCACGATCTGCATCCGCGACGCCCTTCCCGTGGTCATCGACCGTGATCGTCGCGACGTTCGTCCGCGCGTCACCGCTCCAGCTGATCGTGACGTCGCCGTTCGTCCCCGCTTCCTGACCCGCGTGGATGCCGTTCTCGACGAGGTTTGCGAGGACTCGTTTGAGCAACAGCTTGTCGGCGCGAACGGTCACCGGGATGGCGGGTGCGGACAGTGACAACCGGGCGGCGACGGTCGGATCGAGCTTGAGCTCTTCGATCACATCCGCGAGCTCGATCGGGGCCGCCTCCACGCGTGGCAACGCACCGAGCGTGCGGAACGTGTCGACGAGGCGACGCAGTCCCTCGATCTCTTCCTCGACGATCTCGCCGGCGTCCGTGATCAACTTCTTGTAGCGCGGGTCGTCGCCACGATACGCGCTCACGCATTGCTGGACGGCCAGCTGGATCGGCGTGAGTGGATTCTTGATCTCGTGCGCGAGCCGGCGCGCCACGTCCTGCCACACGCCCATGCGTTGCAGATACTCGACCTGACGGCGAGTCTCGTCGAGGTCGTCGAGCATCGTGTCGAGCGAGCTGCCGAGCTCGGCCATCTCGTCGCCGCCGCGCAGGTTCGCGCGCGCATCGAGCTGACCGTCGGAGATCTTGCGCGTGAGGGCGACGAGCGCGTCGATGCGCCGCGTGATCGTCGTCGACAAGAAGATCGCGAGCGCGGCCGCGAGCGCACCCGCGAGGCCGATCAGGATCAAGAACGTGCGCTGATAGCTCTCGGGCAGCGCCGTCCGGATCTGCGCGACGGTTCGCGTTCCATCGATCGCCGACTTCAGCCCTTGAAGATCTTGCTGCAGGGAGGCGGACACCTCGAACGTCAAGCGCAGCGTCGCACCGTCGGGGGTGACTTGTTGGTCGAGCACTTTGTCTCGCCAGTCGACGCCGGTCAGGTTTCTCGATGCCTCGGCGATCAGCGTGCCGTCCGGTCGCAACAGCGCGAGCGCACGCAGGCCCGCCTGCGCGGGGTCCGCGATGATCGCCGCGAGATCCGTCGCGGGATCGAGCGCCGCGATGTCGGGCCGCTTCGCGATGCGCTCGGCGATCTCTCCGTGCAGCCGCTTCGTCGTGTTGACGAGCTCGTAATAGTGATGAATCGCGCGGTCCATCGCCTCGATGCGCGCCGCGGCATCACTCGATGCGACGTTCGCGGCGGTCTTGCCGATCTGGCCGACGAGCAGGTACGCGATGACGAGTGGGATCGTCACGATCGCGACGGCGAGCATCGAGATCTTGAGCTGGAGCGGGAGGCGCTTGCGCGGCGTGGCGGGTGTCATGGGCGGGGCCTGTAGAACGGTTGCGAGCGCATGCGCAGCACGCGATCGGCTTCCGCGATCTTCGGGTTGACGAACACCGACACGAACGAACCGAAGAAAGCGCCACCGCGATCGAGCCCGCCGCCGTTGCCTTGCGACAACCAGCGGCGCACTTGCGCGAGCGTTTCCTTGGACACCGGGTTGAGCTCGATCTCCATCGCGAGCAGGTACACCTTCTCGTACGGCAGATCGGCGAGGCGCGCGATCGCGATGTCCTCGAGGCTCGTCAGCTTGCGGAATGCCTCGGCCTTACGCTTCTCCTTGAACACCTTGCGTCCGCTCGGCTCGTCGAACTTCAGCTCGTAGACCTCGTCCCACAGGTTGTAGAGCACCTGCCGCTGGATCGCGACGAACGAGACGGGCTCCGTCGAGTCGCGTGGATAGACCCACATCCGCACGATCACCGTCGAGGTGAAGCCGGAGTCGAGCGCTTCGTACGACGCCTGATCGAACAGCTTGTTGATCGACGGACCGGGTGGAGACTTCGCCGGCGCCGCGACATGCAGCAGCGCGCCGCGCTCGACGAAGCGCACCTTCTGCACGATCACACCCTCGTCGTCGTCGTCGGCGAACGCGATCGCGCTCGTCGCGACTACGAGCAGCGCGGCGAGTAATTTCACCGCAGGTGCCTTCACCGCAATCGCCCCAGCGCGTTTGCGAGCGTGACCTCGAACACGCCGATATCGGTATCGATGCGGATGCCGGCGTCGATGTAGAGGTCGATCGGGACGGCATTCGAGAGGCTCGCATCGCGCGCGCGCAGATCCGCCTGCTCGCCGAGCCCCCACAGCCCGATGCCGAAATACAGATCGCCGCCGTACACGCGGTTCTTCCCCGAGCCGCGGAACAGCTGGAACGCGTACTCGAGGTTCGCGCTGCCGCCGAGATCGCCGTATGTCGGCTTGTCGGGCCGCGTCCCGAGGAGATCCAGCGGCTCTGCGGCGCTGAGCACGAGACCGAGCGCGCGCGGCGTGAGCATGCGATTCACGTCGGCGATGTGAATGCGATCGAAGCGCGCCGCATCACCGATCACCACGCCACCCGCGAGCTTGAGGCCGATCGCGTGCTTCTCGCGGAACAGCGGCCAGTAGTGCTCGTAGCGTGCGAACAGCGTCGCGAACTCGTAATCGCCGGTGAGCAGCGACGATCCGAGCTCGGCAGCGAACGCGATGTGACCGCCTTGGTGCGGCAGGATCGGATCGGGGCGCGTGTCGCGATCGAACGAGAAGCCCGCGGCCACCACGCGCGAGGCGCCCGGATCGAGATGCAGATCGAGCGCGGTCACACGACCGTCGGGCAGCATCTGCGTCGGAGCGACGGGCAGCTGCGTGTTGATCTGCTCGGCGCGCAATCCCGCCGAGATCCGCGACAGAGCGGTCACGTCGTACGTCACGCCGGCGCGCACGCCGAAGCGGCGGTACGGAAACGCACGGAGGTCCTCGGTCTTCACGTCGAGCGGATCGCCTTGCACGCGATACACCTCGCTGCCATGCACGAGCGTCAGCGCGGCGTTCGCGCCCCAGCGCGTGCCGAGCAGCGACGGATCCGCGGCGCGCAGCTCGGCGGCCCACTGCGGTCGATCACCGGCGACGTCGCCATCCGCGGCGTAGATGATGCCCGCACCGACGGCGATGCCGAGCCCGAGCAGGTTTCGCTCGCCGATGTCCATGCCCATCCAGTACGGCGAGACATCCGTGGTGCCGAACCACAACCGATTGAGGACGATCGTTCCGCGCTCGACGACGCGGACCTCGATGATCACCTGCCCGCGCGCCGTGCCTTTGCGCATCGCCAGCGTCACGTCGCGAAAGAACCCGAGCGCGAGCACCTTGAACCGCGCTTGGCGCAAGCGCTTGTCGCTCGCGTGAATCACGTCGCCCGGCTTGAGCGGGAGCGTGCGCAGGATCAGCTCGGTTTGCGTCGCGGTGTTTCCGACGACATCGATCGACTCGATCAGGATCAGCGGGCCGAACTCGGAGTCATCTTTGAACAGCGGCTCCTCGACGCCGGCCACCGGCAGCGTGCCGCTGTCGTCGGTGGGCGTCGCGGGCGTGCTCGCGTCGGGGCCAGTTGCCTCCGCGGGTTGTGTGTCCGCGGGCTGTGCGTCCGTGGGTTGTGTGTCCGCGGGCTGTGCGCCCGTGGGTTGTGTGTCCGCGGGCTGCGTGCCTTGCGCAAATGCCGCCCGTGCGTGCGCACTCACCACGCACGCGACAAGCATCAGTCGCCAAAGCCACATCTAGCAGTGAACGTAGCGCACCCATCCTGGCGGGTGCTACCGTCGGACCGTGCGCTGGACCACGCTGGTCGTCATCGCGGCGGTATTCGCCGTGGGGTGCAGCGACCTGCGCGACTTCCGCGGCGTGTGGGAAGGCGCACGGGTGGGCACCGCGGACGTCGTCAAGGTGGGCGCGCCACAGGCCACGAGCGCGACGCTCTCGATCGACGATATCGACGCGCACGGGCTGACCGGCACGATCTCGATCCAAGGGCTCGTCTCCGATGCACCGGTGTCGACGGTGCCGGGCGCCGAGGCGGATGCGCTCGCCGGAATGACGTTCTCGGGGGCGCCGCTCCGCGTGTACCTCGCGTTCGTCGCGATCGCCGACGGGCGCGGTGATGCGCTCGCGGTCATCGCGCTCTACGATCACCATCGCATCGAGGTCCGCGTGCTGCGCGGTGGATCCGGACCGCTGTATGCGATCTACGCGTTGACCGACGACGAGGCACTGCCATGAACTGTCCGCATTGCAGCGTGGAGATCACCGATGGCGCGCGGTTCTGCGGCGCGTGCGGCCGCACGATCTCGTCGACGCAAGAGGTCTCGCATGCGGGTCAACCGAGCAGCAGCACGGCGGAGGCGCCCTCGCTGATCGGTCGCGAGATCGCGGGGCGCTATCGCGTGCGCGAGAAGCTCGGCGAGGGCGGCATGGGCGCGGTCTACAAGGCCGAGCAGATGTCGCTCAAGCGCACGGTCGCGGTGAAGCTATTGCGGCCCGAGGTCGCGTCGAGCCAGCTGCTACTCGCGCGGTTCAACGCAGAGGCACAAGCGGTCGCGAAGCTCTCGCATCCCAACACCGTCAACATCTACGACTTCGGCCAGGACAGTGACGGGACGCTGTTCATCGCGATGGAGTTCATCGAGGGCAAGTCGCTGCGCCAGCTCGTGCACACCGAGGCACCGCTTCCCCTGCGGCGCGCGCTGAACATCGCATCGCAGATCGCGGCGTCGCTCACGGATGCGCACGCAGCATCGATCGTGCATCGCGATCTCAAGCCCGACAACGTGATGCTGCAGGAGCGCGGCAAGCAGCGCGACGTCGTGCGCGTCCTCGACTTCGGCATCGCGAAGCTGCGCGACGAGGGACGCCAGACGCAGATGGCGATGACCCAGGCCGGCGACATGCTGGGGACGCCGCAGTACATGGCGCCCGAGCAGATCCGCGCCGAGCACATCGACGGGCGCACCGACGTCTACGCGCTGGGCTGCATCCTGTACGAGATGATCACCGGCCGCTTGCCGTTCGAAGCACCGACGGTGATGGCGCTCTTGTCCAAGCACTTGCTCGAGCAGATCGTCGCGCCGTCGCAGCGCCGGCCCGAGCTCGCATTGCCACCCGCGATCGATCAGCTCGTGCTGTCCGCGATGTCGAAGGATCCGAATGCGCGGCCCGCGACGATGGAGCAGATGGGCGATCGCATCAACGCGATGCTCGCGTCGCTGCCCGTGGGCACGCAGGAGCAGACCGCGCAGGTCGTCGCGCAGAGCGGTGCGCATGGCGGAATGACACCAACTCCGCCGCCGCAGGGACTCGCGCCCACAGGACATCCCGGGTTTGCACCCAGTGCACCACCGCCACCGGGCGCCGCGCCGGGGTTCGGTTCGCCGCCGAACGTCGCCGCGCCGGGGTTCGTCTCGCCGCCCAACGTCGGAGCTCCGCCACCGCACGGTGGACCGCCTCCGGGCTTCGTTCCAACGCCATCCGGCTACGTCCCGCAGAGCAACCCACCTCCCTACGATCCATACGCGGGCCGGCAAGCGCCGGTGCCTGCAGCACCTCGCGCTGACAAGAAGTCGAACGCGGTGTGGATCGTCCTCGGCGCGATCGTCCTTCTGGGCACCGGCGCCGGCATCTACTTCGGCGCGATCCGGAAGGACGCTCCGGCGGCAGGCTCGGGCGAGCAGCCCGGCAGCGACATCGATCCGAGCGGCGACGACACCGAGACGCCCGAGACGCCCGACCCCGATCCCGGAAGCGCGAGCGATCCCTGGAGCGGTGGCGGCGGCGGCGGTGGTGGTGGTCACACGGATCCCACGCCGACGGCTCCGTCGAACGCAGTCTCGACGGTGCAAGGCGTCGAGGTCGTGCTCCCGCCGGGATTCACCGTCGTGCAATCCACGCCCGAGCAATGGGCCGCCGCGGACGTCTCGCGCGGGCTCGCGATCGCGATCGCCGCGTTGCCACCGGGCAACGACGACGCTTCCGAGCTCGCACGCGCGTACGCGAAGGAGAACAACCTGACGATCCTCAAAGAGGACACCGGCATCGTCGCCGGCAAGCAGCGTCGCATGATCGCCTTCCAAGGCAACGTCGGCGGCGAAGTCGCGATCCAAGCCGGCACGGTGCTCATCGGCCCGGGCTATCGCGTCGCCGTGATCTTTCACATCCAGCAATCCGCGATGGTGAAGGATCCGCAGGTCGGCGCCGTCGGCGACGACTTCTTCCTGCACAACATCTTCACGCCATGAGTGATCCCATCCGCCTCACGCAGTTCGCGCGCGGTGGCGGCTGCGCCGCGAAGCTCCGGCTCGGAGCGCTCACGCACGTGCTCGGTCAGCTGTCGACCGCGCCACGCGACGCCGCCGGCATCGTCGTCGACCAGACGTTCTCCGACGACGCCGCGATCGTTCATCACACCGCCGGTCGCGACCTCGTGCTCACCGCCGACGTGATCGCACCGCTCGTCGACGATCCCGAAGCCTTCGGTGCGATCGCCGCGACCAACGCGATGTCCGATGTGTGGGCGATGGGCGGCGAGCCGCGCTTCGCGCTCAACCTCGTATTCTTTCCCGACGAGCAACTGCCCCTCTCGGTGCTCGACGCGATCCTCGGCGGCGCCGCACGCGCCTGCGCCGCGGCGAACGTGGCGATCGTCGGCGGCCACTCCGTGCGCGATCCCGAGCTCAAGTTCGGGCTCTCGGTCACCGGCGAGGTCGCGCCCGATCGTTTGTGGTCCAATCGTTCCGCGCGCTCGGGGCAGGCCCTCGTGCTGTCCAAGGCACTCGGCACCGGCATCCTCGGCCAGGCGATCAAGAAGGGCGTCGCCACACCCGAAGCCGCCGCCGCGGCGATCGCATCGATGACCACGCTCAATATGATCGCCGCGCGCATCGGCCACGCACACGGCGTGACCGCGGCGACCGACGTCACCGGCTTCGGCCTCCTCGGGCACCTGCGCAACCTCGTCCGCGAGACGGCGCTGTCCGCGCGCATCGAGCTCTCCGTGCTGCCGTTACTGCCCGACGCGCTGATGCACCTGCGCGCGAACCTGTGCCCCGCCGGCAGCAAAGCGAACCGCGCGTTCGTCGCCGAGCTCGTTCGCTGGAGCGACGGCGCCGCATTCACCGCCGAGCCCGCCGATGACAGCGAGCGCGAGCTCCTCGCGTCGCTCGCGTGCGATGCGCAGACGAGCGGAGGCCTCTTGCTCTGCGTGCCCGCGGATCGCGCCGATGCGTGCGTCGCCGCGCTACGCGATGCCGGCTTGCCCGCCGCGCAGATCGGCACGCTCGTCGACCGCAGCGAGGGCACGCCGATGATCTCGCTGAGCTAGTCGTCCGCGTCGATCGCGCCGGCATGCGCAGCAAACGCCGTGAACATCGCGAACGCGTAGAGCGTGGCGTCGGCACGGATCGCAAGGTCGTAGGCCCACAAGCGCCCGGACAGCCGGCTGTTGAGCTGGATCCATCGGACCACGACCTCCGGTGCCACGGCGCTGTCGAGGATCGCTCGTGCGACGCGCGGTCGAATCTCGCGGGCGTATCGGCGCTCCTCGGTCGCGAGCAAGTACACCCCGCCGACGCCGAGCGCAGCGATCACGGGAACCACACCCACGACCAGACCCACCGCCACACTCGCGAGTGCCACGCCGGCGCGGATCGCCCATTTGTGACGCTGTCGCCCTGCACGATGGAGACGTCTCGTGAGCCGGTCGAAGACCGGAGGCGGAAGTGCGTCCAAGCGAAAGTGGCGCGACGGCAGGTAGTCGTAGAACAACTCGAATAGCAGGCTGAGGTCCACGCGGCGCTGAAGGTGGTGCAATTCGACGAGAACACCGTCGAGGTTATGCCGACACATCGCGAGATACTGACGAGCGAGTTGGCGGCGCTCCTCCGGAGAGCCGATGCGCGAAGCAACGAGCAGCGGAGTGATCCACCGGATCGGGCCCTCGAGATCCGACACCGAGCGCGCGGCCTCGATCTCGAGGCGGATGCTGTCGATCAGCTGATCGATGTAGTGACCGGACGGGACCGCTTTCTGAAAGCCATCGAACAGGGCATCGATTCCGCCGAGCCGGCGCCACGCGAGCGCTCCGATCCTCCGCAAGACAGAGTCGGCGACACGCAGATGGTCGGCCGCGTCGAGACGAAGCTGTTCGTCATCGAGAAGGTGATGTGCACGTTGGGGGTCGTGCAGCAGAGCATCGTCCCAGGCCATCTCCCAGACTACGAGCAGCGTGCGGAGGTCGGCCACCTTTCGCATGCGAGTCCAGCTGAATCGCGGATGACGGAGCACGAGGTATCGATCCGTCTCGCTTTCGACGAGCACGTCGAGCGGTGTGCCCGCGTCCACGAGCTCGTCGACGATCGCCGCCGCGCGGTCAGGGGTCGACCATGCGTCTCGCAGTCGCTGTGCGGCGGTGTGGCGGTCGACCGCGGCTTCGTCGCGCGGTGCGGCTGGGCCATCTCCGTCGTCGGGGAGCGCCCCCCGCAGAACGAACCTCGAGGTGTCGTGTTCTCGTAACTCGCGGATCGCCTCGAACGCCGTGTGAATCCGTTGAAACTCGAACGGAGCGCGATCTGGACGAAAGCGCCGGATCAGCTTCGCGTACGCGCGCTTGATCGCCTTGTCATCGGCGTCGCGTTCGACACCGAGCAGCACGAACGGATCGTCCGTGTCGGGAAGTGGCGGGTCACCATCGCTCGCCACGATCGAGCTCCTCGCAGCACCGCATTAGTGCGTCGTACGTTTGCTCGAGCGCCTTTGGCTCCCGAGCAGCGAGCGCGGTCTCGAAGTCGTGGATCAAGGAATCGAGGCGATCGCGCTTGCGATGATCGAGCTCGCTCCACAGCAACTTCGCGCGCGCATGCAGGTCGCGGTAGCGGGGTCGATCCAAAGGATCCGCACGCACGGCGCGCAGGCGTGCTCGCGCTTGCTCGAGCATCTCCGGGCTGACGTCGCCACCATCGCGACGGAACACTGCGCTGACCGTTGCTTTGGTCTCGGCGATTTCTGCCTCGACCTCGAGCATCCCGTTCAGGTCATACGTGAGCCGCACCTGAAATGACTTCGGTGCTCTACCGGGAGGAATCCCTTTGACCTGCAGCTCGCCGATCTTTCGATTGTCCTCGACGCGCCTGCCATCACCTTCGTAGATCCCGAGCAGTACTTCACGCTGATCGTCGAACATTGTCTGGAACGATTCCCACTGCGATGTCGGGATCACCGTGTTGCGATGGATGATCGGTGTGAAGTAGCCGTCGACATGCTTGCTGCCGATCACGCGGGTCACGTCGACACCGAGGCTGTGCGAGGCGACATCGGTGACGACCATCTCGCCCACCGCCTTCGCGCCATCGATCATCGCGGCTTGGATCCCTGCGCCCTCCGCAACGAGCAGATCCGGATCGCCGTGGACGAGAGGCTCGCGTTCGAGGATCTCGGCGACCACCTTGCGGACACATGGCATTCGCGTCGCTCCACCGACGAGGATCACGTCCGCCAGCTGCGCGCGCTCCACGCGAGCCCCTCGAAGCGCGGAACGAATCGGCGCGTGGAGTCGCAGCACGAGCGGGGCCCAGACCTGGTCGACTTCTTCGACGGTGATCACGAGCTCCCGCTCCTCGCCGCCCGTGACTTCAGGGGCCAGCGTGACATCGGTCATCGGCCATCGCGTGAGTGCCCGTTTCACGAGCTCTGCGCGCTTGTAGAGAAGTGCCCATCCCAACGAGCCTTCCGGCGGAATCGGGATGCCCGCGCGGGTGGCGATGTGATGGGCGAGCGCAGCCGTGAAGTCCTCGCCACCAAGGCGACTCTCGCCGGCGACGCTCTTCACTTGCAGGATCCCCTCGAACAGCTCCATGACGCAGGCGTCGAAGGTGCCGCCGCCCAGGTCGATCACCGCGAACATCGTCTCGTCGTCGCGGCGGTGCATTCCGTACGCGATCGCGGCTGCCGTGGGCTCGTTGATGATTCTCTCGACGACAAACCCGGCTTGCTCGGCGGCCTGACGGGTCGCGTGCCGCTGCGCGTCGTCGAAGTACGCCGGCACGGTGACCACGCAACGATTGACGACGACGCCGAGCGCTCGCTCCGCGTCGCTGCGTAGTGCATCGAGGACGTGTGCCGACAGCTCCACGGGGGTCATCGTGCGATCTCCGACGGAGAACTGCTTCGCGGTTCCCATGTCGGTCTTGAATCGCGCGGCGCCGAGGCGCGGATTCGCCGCGATGATGTCCTTTGCGGTGCGGCCGACGATCAGGCTGCGCGATCGCGTGTCGAGGGCCACCGCCGACGGAGTCAGCACATCACCGAGCGGGTTCGGAAAGAACCGAACACGTTCGCCCTCGAGCATGCCGATCGCGCTGTTCGTGGTTCCCAGGTCTATGCCGACGATCGGCCCCACTAGCCGAGGTACGGCTCGTGGCAGACGGCCTCGATGTTGTGACCGTCGGGATCGAGGACGAACGCGCCGTAATAGTCGGGGTGGTACATCTCGCGAACGCCGGGAGGACCGTTGTCGCGACCGCCGGCCGCCATCGCCGCTTCGTAGAATGCCTTCACGACCGAGCGGCTCGGCGCGCGAAACGCGACGTGCAGCTTGTCGGTCGGCGCGGTCACCCCGGAGATCCAGAAGTCCGGCTTCTTGTTGGCGCCGAGCCCCGCGTGCGGCCCGAAGCGCATGATCACTTCGTAGCCAAGTGGCGCGAGCGCCTTCGTGTAGAACGCGAGGGCGCGCTCGATGTCGGAGACCAACAGGCCCATGTGATCGATCATGGGTGAACGATACCGGCGACCGTGGGGCTTCGAGTAGACTGCGCGCGTGCGAACTGCAATCTCGGGTGTTGTCGCGTTGGTCTTGGTGAGCGCTCCCGGTACTGCCCACGCGGGCCGCACGTTCTACGGCTGGCTGTACGGGACCGAGGTCGTGCCCGAGCGCGGCGTCGAGATCACGAACACCATCGATGAAGAGAACGGGTTCGCCGGGGCGGCCGATGTCCACTGGACGACGTGGGGCTTCTCGGCGGAGGTCGGCGTGACCGACCAGCTCACGATCGCGTTTCCGATGGACTTCGTGTGGGGTGACAGCGCGGTATCGGAGCCGTCGTTTTCGTTCAGCCAGTTCGGCATTGAGGCGCGCTATCGGCTCGTGTCGAGCGATCCGGTGGATGCGCCACCGTTCGCGCCGCTGCTCCGGCTCGGCGTGAAGCGAGATGTTCTCGCTCGCGACACGTTGGTCGTCGAAGCGGATGTCGTCGCGTCGACGACGACCGAGTCGGGCTCCGTTCACGCGCTCGTCGATGTCGGCTACGTCGGCAACTTCCTCGGCGACAAGACCGAGCACGAGATTCGGCCGGGCGCCGGCGTGAGCTTCAAGGTGGTCGGGGACCTCCGGCTCGGCGCTGAAGTCTTCGCGTCGATCAACGTCGACAACGCGGATGATCGGTACGTCGCCGTCGGCCCGAACGCGGCGTGGACGCAGGGCCGGATGTGGGTTTCGGCGTCGTTCGGCATCGGCGTCTATCAGATCGAGACGGCGCCGCGTGCCGTGTGGGGGATCATGTTTTGATGCGCGCGTTGTCGTGCATCGTTGTTGTCGCGCTCGCGTCGTCGAGTGCGGTGGCGGGACCTACCGGGCGCGTGACGGGAAAGGTCACCGTCACCGAGGCGGACGGCAAGCCGACGGCGGCAGGTGTCGAGGTGATCGTGTACGTCGTCGGGTTCTCCGAGCCGCCGAACGCGGCGCCGGTCACCGTGAAGCAGAAGGGGCGCAGGTTCGTCCCCGAGCTCGTGGCGGTCACGCTCGGTGGCAAGGTGACGTTCCCCAACGAGGACGCGTTTCTCCACAACGTGTTCTCGCAGTCGAGCTCGCGAAAGTTCGACCTCGGCTCGTTCAAGAAGGGCGAAGCGAAGACGAAGGAGTTCCCGTCGCCGGGCGTGGTCGACGTGTACTGCAACATCCACCCGGAGATGGCGGCGACGATCCTCGTGCTTCCGAACCAGCGCCACACGCGGACGGCGGCCGACGGGAGCTTCACGCTCGACGGCGTGCCGGCAGGAACGTGGACGGTGTTCGCGTACACGCGACGCGCGGCCAAGCCCGTCAACGCGAAGGTGACGGTGACGGCGGGGGCGGACACGAAGATCGAGATGGCGATCCAGCGCGGCGCCGAGCCGGAGCACCTGAACAAGTACGGCGAGAAGTACCGCTCGGGCACGCCGAACACGTATCGCTGATCACGCCGCGCGAGCGCCGGTGATCTGCCGAGCTCGCATCGCCGTCATCAGCGCGACGAGGATCGCGACGAGCATCGCGAGTGCGAACACGGTGCGCGCGTGCGGGAACAGCGACAGCACGCTGTCGATGCGGCGGGCCATCACGAGCCGGCCGATCGGCTCGCCGCCCTGGACCAGGGGATTCGCGAGGACGATCGACTGCACCTGGTAGCCCTCGGGGGATGTCGTGGCGATCTCGCGAGACACCGCGCCGTCGACGGTGCCGTCGAGCGCGACGAGCGAGAGCTGGGTCTCCTCGTCGAGGCGAATGTCCTCGAGGAGCTGGCGTGCGGCGACGATCTGCAAGAACTGACTGCGCGCGGTTTCGCCGACGGACAACGTGCGCGTGAACAGGACCGCGAGGCCCGCCGGTGAAGACGCGCCGAGGACCTTGGTGGCGACGAGGCGCGGGTCGTCGTAGCGCTGCAGCGTCATCGAGTTGCCCGCGCCGGCATCGAAGGCGCGCTTGATCCACGGGAGCTGGATCAGGTCCGTGCCCCACGTGTCGGGCGCGGCGGACGTGTACAAGAGGCGGCCCTTGTAGTCCGAGATCGCGAGGATCGCGGGCTCTTCCTTGCCGGCGATCTCGCGCGCGTACTTCCAGTCCTGCGCGACGAGCTTCGCGTGGATCTCGTCGAGGTCGGCGCGATCGTCCTCGGGCGTGCCGAGGCCGAAGTCCGCTTGATCGTGGTGTCCGGTCACGTCGCGCATGACCGCGAGCGAGTAGACCTGGTTCGAGATCGCGTCGAAGCGCGACGCGAGGAGGCGCATCGCGCGATCGGTCTGGCGCGCTGTCGCGTCGAACGATTGCTCCACTTGCGCGAGCACGCGATCGCGGATCACCCAATCGCTCGCGAGGCCGAGGGCGAGCGCCGCGGCGAGGAGCGTCGCGATGCGCGACGTGCGACGCCACGGCCGCGCGCGATCGCGACCGAGATCCTCGAGGAGGTGATCCATCGTCGGATAGCGATCGCCCGGTTTGACGGAGAGGCCGCGCAGGACGATCGCGCGGAGAGCGCGCGAGACCTGCGACTTCGCCGGCGCGGAACGGACGCGCCCTTCGCAGACGTTGTCGGCGAGCTCGTCGAACGTCTTGCCCGGAAACGGCCGCTGGCCGTACAGCGCCTCGTAGAGCGCGACGCAGAAATTGAACTGGTCCGTGCGCGCGTCGACGTTGCCGCCCGTGAACTGCTCGGGTGCCATGTACGCGGGCGTTCCGAGGACGGAGCCCGAGGTCGTCAGGTTGATATCGTCGAGAGAGCGCGCCGCGGCCTTGCTCGGCTCGGTCTCCGACGGACGCGATGCGGCCAATCCGAAATCCGTGACGCGCGCGCGGCCGTCTTTTCCGACGAGCACGTTGTCGGGCTTGAAGTCGCGATGCACGATGCCCGCTGCGTGCGCCGCGGCGAGTCCGCGCCCCGCGGCGAGGTACGCCTCGATCAGCTCCTTGATCGAGCGCAGCTGTTGCCACGCACGCATGCTCTGACCGCTGACGAGCTCCATCGCGATGTACGTGACACCGTCGAGCACGCCGACGTCGTAGACCGCGACGACGTTGGGATGGTTCACCTGCGCCATCGATCGCGCCTCGCGTACGAGGCGATCGGTCAGCTCGGCATCCGGCTGATGCAGCTGCTTGAGCGCGACATCGCGACCGAGCTCGCGATCCTCCGCCCGATAGACGATGCCCATCGCGCCCGCGCCGAGCCGCTCGACGAGCTTGTACCGCCCGAGCTGCTGTCCGATCGAGGACGCCTTCGTGCGAATCCGCACCGCCTTGGTGACCGAGTCATCGGGGCCGACCGTCGATTCGAGTGCCGCCGCACCCTCCGCGTGCGCCGTCTCCAGCAGCCCCGCGTCGCTGCCCACGGTCTCCATCATCGCGATCGACGGCGCCCGCTTTTCGGTGTCGCGCAGGGTGTCCTTCGCGGCATCCTGGCTCGCCTCGCGGGCGAGGGACTCGATCAGGTCTCGGCAATCCGCGCAGCCGTCGAGGTGCTCCATCGCAGCAGTCCGCCCATCGGCGTCCAGGGCACCCGCCATGAGGTCCTGCACGACGTTCGCGTCGAGGCACTCCATCCGACGCCGCGCATTGTGACACGATATATGCGCATGGACGTCGTCGACCGCTTGGCCAACGCGAGCAACCTCGGCATCCCGTCACGTCCCGCCGCCGCCGCGGCGTGGGCATCGATCCTCGACGGTGCAAAGCGTGCATGGCCGACCGTGAAGTTCGACGAGGTCGCACTCGCCGATTTCGTCGCCGTGCGCATCGAAGGGGACGACCTCGCCGCCGCGCTCGCCGCTGCACCCGCCGGTGACCTCGCGATCGCAGCCGCCTGCGCCGCGCTCGAGCCCACCGCACACGCCGCGTTCGACGCGATCCTCACCGAGGTCGACGCCGCGGGCGCCTCCACGCGTGCACCGAAGCACGTCGTCGACGAGGTCAAGCAGCTCCTGCGCGTGCAGCTCCTGGTGCCCAAGGAGGGCAAGCCGCCCGGCATCGTTGGCTACAAGGGCAAAGGCCCGCTGCGCGGGTGGGTGCGCATCACGGCCACGCGCGAGCTGATCCGGCAGCTCAAGAAGCAGAAGCGCGAGACCCCGATCGAGCGATCGCTCGACGAAGCGCTCGGCGCATCCGACGATCCGATGCTCTCGCAGCTCAAGGCCGAGTACCGCGCCGAGTTCGCGAGCGCACTCAAAGAGGCGATCGATTCGCTCGATGCCGAGGACCGCATGCTGCTGCGCCAATCGATCGTCGAGGAGCTGCCCATCGACACGATCGGCGCCGCATTCGGCGTTCATCGCGCCACCGCCGCACGCTGGCTGCAGCGCGCCCGCGCCGCGCTCGTCGCTGCCACGCGCGAACAACTCGCGAAGCGACTGTCGATGCCCGTCGAAGAGATCGACAGCGTGATCCGCCTCGTCCAAAGCCGGCTCGACGCGAGCATGGTGCGGTACCTCCGCGAGAGCTAATGCTCGAGGCGATCCTCGCCGGCGTCGTCGTGCTGTTCGGGCTCGTGGTGTTTCCGCGCCTGTACCTCCAGGCCATTCAGCTCATACGCGAAGCACTCGCCACCGAGGTCGATTATCGGGCACCGACGACCGACGAAGCGAAGCTCGTTCGCGCGCTCGACGCGGACACCCGTCGCCAGTCCGCGTTGATCGCGCTGGGCTTCCGGCTCGTCGGAGATGTGGTCCTCGTGATCAAAGCGAGTGGCCGCGTCCATGTCGTGGTTCGCGTCCTCATCTCCGACGACAACAAGACGACGGCCTACATCGCCGCGGCGTATCGGCAGGGCATCACCATGTTCGAGAGCTTCACCGACACGCAGGAGCTCGTCACGGCGCACGCGCGCGCCGACAACTACATCGAGACGGGCCCGACATCGCAGCGTCAGTTCGTGAGCTCGAGCACGCCGATCGCGGACGCGTACCGCAAGCACCTCGTGCTCGCCGCCGGTGCCACCGTGACGTTCGCGACGCTCGACGAGCTCGTCGCGGTCATGCGTGCATCCCACGCTCGACTCGTCGCGTGGCGCGAGACGCAGCCTCCGGACACGCTGCTCGATCAGGACCTGCGCAAGATGCTCGGCGGCTGGTATCGGATCTACGGCCGGTGGATCGCGAAGCGCATCCAGACACTGCCGCGCGCGACGATCCACGGATAGGGTTCACGCATCAGTTCGCCCACGAGTTGTCGTGGAGGTACGTCATCGCTTGCGCAGCGACGGGGATGCCGTCGCACGCGCAGAGCATCGGGACCCCCTGCACGTGCGCGTAGTCGCCGACCGCGTACGTGAATGAGACCGCAGCTGCTTGTTGCACGTGGTTCGCTTCGTTGCCATCACCGTCGTCCGGCTCGACCGGCGGGCCGCTGCTCCACAACGTCGCGTCGAAGGCCGTGCCGTCGAAGTTGATCCAGCCCGCGATCGGAGTCGTCGCCGCGGGATCCTGCATCACACCGACGAACACCCACGTGGGACCGCCGCCGAAAACGAGCTGCGCCATCTGCGTCGCTTGTGCGGCGGTGTGCACGTTCGCGGGATGCGTCGCGCCGGGCAACTCGTCGAGGCACCGCTGCGCGTTCACGCCGTAGGTACCGTTGTTAGTGATGATCCAGAACTTCGCGTCCGCCTGCGCCGCGATCGTCTTGTCGAACTTCGCCGGACACACGCTGGTGTCGAACGGCGGTGCATCGATCGTCGCTGCATCGGTCGGCGCGGCCTCGCCGGTGCAACGCCCCGCGAGGTCATCACCCGCGTTGTCCGCGTAGCGCGTCCCCGAAGCGCAGTCCGCGTCGGCGAACGTGCAGAACCCGGTGGCGGCTTCGCACACGCCCTGCCCCGTCGACGCGCGGCATTGCTCGCTCGTCTCGCACGTGAACGCGCCGGAGACGCGACACGCGGTCGACACCACGCATGCGATCGCGATCAGGAGGCGCATGATCCCATCACGATCCCCATCACGATCTCATCGTATCGCTATCCCGGCGGCGGGAGCAGACGGAACAGGAGGGCATCGTTGTTCTGTGCGGCCGTAGCGACGCAGATCTTGAGATCCGCGAGGGCGCGGACCGCGGTCTCGGCGAGCATTCGACCGTCGTCGCGCCGGTTCGGCGCTTCGGGGAACGTCTTCACGTAGGTCACGAACTCGTCGAACTTCTCGAGCAGCTGCTGCGGCTCGAAGTCCTCGAGCATGGGGACGAAGTGCGCCGGGTTCACGACGACCCAATCGCCCTTGCCGATCTCGAGCACGTTGCGATCCGCGTACGGCGTCGTGAGCTGCTCGTGCGGAATCGTCGCGAGGAAGCCTTCGTCGTCGGCCTGGAACTTGTGCGGGTTCACCTCGACGAAGAAGGCGAACATCTCGATGCCCTTGTTGAGGTTCCCGATGTCGTCCTCGTCGAGCGGCGGGAACTTCTCGGGCACGCCGACATGCAGCGCGGGCATCACGACGCGCTCGAGGATGTCGATCGCGATCGGCGCCGTGGCGCGACGGAGCGCGACGATCTGCGCGATCGCCTCGAACAGACCGCGGTCGTTCGTCTGCTTCGCGATCGGCTCTTCCTGCTTCGCGCGCGAGATCGCCTGCACGACCTGCTCGATCACCTGCAAGTTGCTCGGACCGAGGCGCGGACCGGCTTCGCGAACGGCGGCGACGAGATCCTTCGTCGGCGCTTCGTTCCACAGCTTCGCGAGGCGCGCGAAGTCCATCGACATCCACTGACCCAGCGGCACCGTGTGCAGCCGGATGTAGTGCTGCGCGAGGAAGCGATCGAGCATCGGCGGACGCTCGCGCTCCTCGGTCACCTCGAAGTGAACGCGGCGGTTGCCGTCGTGGCCCGACTCGCCGCTCTCGGCGACGTGCTCGGTCTCACCGGCGCTCTTCGCGACCAGGCGCTTGCTACTCACGCCCTTCGTGACGAGGTGCTTGATGACCTCTTCGGCGCGGTTCTTCGACAGGCGATGAGCAGCGTCCTCGTTGCCCTCTTTGTCGGCGTGGCCGATGACCTCGACGACATCGACCCACGTCGCCTCGTTGAGCCGGCGCGCGATCTCCTCGAGCATCGGCATCGCCTCGACCGGGACCTCGGACTTGTTCGAGGCGAACGGCACGCTCACGGGGATCTTGAAGCCCTCGTCGGGATCGTGGAGCACGCGAATGCGCTCGATCTCGGTGACCATCTTCTTCGTCGCGCCGCTGCCCATGCGAAGCAGCTGCTCGGAGAACACGAACGGCGCGATCTCGAGGAAGATCTTCGAGAATCCGAGCCGCCACGCGTGCGGATCGTCGCCCATCATCAACCAGTGTCCGCCGTGACGGCGGCGCATCGTCTCGCCGATCCACGCACCGAACGTGAACCACACGTCCCAGTGCTCCTCGGACTTGAGATCGAGCTCGTCCTTGTCGCCGACCTGGCCGAACAGCCACGTGTCGAACGTGATCAGCTCGAGCGACTGCGATAGCGCGAGCGCACCGGGCTCGCCCTCGTGCTCCGCGAGGGATGCGACGGTCTCGCCCTCTGGATCGATCAGCTCCTCGATGATCAGCTCGGACTGTTCGCGGGCGCGTGCGGCAAACCGATGCGCGCCTTCGCGCAGCTCGGTCATCGCCTTTTCGAAGCGCTCCTTCGCCTGCGCCTCGGCGGCGGCGAGTTGCTTCTGGCTCTCTGTCTCTGACTTCTTTCCAGACTCGGACACGGCGGCAGCTTACCCTTAGACGCGATGAGCTGGCTGGAGCGGACGCGCCAATCGCTGCGTGGCGGCGACGGTGCCGACGTGCTCCCGATCGGCGAAGCGCTGCACCCGGTGGCGCTCGTCTCGCTCGTGGTTCTCGTCGTGAACGACTGGATCCTCAAGCCGCGGCTCGGTCCGAGCGTGATCACGGGGAAACTCTCGGACATCTCGGGGCTCGTCGCGGCGCCGGTGGTGCTCACCGCGCTCCTCGGGCTCTCGCTGCTCGTCGCGCGGAAGCTGGGTGCACGTGTCGATCCGCACCTGACGCACCGCCGGCTCGTCATCGCGATCGCGGCGACCGGGGCGGTGTTCGCGGCGATCAAGCTGTGGCCGCGCGCGTCCGCGTGGTTCGTCGACGCGCTGTCGGTCGTGCGGCCCGCGTCGGTCTATCTCGACCGCACGGACCTCCTGTGCTTGCCCGCGCTCGCGATCGCCTACTGGATCGGCCGCGACGAGCTGCGAAGACTCGGAAGACTCGGAAGACTCGGTCGACTCAGAACGAGCCGGTGACGCCCACGCCCGGCGTCACGCCGCCGCCGGCCTTCGACATCATCGTCGGCGAGAACTGATAGCTCGCCGCCTTGCGCTTGCGATCGTTGTAGCGATTCACCGCGCGCCCCGCGTCGTACAAGTCGTACAGCGTCGATCCGACGACGATCAGGCCGCCGATCCACATCGCCGCTTCGCCATCGCTGTTGTTGTCCTCGCAGTAGTACGCGTCGTAACAGTCACTAGTCGCGTTCGCGTTCGCGACCGCGCCGAGCGAGAAGACGACGACGCCGCCCGCACGCAAGAGGCTCGCCTTCACCGCATGCGTGCCTTCGCCCGCGTAGATGTGGCCGGCCGACGGTCCGATCAGCGTGAGCCCTGCACCGAGGAGCAACAGGCCTTCGCTCTCTTCGTCGAACGCTGCCCCGATCGCAGCGATGCCGGCGACCGTGGTGCCGACCGCCCAGAGGAGCGCCGTGCCCGAGCTCTTGAGCTGGAGATCCAACATCGGTTGCTGCGGTTGCTGCGCGTACGCCGGCTGGTACCCGCCATACCCGCCGCCATAGGTTCCACCGTAGATCGGCTGCCCCTGTGGCGCCGGCGCTCCCGGGGGCGGCGCCGAGTAGGGGGGACTGCCGTAGGTCGGCGGGGTCATGCCCGGCTGGGCAAGAGCGGTCGAGGTCATGGCGGCGAGGAACGCGGCGGCGGCGAGAACGCGCATGGTCGCGACGAAGAGCACGCATCGCGCCAATCGCGTCGTCGCGTGATCTCGCGGTGTTGCCGCGTGTCGGACCACAGATCTCTGACGCGGATGTCGCGAATCACCGTGGCTTTCACGCCTCGCATTCTCGCGTGGGCCCCACCTAGCGCGGCCCCATATCGACCGCGGCGAACAGCGACAGGCACATCTCGTCGGTCGTCTCCTCACCGAGGTTCACGGTGACCGGACCCGAGAGACCTTGGTCCGCGAGCGCCCGCTGGACGAACGGGTTGGCGAGCGTGTTGTCGTAGTTGCACCGCAGCTCGACTCGATCCCCGGGGCGGATCGACGGGAGGTCCTCGATCGCCGGCGCGTCGACCGAGTACTGCCGCTGCCAGTCGAAATTCCAGCGGTTCACGTTCACGAGGCACTCCTTCTCGGGCTCGCCGGGCCGCGGCCTTGCGTGCGTGACCCACGCGGATAGCCCGGTCCCGACGAAGTGCATGTGCGGGAACGCGGTGAGCACGCGGAGCTCGTTGGCCACGAGCGGCACCGTCTGGACCATCACCTCGAGCCCGTCCGACACGTTCGGTGGAATCTCGAACTTCGGACCGGTCGGCGGATCGTACGGGCCCGGTTGCAGGCCGGGCGCGCCGTGCACGTTGCCGAACCCGCGCAGCACGTACTCGGCGGTCGGGCGCGTCGACGACATGCGCAGGTCGACGGTGGTCGCATCGGGCTCCGCGATGGTGCCGGCCGGGTGGTAGTGGATCTGCATGATCAAGCCCTCGCCGGCGCCGAGCTTGATGCCGATGTCCCCCGAGTCGTATGGCTGACCGCCCGGTGCCCACGCGCCGACGATGACCGAGCCCGGCACCGCCGCGGCGGCGCTGCACGCGAAGCTGTTACCGACGCCGATCTGGTTCTTCGCGGCGGTCATCACGTTCGCGGGCAGCGACGACAGCACCGCGTGATGCACGACGGTCGGATTGCCCGGCCGCACTTGCCATCCCATGAGCCAGCTGTCGGTCGTGATCTCCGGATCGAGCAAGAAGCAGACGAACTCGTCGGACACGCCCTGCGTGACGTACGGCAGCGGCGTCAGGCTGTGCGTCTTGTTCGCGAGGTCGACGACCGGCGCGATCGCGATCTCGACCGGCTCGCCCTCGGCGAGGCCATCCTCGATCCAGTTCGCGATCGCCGTCTTCTCCGCCTCGGTCAGTCGCGGATCGTCCTTCCACCCGTGCGCCGGCGTGCAGTCGTCGGTCGCATCCGCGGAGAACGGCGGCATGATGCCGTCGTCGATCGCGGCCTTCACCGTGGTAGCGATCGGAACCACCTCGTCGTACTCCGTCAGCGCGAACGGAGCGATGCCTCCGTCCTGGTGACAGCTCATGCAGCGGTTTGCCAGGATCGGTGCCACGTCCTGGTACCAGGTGGCGCGCGGGATCGAGCCCGGATCGGAACCTGGAGGTGCCGCGTCCGTGCCGCATCCGGCGGTGAACACGAACAAGCTCGCGAGGATGGCGTTTCGCATCCGCGGGGCTAGAGCAGCTCGCGCGCCAAGTCAGTTCGCGAACAACAGCTCGCGCAGCTTCCGGTACCACCCCTTGCGCGCATCGTCCTCGGCGATCACCGAGTGGATCGCCGCTTCGAGCTCCTCGGGATCGAACCACACGAGGTCATCCTTCGCGCAGCGATCGACGGGCACGCCGAGCAGCGATACCGGCGTCATCTTCTCGTTGCACGCGGGACACGCACGTGGCGGCGCGGAGCTCGCGCGTACGGTGAGCTCGAGCGGCTGATCGCCGGGCACTGTCTCCGAGAACCGCGCGAGCACGCGATGTAGCTCCACACGTGGAAGCGCGATGCCGTGACACGCCTTGCACGGCCACGTGTCGCGGCCGCGGCTCGGTCGGTCCAACGCTGCCCCGCAATGCGGGCACATGAGCATGCGATCGCGATAGGTCATGTCGACTTCGAGTTCCAGAGTACCTCGGGTTGCTGGTCCTTCAACGAGCACCACCGTCCCCACACGAACAGCGCATCGGACAGGCGGTTGAGATAGACGATCGGGAGCTCGCCGCCGATGTCCTCGCTCTTCGCGAGCCCGACCACGAGCCGCTCGCCGCGACGACACACCGTGCGCGCGAGATGGAACGCCGCCGACGCCGCGCCTCCACCCGGCAGCACGAACGACGTCAGCGGCGGCAGGTCATCGTTGACCGCGTCGATGTCGCGTTCGAGCGCATCCACGTGGCGCTGCTCGATCCGCGGCAGCTTCGTGCGTCGCTCGGCGTCCGGCGTCGCGAGCTCGGCGCCGAGGTTGAACAGCTCGTTCTGCACGCGCACGATGATCGGCGACAGGTGCGAACCTGCGGCCGACGTCGCGAGCGCGATGTTGACGAGCCCGAGCGTCGCGTTGAGCTCGTCGACGGTGCCGTAGCAATCGAGACGCGGATCGTCCTTGCCGACGCGGTCGCCGCCGATGAGTGACGTCTCGCCCTTGTCGCCACCCTTGGTGTACACGCGATCGATCCGCATGGCCGTGGCGTAGCACGCGATCGGACCTCAGCGCGACGCGCGCGCGATCTTCGCGAGCACTGCCCGTGCGGTCGTCGAGAGCCCGTCGCGATCGACCGCCGCCTCCATCCTGCGCAGCGTGCGGGCGCGATCGAACGCGGCGTCGCGGCCGTCACCGTCGAGGTCATGCCACGCCTTGTGATACTGCAGCTCGTCGCCCGCATCGGGACGCCACGCGCCGGCGACCTGCTCGATCAGCAGCTCCTTGTCGTCGTTCGTCATAGCGTGATTCCCTTGGTGCCGAGACAGTCCGCGAGCATCTTGCGTGCGCGCGTGAAGTTCTGCAGGAACGTGTTGAGACGCATTCCGAGCGAGGTCGCGAGCGTGTCGTCGTCGTCGCCGCCCGCGCTCCCGAGCCTCGCGTCGAACGCTTCGCGCGGCTTCGGAGGCAGCTTGTCGCGACAGTCCGCGATCGCGTTGCGAAGCAGGGGATCCGGCTCGTTGATCGGCGATTCGTCGACGGCGGCGAGCGCGTTCTCGATCGTCTCCGCCTCGACGGGCGCTGCTCTCGTTCGCCGCACTTCACTGATCGCGAGGTTGCGCGCGATGCGGATCGTGAATCGCAACAGCGCGTTCGGCCGCCCGTCGGGCTCGAAGCGCGGTGCGACCTGCCACACGCGGAGCAGCGTCTCCTGCAAGACGGCCTCGACGTCGATCACGCGAGCAAACGATCGCAGGGTGTCGCGCACGGTGCCTTCGCACGCGGCCATCCACTGGCCAAATGCGTCGGCATCGCCGCCTGCGATCGCTGCTCGGTGAACGTCGTGATCCATCTCGTCTCGCTAGGCTCTCACCCTCAGCTCGCCAGCCACCACACGAGCGCTGCGATGATCGCCATCACGAGCGCGATGATCAGCCACAGCGCGAACCGAGGCGGCGCCTTGTACGGCGCGGGGCCCTGCGTCTTGCGTGCCGCGAGTGAGGGTGCCGCGAGCGACGCCGGTGCTTCGGGCTCGATCGACGCCGACGCGACGGATTGCGCGAGGTCCTTCGCCGGTGGCGCTGCCACGCCCGTCAGTGTCGTGCGCCGGCGCGCAGTCTTCTCGGGCGCGGGCTCCGGTGCTGCGGGTGCGGACTGCGACGGCTGCGCGGGGACCGCACCGAGCGAGAACATCGACTTCTGCATCGGCGCGCTCTCGGTCGAACGCACCGCGCTCTGCGGCTGCATCATCGGCGGAGGCACGGGCTCCTCGGGTGCAGCGAAGCTCGGCACGGCGAACTCGCCGGTCGGTGCTTCGAAGTCGAGATCCGACGGCGCATCACCGCCCTCGTCGTCAGCGGGCGGAGCCACCGCACCCGCGCGCGTCACCGACGAAACGATGCGCGCCGGGCCCGCGGACCTCATCGCCGGCGGTGCCGACACGGGACCGCTGGGAGGCAAGGCTCCGCCGGGCATCATCGGCGCGGGACGCGCGGCCGCTGGACGCGGCGGTGCGTTGATTGGTCCCGGTGCGTAGCCGTCGCTCTCTTCGAGCTCGTCGAATGACGGTGCGCCTGCCTCGCCGACATCGAAGCGCGCGACGCCCTCCGTCGCGTACGAACGAACGGCGTCCTCCTCGACGTCGAGCATCCGCTCGGCAGCCGACTGCGAGACCGCCTGCATGCGAGACGTGTCGCCCGCGAGCAAGTCGCTCGACGAGCCGCGCAGACCGAAGGACTGCGCCTTCGTCCCGTACGGGAGCTCCTGCGGCACGTTCTGCGTGCGCTCGGGTCCTTTGACGACACGCGCTTCGTCGACGGCGATCCACGACGTGAGTCGCGTCGCGATCTGGAATTGCAGACCGATCTCCTCGATGTGCGCATCCGCGGGATCGAGCATCGTGCGCGCTTCGAGATCCGCGACGCGCTCGCGGCCGTACAGCGCGACGATGCCTTGGTTGCCCTCGCCCGCGCGCAACGGTTGCACGCGCGTGCGCTGCTCCCACGTGCCGCTCGCGGTCTCGCCGCGCACGATGATCTCGCCGCCCTCCGTCGACAGCATCAGCGCCGCGACGCACGGCGAGCCTTCGAACACGTCGGGGATCTGCTCCGGCGCATGCGCGACGAGTGCATCGCCGCTGATCGTCACGTTGGTGAGCATCGGCAGCGTCGTGCGATCGAGCAGCCGCTTCGCGCCGCGCTCGGCATCCTCGTCGTTGCCGACGATCACCTCCGAGCCGCGACCCACGCGTGCGAGCGCGATCGCCAGCGAGCGATTCACCGCCGAGCCGACGCCGAGCACGTGCAAGCGACACGACGCGGGTAGCCGCTGATGGAGCGCGAGCAGGATCTGGTGCTCGCCCCCGACGTACCCATCGGTGACGACCACGACCTGGCGCTGCGCTCCGATGCGCAACGTCTTCAGCGCCTCGAGCACGCCGGCGCGCATCTCGGTGCCGCCGTCTGCGCGGCGCGACGTGACCCACTTGATCGCCGCCTTCTTTGCCGCGGCGGTCGCGTGCTCCGGCGCGTCCTGATACCGCGTGGGTTGATAGTTGAACTCGATGAGCTCGAAGCGATCGCGCTCGTGCAGCGAATCGATCAGCAGCGCGACGACCTGCTTCGCCTTCTCGAGGGGGCCGCCATCCATCGAGCCGCTCGTATCGAGGAGCACGATCAGATCGCGCGCGACCGGCGTCGCCTTCGCATCGCGCGCCGGCGGAACGATCGTGAGCAGACCGAACGACTCGTCGCCTTGCTTCGGGGGCCGCGCCGTCGCCAGCGACAACCCCGGGCTGGGCGCAGCGACGGGCCACCGCACGACGATGTCGCGATCGAGCCGCACGCCGCCACCGAGGGAGAGCGCGCCATCGTCGGGCGTCAGCGAGTGCGTCGGGCTCGTCGCGCGGCGTCCACCCGTGATCGCGTCGCCGATCTCGATGCGCGCCGACACTCGCACGCCGAGCGGTTGCGTCGTCACCTTCACGTGCGTCGCGCGCGCGTCGTTGATCGTGTCAGCGCTGCCGATGTAGCGCGGGCCGATCACCGTCGGGAACCGAAGCTCCCACTCGCCCTCGGGCAGCCACACGAGTCGCTGATCGATCTCGATCATCACCGAGATCCCCTCGCCCGCCGGAATGTTGCCGAGCGACTGCGTGAAGATGTCGGCGCGCTCCTGCTCGAGCAGGCCCGCCGTGTGTCCCTTGACGATCGCCTGCTCGAATCGCTCGCGTGCCTTTTGTTTCCGATCGACCACGCCGCGCACCACGCGACCGCCGATCGTGAACGAATAGCCGCTGACCGCACCGTCCGCCGGCAGCGGCATCCGATACGTCACGTGCAATCGTTCCTCGAACTTGTTCTCGAACCGCTGCTCGAGCACGCAGCGCGCGATGCCGCCGCGTGCAGCGACGTGCAGCGCGGCCGCGGTCAGCGCGAGCGTGCGGCCGTCGGCCGTGACGAGCTCGGCGCCCGATGACACGCCCGTCTTGGTGGTGGGAAACAGCGAGCTCACGATGCGAGACGGCGAGGGTAGCGACATGACCATGGGTGGTGGGTCCTTTCACCCGACCAACGCGATGGCCCCTCCGTCAGTGACAATGAATTTTCAGTGCGCGATCGGCAATGACGGCCGGCGCGTAACCCGCTGCATTGCTTCGGGATCTGCGGGCACGGTCTCGCCGGACGCGAGCTCGAGCGAGAAGCCGGCGTCCTTGATCATCTGGTGATCGGCCGAGGCGGTGGCGCCGCCCGTGGTCAGGTAGCCCTGCGTGAAGATCGAGTTC
>Ga0154020_10001395_pt1 | contig 29857 bp, 22 predicted proteins | sample Klosneuvirus_201_FD_109709 | JGI IMG/M metagenome (GOLD analysis project Ga0154020, IMG submission 109709) | Active sludge microbial communities from wastewater, Klosterneuburg, Austria - Klosneuvirus_20160825_MG | ecosystem: Engineered > WWTP > Aerobic digester > Activated sludge | place...
CATCATCGATCAAGTCGCGGCCATGGCCAAGGCCGGCAGCAAAGAGTTCATGGCTCTGGTTATGGCGCCGCAGCAAAGCGCGATTTCGTGGGACGGCTATCTGAGGCGCATCCAGGAAGGCCTGGAGGCGCTGCCCGGAGAGAAGCCGCAGTTCAAGGCGGTGGTCGACCCGTTCTTCGACAAGCCGGGATTAGTCGAGGCCTGGGCCGACCATGCCCGCAAGGCCGCCGAAAAGCTGGGTTACGTCGGGGCGAAACAAGCCGCGCCGCTGCCCGAAGACATGGGCGTGATTTTCTCCGTGCACGCCGTACCCATGGCCATCGTGAAAACCTCGCCGTACACGAAACAGGCGGAAGCCACGGCCAAACTCGTGGCAGAAAAGCTGCGCGCCAAACACTGGACAATCGGCTACCAGAGCCAATCCAGCGACTCAAAGATCAATTGGACGGAGCCTTCACTCGAACAGGCGATAGCGGAGCTGGTGAAAGACGGAGCCAAAAGAATCATCGGCGTACCCATAGGCTTTCTATGCGACAACGTAGAGGTGCTCTACGACCTGGGCATCGAAGGCAAGCACGAGGCCGAAAAAGCCGGAGCCAAATTCGCCGCAGCCGAAGCCGTCAACACCCACCCCGCCTTCATCAAGATGCTGGCCGATGGCGTTGAGGCGAAGCTGCGAACCTGACCCGTGAGGGCTGCATTGTGGATAATCCGAGCTCAAAATCTGTATGATGGCCATGCCGCGTCATTGCGGCGACCATGAACACAGCACTTTCCTGGTTCCTGACGTTGCGCGGGCGGTTGGTCCTGCTCGTCTGCATTTCCACGCTTCCGGCCATACTTTTCACATTCTATGCAGCCAACAACGAGCGCACGGCTGCGGCCAAGCGTATGGAGGAAGAGGCGCGGCACCTGGCCGTGCTGGCCTCGCGCGAGCATCGACAGCAATTTGAAGGCGCGCACGACCTGCTGCTGCAAATGGGCGAGTTGCTGCGCCGGCAGGGAGACAGCGCGGCGTTCACAGGCAACCCGGAGTTTCTGCCCGCGCTGCTGGCGGGCTTCCCGCAGTTTGCGAACATCGGCGTGCTCTCGGCGCAGGGCGATGTGCTGGGCAGCGCGCTGCCCATGGATCATCCGGCATCATGGCGTGACAACCCGGCCTTCGCGCGCGCTCTCAAATCGAAAGAAGTCGAAACCGGGCAATATGTCGTGGGCCTGATTGTGGGCCGGCCCGTGGTGCAAATGGCCTATGCCGTGCGCAATGCCTCGGGCGAAGTGCGCAGCGTGCTGTTCGTGGCCCTGGATCTGAAATGGCTTGATCGCCTTGCGCGCCAGGTGAAGCTCCCGCCGGATTACGCATTGATCATCACCGATCGCGACGCGCGTGTTCTGGCGCAGGGCGGTGAGCTGAACAACGAGGCGCTGACCGCGGGCACGAAAATCGACGACGTGGACGACCTGCTCGATGGCGGCGCGACTGGCCTCGTCAAGCTGCGCGAAAACGGCCCGCGCCGACTGTTTGTGGGCGAGCGTATGGAAGGCGTAACGGGCGTGACCGTGCTTGCCGGCCTGCCCTTTGAGCGCGTTGTGGTCGAAGCCGATTTTGCGTTTTACCGCACGCTGGCGGCGCTGGCGCTCTTGACGCTGTTCACCGTGGGCGCGGCCCTGTTTGCGGCCGATGTTTCGGTGTTGCGCTCGCTTCGCGGGCTCTCCCGCGCGGCCAAGCGTTTTGGCGAGGGCGAACTGCAATCCCGCTCGCGCGTCTCGCGCGGCCGCGGCGAAATCCAGGACCTGGCGCTGACCTTCAACTCCATGGCCGATGCACTGGCCGCGCGCCACCGCGAGAGCGTCGCTGTGCAAGACCAGTTGCGCGCGCTTTCGCAGCGGCTGCAACTGACGCGCGAAAACGAGGCGGGCCGCATCGCGCGCGAACTGCACGATGAACTGGGGCAGATGCTCACGGCGCTCAAGCTCGATCTCGCGGCGCTGCGCCGGCGCTGCGGCAAAGAAGGAAACTCCGAGTGCGTGGCGGCGCTTGACGGCGGCATCACCGAGCTGGGCTCGCGCATCGACAGCGCGATAGACTGCGTGCGCCGCGTGTCCTCGGAGCTGCGGCCGACGGTGCTCGATCGCCTGGGTCTGGCCGCTGCGCTGGAATGGCAGGCGCGCGAGATTGAAAGTCGCACAGAACTGACCGTGCTCGTGGACATCAAGGGCCTGGGCGAGCAATTGCCATGGCTGGTGGCCGTGACGCTGTTCCGCATTGCGCAGGAGGCGCTCACCAACGTGGTGCGCCACGCGCAGGCCAAAACCGTCTGGCTCGAAATCAGCGGCGATGCCGATAACATTGAACTGGTCGTGCGCGACGACGGGCGCGGCATGGCCGCAGGCGACAACACGGCATCGCTGGGCGTGCTGGGCATGCGCGAGCGCGCCAACCTGGTGGGCGGCACGTTCAGCCTGGAATCAGGCAGCGGCAAGGGCACAACCGTGCATGTGCGCATCCCGCGTCACTTGAAGGAGGCCGAGCATGCGCTTCTTGCTGGCTGATGACCACGCGATTGTGCGTTCGGGCCTGCGCCAGATCCTTGAGGAAGAATTCCCCAAGTGCCACATCGGCGAGGCCGCCACCTGCCCCGAAGTGCTCGCGCGCGTCAAGGGCGACGAGTGGGACGCGCTCGTTCTTGACGTGTCAATGGCCGGCCAGAACAGCCTGAACATCCTGGCCGATATCAAAGCCGCGCGGCCGAAGATGCCTGTGATCGTGCTTTCGATGCACGGCGAGCGCCAGTTCGTGATTCGCGCACTGCGCGAGGGCGCAAGCGCGTATTTGACCAAAGAGCGCGCGCCCGAGGAGCTGTTCCACGCGATTCGCACGGTGCTGGCGGGCAAGCGCTATATCGGCGAATCGCTCGCCGAGCAGATTGCCGATCATCTCGCGATCGGCTCCAAGCAGGAGCCGCACGAGGCGCTCTCGCCGCGCGAATATGAAATCCTGGTGCTGCTGGCGCGCGCCAAATCCGTGTCGGACATTGCCGCCGAATTGTGCCTGAGCGCCAAGACCGTCAGCACCTACCGCAGCCGCATCCTCGAAAAGATGGCGCTGCACTCCAACGCCGAACTCATGCAGTACGCGATTACGCACGGGCTGGTGGACCTGGCGGTGTAATGCCAGCAGCGCTGTAGGACAAACACCTACAGAGAGTGTAGTCACATCCTACACGCAAATCAGACAGGCACGGATGCCGCGCAAAGGGCCGCGCGCCGATACTGCGTGCATGGAAGCAGCCGCGACACAGTCCGCCTCTCTGCCCGTCAACGCGCTTGAATACGTCAAGCAGCGCCTGGCGCAGATGCATCCGGCCTATTTCGCAATGGCCATGGCCACGGGCATTGTCTCGCTGGCAGCCGACCAGCTCGGGCTTTCGGCCTTTGCGCGCCTGCTGCTGTGGCTGAACCTTCCCGCCTACTGTTTCATCTGGCTCGCTTTTGTGTTGCGCATCGCGCTGTTTCCATCGCGTGTTCTGGCGGATCTTTCCAGCCACCAGCGCGGCCCCGGTTTCTTTACGGCCGTGGCGGCGACTTCAGTGGTGGGAACGCAGATTGTGCTGTTGCTGGGCAACTGGCCGCTGGCGCTGGCGCTCTGGTGGCTGGCGCTGGTGCTGTGGTTTGGCCTGACCTGTGCGATTTTCGTGGGCCTGAGCGTTAAGGAAGAAAAGCCCACGCTGGCCGAGGGTATCAACGGCGGCTGGCTGCTGGCGGTGGTGGCGCCGCAGTCGGTGGTGGTGCTGGGTTGCGCGGTCGGTGCCGATCGCATACTGGGCCACGAAATTTCGCTTTTCATCCTGATGTCGCTGTGGCTTTGCGGCGGCATGCTCTACATCTGGATGATCTCGCTGATCTTCTTCCGCTACATGTTCTTCAAGTTCGTGCCTTCGGATCTCATGCCGCCCTACTGGATCAACATGGGCGCGGTCGCCATCTCCACGCTGGCGGGCGCGAGGCTGGCGCTTTCCGGCGGCGACGTGCCGCTGGTGGCTTCCATGCTGCCGTTCATCAAGGGCCTGACGCTGATGTTCTGGGCCACGGCCACGTGGTGGATTCCCATTCTCGTGATCCTGGGCGTGTGGCGCCATCGCGTGCGCGGCTTTGCGCTCAAGTACGACCCGCTCTACTGGGGGCTGGTGTTCCCGCTGGGCATGTACTCGGTTTGCACGCTTCAGCTTTCGAAGGTGCTCGACGTTCCTTTTCTCGTCGGGTTGTCGCGCGTGTTTGTCGTGCTCGCACTTGTGGCATGGGTGTTGACGCTCTTCGGGCTGGCCACGCGGCTGCTTTATGTCGTGCTGCTGGCCATGCGCAGGAAGGAACCCGCATCAACCATGCCCGCTGTCTTGGCTAACCAACAAACAGGGAGACTGTCATGAATACGAAACTCGATGCCGCCGCTGTCAAGGATGTGCCCGTCGTTGCTCACGCCGACGAAGCGCAGGATCAATGTGAAATTGAAATGCGCCGGGGACAGGTTCTCGTCATCCAGGGCATGATCATCACGGTGGCCAGCATCCTGGTTTATTGCGCCGTCAGCTTCCAGAGCGGCACGGATGCCGAACTCGCGGCCATCATGTTCGATGGCGGTTCGCCGATGCTGCTTGCCACGCTCGTGGGCATGGGCCTGGGCACGGTGCTGTGGCTGTTCGGGTGTGTGTTCTACCTGCGCGCGGCGATGGACGCCGATCCCTCCAAAGTGCCGGAATAGCGGCACTGTTGCAACGAGAGATTGCGTGCCGGCATCAGAGCCGGCGCACTGCCGCGTGCACAAGGCGCCTCACCCATGGATCATCACTCGCCCCACAAGCTGATTGAGGAAGTGCACGCCGCCAGCATCAAGAAGGCCGGCCTGGATGTGCGCAGCATGCTGCTCAAGGGCTGGCTTTCCGGGGCGCTGCTTGCGCTCTCTACGATGTTCGCGTTTCGCGCCTTTGACGGGCTGTCCGGCGGCGTGGCCAACATCGTGGCGGGCGTAACGTTCCCGGTGGGGTTTGCGATCATCGTGCTGCTGGGCCTTGAGCTGGTCACCGGCAATTTCGCGGTGCTGACGATGGGCGTGCTGGGCAAAAAGACAAAGATGTCGGCCCTGCTTCGCAACTGGTGCTGGGTTTATGTCGGCAATTTTCTGGGCAGCGTGTTCGTGGGCGGCCTGATGGCATTTGCCCTGACCAAGGGTTTCCTGCATGAGCCCGGCCCGATTGGCGATCGCATCGTGGAAGTCGCCTGCGCCAAGACCCTGACTTACCAGCATGACGGTGCCAATGGCTGGATGGCCGCGCTGGTCAAGGGCGTGCTGTGCAACTGGCTTGTCGCGCTGGGCACGATTCTGGGTCTGGTTTCGTCCTCGACCGTGGGCAAGGTGCTGGCGGTGTGGCTGCCCATCGCCACGTTCTTTGCGCTGGCGCTGGAGCACTCGGTGGTGAACATGTTCGTGATCCCCACGGGCATGTTTTTGGGCGCGGATATTTCCGTAGCGCAATGGCTGCTCTGGAACCAGTTGCCGGTCACGCTCGGAAACGTAATCGGCGGAGCCGTGTTCACCGGCGCGCTGCTGCACTACAGCCACAAACACCACCATCCTGCCTATTGACTGACAGTGGCGTTCCCGACCAGGGCAGCGAGACCGTCGCCAGATTTGTGACTTTTGGTGGGGCTGGTAAAACCTTTCTCTGCCTTCATTTGCAACTTTCTTTGAGAATTCTTCGGCAAACCTGTACCCGAAAGTTGCAGGGGTTGAAGGGCCGTATCGCGCGCAATTTCGTGCCGAGACCGGCCAATACCCATGTCCAACGCTCATTACCGTAACACGCAAGCCGCGCCGCAGGTCAAGGCGCCCCAAGCGCGCCAGCAGATGATCGAGCAACTCGAAGCCGGCGCGCGCCGGCGCAAGATGATCGATGATGCGATCTACCGCCTCTACCTCAAGCGCGACGGCGACCGCATCGAAGCCCTGCTCAAGGTCTTCGATATGGGCATTGCGATTGCGACGATCTGCCGCGCGGAGGAACTCAAGCGCGCCCAGGAAAAGGGCATCACGCTGCGCGAAAAAGGCGAGCGCCCGGTCTGCTCCAACAGTGAAACACGCCTGTTCTCGACGCGGCAATTGCAGCTCATGGACCGGCGCAATGAAATCAAGGCCTCATGCCGCGCCGAAGTGATGGATTGGATCGCGAAGTGGGGTCCGCAGGACGATGCGGCGCTGCGCGTGGCGCTGGATACGTGTTTGGGGGAGTTCAGCGATGAAACGCGGCATGCGGTGGAGAGCAGCGAGGGGCCGCTGGGGGTGAGGCTGAATCGTCCGCCGACGCTGGAAGAAATCGACCGGATGCCGCTGCCGGAGGAGGAGCGCGAGTTTCTGCGCAAGGCGGAAACGCTCAAGCAGCAGTTGAAGCCCGAGGATTACAAGGCGCTCAACGATGCGCAGGCGCGCGGCGACACCGAAGCGGCGGATCAGGTGCTCGCGCGCCAGCCCATTGAGTGGATGCGCGAATTCGCCGAGGCCACGATGAAGCTGATGGAAAAGCGGAAGGGGAAGTAGGCCGTTGTAAGTTTGGAGTGCGCCGGCTTCCGATTTCGCCGAGGCTACGTCGGACAAGTGCCGCCGCTTTGTAGATCTGCGGTCAGGCGAGGAGATGCGGCGGCGGAGCAAGCCCCGCCGTCCAAAGCGCCGGCAAGCCGGCGCACTCCAAAGAGATGGCTCGCCATACGAAGCAAGCCGACAGCGAAGCTGCCGGCTTTGCGAAGTATGGTAGGCGCTACAGGACTCGAACCTGTGACCCCTGCCGTGTGAAGACAGTGCTCTACCAACTGAGCTAAGCGCCCGAAAACCGGGTTGCGGGAAGTTCTTCCCCGCATTGCCCTTGCGGATTATTGTTGACCCGCATGGGGCCGCGTATAGTAGGCTCGGCTTGGGCAACGTCAAGCAGCGGAGCGGGCATGGAAACCATCCTCATTGTCGAGGACGATCCTTCAATACAGCGAGGCCTGGAACTCAACCTCCAGGTTGAGGGCTATTCCGTGTTCACCGCGGGCGACGGCGAGTCCGGCCTGCAGAAAGCCATTGAACACAAGCCCGACGTGATCCTGCTCGATGTCATGCTGCCCAAGCTTTCGGGCTTTGACCTTTGCCGCCAGCTCCGCAAGCAGGGCATGACCATGCCCATCATCATGCTCACGGCCAAGACTCAAGAGATTGACAAGATCATGGGTTTGGAATTAGGCGCGGACGATTACGTAACCAAGCCGTTCTCGATTGCCGAGGTTGTTGCGCGCGTGAACGCGCATTTGCGCCGCAGCAAGAAATTCGAGACGGCCGAGGCCAATTACCTGTTTGGCCCCTACACGCTCGACATCAAGGGCCAGGTGCTGCGCAAAGACGGCAAAGACCTGGAGCTTTCGCAGAAAGAGTTCCAGATGCTGAAGCTGTTTCTGGAGAACGAGGGCAAAGTGCTCTCGCGCCAGGAAATACTCACCAAGGTCTGGGGCTTCGATTACTTCGGCACCGACCGCACGGTCGATAATTTCATCAACAAGCTGCGCCAGAAGATCGAGGACGACATCAACAACCCGATCCATATCCTGACCATGCGCGGCTCGGGCTACAAGTTCGTGAGATAACTCTGGAGTGCGCCGGCTTGCCGGCGCTTAGTCGTTAACGAAGAGCGGCGAGGCAAGCCTCGCCGTCCAAAGCGGTGGCAAGCCACCGCACTCCAAAGTGCTACTTGCCCTTCTGTTCATCGAGCCATTTGCGCACGGCCTTGCCGTGTTCCTCGGCCATCTTGTTCGACAACTCCGTGAACTTGCGCTTGAACGCGGCGTCAGACTTCTGCATCGACTTGATTGCGGCGTCGAATTCCTTGTGGTCTTTGTAGGTGGCGTTCTTGGCTTCCTTGATGGCGGTGTTCCAGTCGTCTTCCCAGTTGACCTGCTTGTTCTGCTTGATGTTGTCGAGCTTGATTTCGTAAACCTTCTTCCAGACGCGCTCGACGTCCTCGAACAGCTTCTTGCCCTCGGCGGACATCTCTTCTTCCTTGGGCTCTACGGGCTCATCTTTCTTTTCCTCGGCCTTGGGCTTGTCGGGCTCCTTGGGCGTTTCCTGGGCAAACAGAGGTACACCCAGGGTCAGGAGGAGAAGCATGGTCAGCATGTATTTCATAGGGCACCTCTTTACCCATTGTAACGCATCGCGACGCCTGCGGTTTCAAGATTCGGCATTGTGTCGCTACTGCCGGCTTTTGGGCAGCGTTCGTGGTCCGTGGCCCGTGTTTCGTGGTCCGGAACACGGACCACGATCCACGGAACACGAGTTACTTCACGTTCATCGTCAGCAGGAACTCCGCGTTAATCTGCGTCTTGCCGACCTTGTCTTTCAACAGCTCCATGGCCTCGACCGGGTTCATGTCGTTGAGGATGCGGCGCAAGACCCACATGCGCTTTTGCTCTTCGGGGTCGAGCAAGAGTTCTTCCTTGCGCGTGCCGCTGCGCGTGACGTCGAGTGCCGGGTAAACGCGGCGATCGGCGAGGCGGCGGTCGAGGTGCAATTCCATGTTGCCCGTGCCCTTGAACTCCTCGAAGATCACTTCGTCCATTCTGGAGCCCGTGTCAATCAGCGCCGAGGCGATGATCGTCAGCGAGCCGCCTTCTTCAATGTTGCGCGCGGCGCCAAAGAAGCGCTTGGGTTTCTGCAAGGCGCTGGCATCCACGCCGCCGGTCAGAATCTTGCCCGAGTGCGGCTGCTCACTGTTATAGGCGCGGCCCAGACGCGTGATCGAGTCGAGCAGGATGACCACGTCCTTGCCGTGTTCGACCATGCGCTTGGCCTTCTCCAGCACCATTTCCGTTACGGCCACGTGGCGGCTGGTGGGCTCGTCAAACGTTGACGAAATCACCTCGGCGTCCACGTTGCGCTCCATGTCCGTCACTTCTTCGGGGCGTTCGTCGATCAGCAGCACGATCAGGCAGATGTTCGGGTGGTTGCGCCGGATCGCGTTGGCGATCTTCTGTAACAGCACCGTCTTGCCCGTGCGGGGTGACGCGACGATCAAGCCGCGCTGTCCCATGCCGATGGGTGAGATCAGGTCGATGATGCGCAGGTCGAGGTCGCGCACCTTGCCGGTGCGGTCTTCAAGGAAGATGCGCCGGTTGGGATAGAGCGGGGTGAGGTCGTCAAAGTTGATGCGCTCGCCCAGCTTCATCGGGTCTTCGCCGTTGACGCGATCCACTTTCAGGAGAGCAAAGTAGCGCTCGTTGTCCTTGGGCGGACGAATCTGGCCGGCGACCACGTTGCCGCTCTTGATGCCAAAGCGGCGGATTTGCGAGGGCGAAACGTAGATGTCGTCGGGGCTGGGCAGGTAGTTGTAGCCGGGACTGCGCAGGAAGCCAAAGCCTTCCTGCAGCACCTCCATCACGCCTTCGCCCACGATCTGCGCGCCCTGTTTGACCTTTTCCTTGAGCAGCAGGAACACCAGGTCCTGTTTCTTGAGGCCCGTGACTTCCTGCAGGCCGAGCTGGCGGATCTCGCGCTGCAGGTTCTCCATCTTCGACTGCTGCAGCAGGTTGAGATTGATGATCTCCGAAGAGCGCGGCAAATACGGTTGCGCCGGGACCACGGGCTGGGCCGGCGTGCCATCGGCGTTGACCGGTGCAGGCGCCGTTGGCTGGGCTGCAACTTCGGTGCGCGGCGCGTCATGGCGCGGCTGGTGGTCGTGGCGCTGATGGCGATCATGGCGATCGTGCCGGTGCTCGTGGCGCTGCGGCGCCTCGTTCATGGGCGGCGAAGACGGCGGCGGGGGTTGCGGCGCCTGCATTTGCGGCGCGGGCGGATCAATGCGTTGGGGCTGAGGCTCGGCTACGGCGGGTGCGCCCACGTTGCCGCTGGCGGGTGCCGGAATGTCGCCCGGAGATGTGCCGGTTTCGGGCGCGCCGATTTCGGTCACGATTTCGCGGTCGGTTTCATCGGAGTCCGCGCGCTCAACCATGGGGATGGGCGCCATGCGCTGCTCGCGCTCCAGTCGCTGCTCGTTGCGGTGCGCTTCCTGCTGGGCCGTGAGCGTTGCGTGCATGGGGCTGCCCGGTTCGACTTTGGGCTTGCGACCTCCGCCACCGCGACGCCGCATGCCTCCGCCGCCACCGCCACCACCGGGTCTGCGAGGCCTGCGATTGCGACCGTTACCCGCCATATCGTCTGGCATTTCTATTCCTTGCGCCCTGGGGCGCGGCTTGCGCGGGGAGCCCGTTGATGGGGCGCCGAGCCGCGCGGTGTTGTAGGGGCGAGGCCATGCCTCGTCCTTACGGCTGCAAAGGCGTCATGCCTTTACATACTTCTGCCAGATGACCTTCACCTGGCGTTCGACATCGTCCATGGTTCCGTTGTTGTCCACGACCTCCTGGGCCCTGGCGCGTTTTTCTTCGAGCGGCATCTGGTGCTTCTGGCGCCGCGCCACTTCGCCGCGCACCCAGCCGCGCGTGAATATCGCGCGCTCTTCGCGCGTGGCTTCGCTGCAATCGACGAACACGAGCACGTCGTATTTGCCTTCGTAGTTCTTGCTTTCGAGCAGCAGGCTGACGTCGAGGATCACGGCCTTGAGGCCCTTCACTTTGAGCGCGTCCTCGAGTTTCTGCTTGGTGCGTTCCTTGATGCGCGGGTGCGTAATGGTGTTCAGCCGCATCACGCGCGTGGGCCCTTCGAAGGCAAGTGCCCCAAGACGCTTGCGGCTGACTTCGCCGTCTTTGTCGAGCACGTCGTCGCCAAAGGCATCGACGAGCTCTTTCTTTACCTGCGCGTCCTTGAGCACTTCGTGGCCGGCGACATCAGCATCAATCACGCGCGCGCCCAGTTTCTCAAAGGCCTTTGAAACGGCGGATTTGCCGCTGGCCACGCCGCCCACGAGGGCAAACACCACCGGGCGATTGCCCAGCGGTGGAAGTTTGGCGGATGTGGCCGAGCTGCCGCTCATGCGCGACTCCGTCGCGAATTCAGACTTCTGAAATCAGAGATCAGAGGAAAACGACATCCACTCCACGGACGAGCCGTTAACTCTGATTTCTGATCTCTGAATTCTGAATTCATTCCTTGGGTTTCCATCCCACGAGTTCGTTCAAGTCCGGCACGCGATTGCGCACGAGGGCCGAGACTTCGGCTTTCGCCAACATCTCCAGGCAGGCGTCGCGCAACTTGCGGCGTGCCTCGCCTTCGATTACGCCGGAGCTGACAATCTCGACCGTAAGCACTTCGTTGCCTGTGGCGATTACGCACAGCGCGACCTGTTCGGCGCTGCGATCCTTGTAATCAAAGGCGACCACATAGGGCTCTTGCTCGCTCAAAGCGCGGCCCACGCCAAAGAAACCATCGGGGCGGGCTTTGCGGCGCGAGAACACAGTGTCCGCGCCAACACGAGTTTCGAGAGAGCCGTTCTTGGGAGCCAGTTTGCGAATCAGGGCGAGCGGTTTAGCACCGCCGCCATGGATTTCAACGGTAGAGGAGCCGCCCGACTTACGCAATTCCCAGCCCTCAGGAAGAGCCAGCTTCAAGCCGCCCTTTTCATAGGCCACGATTCCGGCCTTCAGGTCGTCAATCGTGCTCGTGCATTGATGCTTGGGCGAGCCTTCGAGGGCGAGCTCGCGGGCGACTGAAACACTTCTCAATACCCGTTCAATCGCGTCCAGACAGTCTTGTGGTTGTTCCTTCATTGGCGAACGAGACTCGATAATGACGCAGAGCTCAGTCGATTCGGCCTTGATGCGACGAACCCCGTAGCCTATTGGATCTGAGGGCATTGCCGCATGACGGATTGTCACGATTCCCGGTTTGCGCTGGTTGCGATGGGCCCTGCCGTCCAATTCGCCCTTGAACTCCTCGTGGGCCTTGTCAATGCGTGCGAGCGCTAGTGAGTTTGCAACTTCATCTTCTGTCGCTGCGCTCGCAACCGCGAGGGCTACTGAGAGGCCTTTGACGGCCGGAAGGTCGATGCCCACTAACTCCGTGCCATACCAATCCACAGGCTTGATCTTCGCGCCGGTGGGCAGGTCGAACTTCAACAACACCTTGTTCGCGCCCTCTCGGGGCGCTAGCCGCGTGCGGCGGCGTTGGTCGGCGTCGAGGCCTTCGAACAGTTCCGGGTATTCGAGATAGTCATCGGGATAGAACGAAAGCCACTGCACGCCCGCGGCGGGGCCCAGTTCAAGGAAGTCGCTTTGCAACTCGCCCGTGATGATTTCTTGATCCGGCTTGATCTCGGGCTCGTCTTTTGGATCCGGGTCGGTCTTCGTGGTCGTGCACGCAGCCATGAAAAGCGCGGCTGCGAGAACGGCGGCAATTCTGAATTCTGAGTTCTGAATTCTGAATGAACTGCCAAAACGCCGACGATTGAGCGCGGGACTCTTCTTTTCATTCAGAACTAAGAATTCAGAATTCAGAATTGTCACTTTGCCTCCAACCAGTTGTCGCCGATGCCGACATCTACGACCAGCGGCACGGAGAGTTTCATGGCCCCGCTCATCTTTTCCTGCGCGAACTCGGCGCACTTTTTGGCTTCTTTTTCGGGCGCTTCGAATACGAGTTCGTCGTGCACTTGCAGCAGCATCGCGTAGGGCAGCTTCTTGGATTCGACCGCCGCGTGCACGTTGAGCATCGCCTTCTTGATCAAATCGGCGGCCGTGCCTTGCAGCACCGTATTGAAAGCCTGGCGCTCGGCCTGCGAGCGCAACATCGCGTTCTTGCTTGTGATCTCAGGCAGGTAGCGTTTGCGGCCCAGGAGCGTCGTCACGTAGCCGTCTTTGCGGCAGCCTTCGAGCACTTTGGTTTGCAGCTCTTTGACGTTCGGGTAGCCCGAGAAGTAATTCTCGATGAACATCGTGGCATCCGCGCGGCTTACGTTCAGCAACTGCGAAAGACCAAAGGCGCTCTGGCCGTAGAGCACGGCGTAATTCACGGTCTTGGCCGTGTTGCGCTGCTCTTTGGTTACTTCCTTGAGCGAGATGCCGAATACTTTTGAGGCCACAGCCTTGTGAATGTCCTCGCCGTCGTGGAAAGCCTGCTTCAGGTGCGGGTCATCGCTCACATGGGCCAGCAGGCGCAGCTCGATTTGCGAGTAATCGGCGCTGATCAGCTTGTGGCCCTTATCCGCAATAAACGCGCGGCGAATCTTCTGGCCGAGTTCCGTGCGCACCGGGATATTTTGGACGTTCGGGTCTTTGCTGCTCAGGCGGCCCGTGGCCACCGTCTGGCGATAGCTCGTGTGCACGCGGCCTTTTTCATCGGCGAGCAGCGGCAGCGCGTCCACATACGTGCTCTTGAGCTTGGCCTGGTGGCGGTACTCGACGACTTTGGCCGGCAGCGGGTGCAAAGGCGCGAGTTTTTCCAGCGTGCCCATGTCCGTACTTCTGCCAGTGCCCTTGGCGGTTTTTCCCTGCACGGGCAGATTCAACTTATCGAACAAAATCGCGCCCAGCTGCTTGGGGGAATTGACCGTGAATTCCTGGCCCGCGAGCTTGTGAATCTCTTTTTCAAGTTCGGCGATGCGCGCGGCCATCTCTTTGTTCAGCTTCGCGAGATAGGGCTGATCGATCTTGATGCCGCGCACTTCCATGTGGGCCAGCACCTGCACCAGCGGCAACTCGAGCTCGTGCGTGAGCGTGATTAAATCCTGCGCTTTGAGCTGCGGCTCCAGAATGCGTGATACGCGCAGGGCGTAATCAGCGCACATGGCGCCATAGGCGCTCACGCGCGCGGCCTCGGCGTCGGCGAGTTTGCCGGGGTGGCGTTTGTCGCCGCCGGCGATGGTTTCGACGCCGGGGATGTCCATGCCCAAAAACTCGCGCGAGAGCGAATCGAGACGCGCGTCTTCGCGCACGGTGTCGAGCATGAAGGCGTCGAGCTTGGTGTCGCTTTCCGCGCCGGCCATGTCGATGCCTTGCGCCAATAGCAACCGCATGTCGCGCTTGAGGTCGTGGCCGCGCTTGTTGATTTTGGCGTTCTCAAGAATCGGTTTGAGCGCGTCGAAGGCGGCGGCGGGTTTGATCGCGGCGTTGAGAGGCAGGAAGCACGCGTCGCCGGGTTCGAAGGCGAAGCCGATGCCGACGAGAGTTGCGGTTTGCCGTTCGCGGTTTGCGGTTTGCGGCTTGCCTTCCTCTTCTTCCTCATCGGATTCTTCAAGGGGAGTCGGCTCGTCCGCGAGGCAATGCAGGGCGAAGGTTTTGGCCTTCTTCAGGCGCTCGATCAGTTTTTTGAAGGCGTCGGGCGAGTCGATCGTGGAATACTTCGTTTGCGCTTCGACGAGTTCTTTGGGTGGCGGCGGTGCGCTTGGTTTGGCGGGCGCACTGCCGAACATGGATTTTTGGGTGCCGCCTAGTTTGCCTTCGGTTTGCGCCTTCTTGTCCGGTTGCGTCTTGGCTTCCAGCCCGTCGCTTGCGCTCTGGGCTCCTGTTCCGCTTGACGCTGCTTCAGCTTTCCAGCCGAGATCCTCGACAATCGAGTTGAAGTTGAGATCGACCAGCAGCGGCAGCAGTTTGTCTTTGCGCGAATCCAGCGGGTGCAGCGTCGCGGCTTTTTCGTCGAAGGGCACTTTCTTGGCCCATTCGCCGTCGGTGACGATCGCTGCCAGCTGGCGTGAAAGCGGCGCTTCGGGCTTGAACGCGATCAGATTCTCGCGCAGCTTGGGCTGTTTGATCGCGCCCGACTCCGCGGCGGCGAAGATTTTTTCCATCGTGCCGTGCTCGGCCAGCAGCTTGGCGGCGGTTTTCACGCCGACACCCTTGGCGCCGGGGATGTTGTCCACGGTATCGCCGGCCAGCGCCAGCACTTCCAGGAACTGTTCGGGCCGCAGGCCGAACTCGGCTTGGAGTTCCTCGGGGCCGTAGGTGCTGTTCTCTTCTTCGTTGAGCAGCTTGATGTGCTCGGTGAGCAGTTGCTTGAGGTCTTTGTCGCGGCTGATCAGTCGGACTTCGTAACCCTTCTTTTCGCCCAGGCGCGAAAGCACGCCGATGATGTCGTCGGCTTCAAGGCCGGGCACCTCGAGAACCGGGATGCCCATGGCTTCAAGGATGCTGCGCACCAGCGGCAGTTGCTCGGCCAGGTCTTCGGGCATGGCTTCGCGGCCGGCCTTGTATTCTTTGTAAATGTCGTCGCGGAAGGTTTTCTCTTTGGAGTCGAAGGCGGCCACGAGGAAATCGGGCTTTTGCTTCTGGATCAGGGCCAGGCACATGCGCGCGAAAATGAAGGCCGCGCCTACGGGCTTGCCGCGCACGGAGCGGCGGCGCGCGGCCGGGCTCCAGTAAGCGCGGAAAATCTGGGAGAAGGCATCAATGATGTAGAGAGACTTGCTCATGTAGAGCGCGCAAAAGCCCGCAAAATGGGATTCCCGTGCAAAGGTCGCAAAAGTTGCGCCAAGGGTCGCTTCAGGCCAACAAATACGCGTGAGCGTGAGAGGCTGGGCCGAAATGGCGATAACGATCGGGAAACCAAGGGGGCGAGACACTGCCGCCTTTGGTACGCACAGCATGGGCGGATGACACAAAGGTGTCAAGTTTTTTGTGGGCCGATTATTGCGGGGGCGGGCTTTGGGGCTTATGCTTGGCCCTCCTGATCCCCCCGCAGAACCGTTTCAGTGCGACTTCGTCGCGGCGTGTTGCTTTGCGCGCCCCGGCTTCATTCATTGGAGTGGCTGCATGCACAACCTGAGAAATTCCAAGCGCGGCATGGTGGACCTGATCGTCATGATCTTGATGATCGTTCTGCTGCTGGGCGTGTCGGTGCTGGCTTTCATCGCCTTTGACCGCGCCAAGAAGGAAGAGCTTTACCTGGCGAAGATGCGCGAGTTGCCGGCAGCGCAGCGCGCTGAAATGGACGCCACCAAGGCCAAGTTCGCCCAGGTCAGCGGCCTGATCGGCTTCAAGGGCAACGCTGATTTCTCGTCGCCTGCGGCCATCAAGCAGATGCTGGAGAAGGGCGGCGCACGCAACGGCATGCTGCAGAAGATCAGCTCGCAGAATCCTGAAAACGCGGATAACAGCGGCATCAAGAACGTGACATTCACGGAAAAGAAGCTGCCGCGCGTGGGCATGACGAAGGAAGAGCCGGTCAGCATTTACACCTATGCGGACGGCATCACGGTGCTCGAAGCCATCGCCAAGCAGGACGCCCTGATCAACAGCCTGGTAAGCGAGTACATCCCCTCGATGGAGAAGCAGGTCAAGCTCCAGCGCAAGTGGCGCGATGATGCCAGCACCGAGCGCAAGACGGTGGTGGACGCCGCGTTCACCCAGCTGGAAAAAGACATCTACACGGAAAATGAGGCGCTCGAGGACAAGAACCAGAAAGCCATCGAGGCTGAAACCGAGGCAACCGCCGCCACCGTGCGCCAACAGGAAGCCTATGACAACCTCTTCGGCCAGGCCGTGATTGACGCCTACCGCACCAAGAACGAGGCCATGCGCTCGACGCTGCCGGCGCGCGAAGCGGCCCGTGAAATGGGCGAGGAATTCCAGAAGAAGGCTGCGCGCCGCATCATCGACGACTCGCGCGACCCCGACGGATATGTGTTCCTCGTGGACAACGTTTCGGGTTGGGTGTGGATCAACATCGGCCAGAAGAGCGACGTGCGCCTGGACATGAGCTTCCAGGTGTTGCGCGCCGATCCCTCGCTGCCCTCGCTGATGCCGGTGGGCGAGATCCGCGTGAAAGAAATCCTGCGCGGCAACGTGGCGCGCTGCCGCATCGACGCGCTGGACGACCAGGGCGTGATGCCGCGCCAGGGTGATATCGTGCGCAACCCCAACTTCAACGACCGCCAGTACTACAGCTACTGCCTGGTGGGCAAGTTCGGCGGCCGTTCTTCGCGTTACACATACGAGCAGTGGGTGACCAAGCTTTCCGAGATGGGTTTCCGTGTGGTGCAGCGCGTGAGCGGCAGCACCGATGTGGCAATCCTGGGTGAAGACTGGCGCAGCGACCCGGCGTACCTGAAGGCCCGTGAAGAGGGCCTGGAGTTCGAAACTATGACCGAGAAGGACTTGATGTGGTTCCTCGGTCTTGAGGGGCCGGAAGCCAAGTAGCTGCAGCGGCGGTCGGACTGAATCAAACTCACGGGCTCTGGCCCTACAGATAACGGATGCGAATCATGGCAAGAGAACAACAGAGTGTCGCAAGCTGGTACTGGATTGTTTCGGCGGCGCTGCTGCCATTCATCATGCTGGCGGCGATTTTTGCGGCCTATGGTTTCTACAAGTCCAAGAGCAGCCGCTACGAAGCCGAGCAGATCGTGGCGCGGCTTGAGGAAGACCACAAGCGCTTTGATCCGCTGCGCAACCACATCAAGGAAGTGGCCGAGGTGACGGGCGCCTTCATCAAGGGCGACCCGGATCGCTTCATCGGCGAATTCGCGGCCTCGACCAAGGCCCGCCCCGGCATCAAGGAAGAAGACGACAAGGGTGCTGACGCCAACGTGGTTTATCGCCGCTGGCGCGATGCCGAAGTCATGTATTACGGCGAAGGCTCGGCCGACAAGCCGGGCATGATGCAGCAGTACGTCTCGGCGCGGAAATTCCTGGACCTGCTGAACACCAACGTCGAGCGCTGGGTGGCCTACAAGACCTATCAGGTTTACACGCTCAAGACGATCAACATTTACTCGTCCAGCGAAGCGGCCAACACCCCGGCACCGGCTGATGCTTCGGGCACGCCGCCCGCGGGAACACCCCCAGCCGGGGGAACGCCTCCCGCCGGTACGGAGCCCGGCGCCACGCCTCCCGCGCAGCCGGCAGGCCGGGTCGTTGTGGCAGCAGGCGTCATTGCGCGCAAGGGCAGCGAGCGCGAAATCTCCCCCACGGAAATGCCCGGCAAGAAAGCCTATCTGCCAACCGACGGCGATATTGACTCCGCCCACGCCCGCTACAAAGCCAACGAAGTGCCCGGCGACCGTGCCATGCGCCCGCAGCGCACGATCACGCTCGAAGCTGTTCTGCGCCAGCAGATGCTGCTGATTGATGAGCTGGTTGCGGCGGACTTGCGCCAGTACGGCATCCTCGTGGGCGAGGTGACGGGCGATGACGGCGGCGTTTACGTAGGACGCGCCGCTGAGGTCAAGCGCAGGGAAGACATGAAGCGCGAGGTTGAGGCCAAGTCGCTCGACGTCAAGACGCGCGGCGGCCGCGCCCAGGGCACGATCGACGGCACCAAGAACGCCGACGTCGAACTGGGAAACCTCTCGGGCGAGCTGCAGCGGCGCTTTGAGGACAACTTCAACATCCTGATCGGCAATATCACGATCGAGGCCCAGAAGTTCGAGGCCGAGAAGCAGATGCACGAGGCCGACAAGAAAGCCTTCATTGAAAACCTCAAGAAGATCACCAAGATCAAGGGCCTGGTCACAATCAAGCGCGCCGATGCCGATGGCCGCATCACCTACTCCGACGACGTGCGCAAGTCGATCCACATCGACCTTGGCCGCATGGACGGCGTCAAGGCCGGCCAGCGCTTTGAAGTCTGGCGTTACAGCGGCATCGAAAAGGACCAGATGCTGGGCGTGATCGAGATCGTGCGCACGCTCTCCGACTACACCAGCCTGTGCACCATCCTTGCGCTCTCTGATGACGCCGAGCCGATCCGCAAGGGCGACGCGATTGTCAGCCGCGTCTGGCACGCCGGCAAGTTCCTGACCGTGGCGTTGCACGGCGACTATGAGCCGCCGCAGCAGGCCTACACCAAAGCGCGTCTGGCTGAGTTGCTCAAGCAGGCGGGCGTGCGCGTGGTGGAGAAAGTCCAGCCCGGCACCGATCTCGTCATTACCGGCAGCAACCTGTTTGGCGATGAGTGGTATCGCAGCGCGCGCAACGACCTGCGCTTTGAAATCCTGAAAGAGGAAGAAGTCAGGTTGTACGTCGATCCGAGGTAATTTCAGGATTAGATCGCAAGACCATCGAACAACCCCGCCGCATGTCAGGCGGGGTTTTCGTTTTGAGGCGCGCACGTGCACTCATCCCATCGCATCCGCGATGGGCTCTGATACACTTTCAATTGAGCGGCCCGGACAGCCGCGCGCCGAAGCCTTTGGCGGAGGCGCGAGGAAAGTCCGGGCTCCATAGAGCAGGAGGGTTGCTAACGGCAACCGAGGGCGACCTCAGGGAAAGTGGCACAGAAAACAAACCGCCCCGGCTTATCGGGGTAAGGGTGAAAAGGTGCGGCAAGAGCGCACCGCGAGCCCTGGTGACAGGGCCGGCAGGCTAAACCCCCTCCGGAGCAAGGCCAAATAGGAGTCCAGGCGCGGCTCGCGCCGCCAGAAGTCAAAGACTCGGGTAGGCTGCTTGAGCCTGCCGGCAACGGCAGGCCTAGACGAATGGCTGTCCCTCGCGCAAGCGAAAGACAAAACCCGGCTTACAGGGCCGCTCATCAGTGAACGCGGGCCGTCGGCAAACACCGGCGGCCCGCTCCCTTTTGTACGGATGGCTCGTTATCGGTCTTTTACCTTGATCACCAGGCGCAGGCTCGCCCAGGTTTCGTCAATCACGCACAGCTTGTTGTCCACCAAGTTGCGCGTTAGCGCCATTTTGCGCACGATGTCTTCGCTCAAGTCTGTTTTTACGCCGCTTTGTTTCTTGGGCCAGGCTACCCAGAACCCGCCATCGGGCTGAAGCCGGCCCGCGAGGTAACGGAACTCGCGCGTCAGCTCTGCGCGGCTTTCCGTGAAGAACACAATCACATCCAGCGGTGCACCCAGGCCGTTGTCGGCTTTCACGCGCTCGGGCAGCTTGCCCAGCACCTTGGGGAAGGTTTTGGGCGCATTGACAAATGAAACGATGTGCCCTTCCTTGATGCCAAGCTTGCGAGCGAGCGGAGTGGCGGAAGTGACGGCCATGGGATTTCCTGAAAAAACCCATTCTAGCGCCAAATCACGACCGCCGCCAGAACATGACTGTTTCCCCAGGCGTGCTTGACGTGTCAATAGAGCCCCGCTGCCCTGGAGGCGGGCGCGCAGTCCTACTGGGCCAGGCTTTTGAGGTTTTCGTTGAGCGATTTGACGTCGCTGCGCAGCCGCTTGAGCACCTTTGAAAGCTCGTCCCTGATGCCGCCTGCGGAGTCTTCTATTTCGTCGCACCATTTCATCATTTTCTCGAAGCGCTCGAACTGTTTCTCGATGTCCGCAATCGCTTTGCTCAGGTCTTCGAGTTCCTCGCGCTCCTCTTCGCCTTTTACCTGTGCTGCACGCAGCACCAGCGCGCGGGCGAGGCTGATGGCGGCATCCAGCACGATATCTGTTGCTGCGTTCTCGCTGTCCCAGACGGCGATGATGTCGTTGCCATAGCGCGCCAGCGCCGCCGGGTATTCCGAGCGCAAGTCGGCGTTTTCGCGCACCGTTTTGGCGTCCATCACGAACACGCCAACTTCGGCACTGCGGTTCTTGCGCGCCTGATCCATCTCCTCAAGCGCGACCTTGACGCGATAGCGCCGATCGCGTTTGCACTCGTAAACAATGTTGGCGCCCGGGGCCGCGCTTTCAGCGCCCATGGTGTGTGCGTAGTCGCCGGTTTTCCGGCCCTGCACGCCGCTGAGTTCGCCGACGGCGGCGAACGTGTCGCCCAGATCCTGCACGCGCCTGCGCAGCGCCTCGCCTACGGCGTGTTCAAACGTGAAACCGCCCTCGGTGGTGCGGGCCTGCACCTGTTTGATGCCGAGCCTCTCGGCGATGTCTTTCTGGAACTTGGTTTGCTTTTCGAGCATCTCCTCGAATTGCGCGCGCAGCTTCTCGTGCAGGCGGCTCAGCGCGCTTTCGTCGTCATCCAGCGTGAGGTCTTTGGCAATCTGCTTGCGCGTCTGCTCGAGCGCCTTGTTGAGCCTGGCCAGCGCGCTTTTCTCTTCTTCGGGGTTGAACTGCTCTCCGATCTCGCGGCTGATTTCGTTGACGTTGGTGATCAGGCGCTTGAGCGCGCTCTTTTCGTTATTCAGATCGAACTCCGAAAGCACGCGCTTGCTCTGCTCCTCGAGGCGCTCCTGAACCACGCGCGCAATGGTCTCGACCAGCCCGTCCTTTTCACTGGGGCTGAGGTGTTTCATCAAGGGGCTGTTGTCGCCCACCGCGCGCGCGAGGCTTTGCGCCAATGTGCTGGCGTCGCCCTCGAGGTGGCGCTTGAGCAGGCCGGCAAAGTTGCCCTTTTCGTCGGTCAGGTCGCGCACGCGCGTGGCGAAATGGCCCTTGTTCGGGTCAAAATAGTTGCCCAACTCGCTCTCAAGCCTCGTCTTGAGTTCCTTGGCGTGCTCGTTGAGCTTGCCCTCGACCAGCGTGACCAGCCGCTCGCCTTCGTTGCGCAGCGCCTGCCCATCCAGCGTGCCCGCCGCCTGGCGCAGCGCCAGCACGCCGATGCGCAGCGCGGTCGTGGCGAAATCCAAGCGCTCGACTCCTTCGCGCTTGAGCAATTCCGAGACCACATCAGGGTCGGAGACGCGCAGCGTCAGATCGACAGAGCGCGCAAGCTGTCCGATCTCGGCGCTGTCTTCCGTCGGCGCCGCCTTGCGAAACGCGGCCTTTGCTCCACCGGGCTCTGACATGACCACTCCTGGACGGGAAGGCCCCAACCATAACATGCGGCGCGACTCAGCACACACTCGCGTGGCAAACCGCGATTGCGGGCGGTTTTGAGTGAGCAATTGGCGGTGGCAAACGTATGAATCTCAGGCCCACTCCAAAGGACTGCCATGACCCGTAGGATTTCGTTAGCCGCGCTTGTGTTGTTTGCGTTTGCCCTGATTGCACACACGTCCGCGATCGCTCAGGAGAAGGAAGCGCCCAAGCCAGACTTGCTGCGCGAATATCTGTCCGAAAAGGACGCGGCTAAAAAGAAAGAACTGCGCGCAAAGCTGATCGCGCTGGGCGCACCCGCACTGCGTGAAGCAATTGCGCAATTGAGCTTTGAGAAACCCAAGGAGCTGGGCTCGCTGGAGTTTGCGACCAAGTGCCCCGATGGCTTTGAGCACCCTTACTACATGCACGTGCCGCCGCAGTATGAAACGGGCAAACGCTACCCGCTGGTGGTCTGGTTGCACGGCGGCGTCAACGGTGCACCGGCCGAGGCGGCTTCAAGCGCCATTGAAATGTGGCAGCAGGCGCTGGGCGAAAAGTGGTCGAACGAAGTCATGGTGCTGGCACCCGCGTGCATCGCACAGGACACAACGGATGACGCTTTCTGGTGGCGCGACAAGGGCCAGCGCAACGTGCTGCACATCCTGCGCGAGGTCAAGCAGCGCTTCAACGTGGACGACAACAAGGTGTTCATCACCGGCATGAGTGATGGAGGCAGCGGCAGCTTCGGTTTTGCGGGCCGCCGCCCGGATTCCTTTGCGGGTTACTTCCCGCTCGTCGGCCACCCGCTGGTGCCGGCAAGCGATGGCACACGCATGTTCTGGGAGAATTTCAAGGGCGCGAAGATTTACGCCGTCAGCGGTGGCAAGGACCGGCTCTACCCGGCCAAAATGGTGGCGGGCCTCGTGAAACAGGCCAATGAGAACGGCGCGTCGATTGAGCACAAAATCTATGAAGAAGCCGGCCACGACCTGAGCTTTGCGCCCAAGGAAATGCCGATCATCCTCGAGGACAAAATTGCCAAGTGGACGCGCGACATCGCGCTCAAGGAAATCGACTGGAGCACGGATAACACGGCCATGGGCCGCCGCGCCTGGCTGGCGATTTCCGAGATCGCCGAAATGGGAGAGAAGAACGCCAAGGATTTCGCGGCCAAGCCTCGCTCACCGCAGGCGCGCGTGATGCTGGGCATCCAGATCAGCCCCGACGCCGAGCAGACCGACCCGGTGGTGGTTGAGGTTGTGGCGCCCGAAGGCGTGGCGGAAGCCATGGGCATCAAGGAGGGCGACACGATTGTCAAGCTCGACGATACAGCGGTCGCGAACATCGGCGAGCTGCGCGAAGCGCTGGGCAAGAAAGCGCCCGGCGACGAAGTGCGCGTGACGGTCGAGCGCGGCGGCAAGCAGCTCGAACTCAAGGGTAAATTCCCCGCGGCCAAGGCCGGCGACGAGGCCGTGCTGGCGCGCGTGAAGGCCTTTGCGTCCCTACTGACGTCAAAGGATGAAAAAGTCGGCGACAAGTGCACGTTCTTCGACCTGACCGTCAGCAACGTTTCCAAGCTCACGATCTATCTCACGGCCGAGCAGGTGAAGCTGGGCAAGGCGATCATCAACATCAATGACGGCAACCGCTTCCAGGTGGATCTCGCCGAGAGCGCTGAGCTGGTGCTGGCCGAATACGAACGCAGCGGCGACCGCACGCTGCCCTACGTAGGCAAGATCGAAATCGACATCGCCAAGCAACTCGGCGCCAAGGTCAAACCCGTCAAGCGCCCCGAAGATGAAGAGGAAGAAGAGGGCTTCTAGGTCCGCCCTGCACTGTTGTTCTTTGTGCCGTCGTGTCTTTGTGTGAGGCCCGTGTTATTGTCCGGCCATGCACGGCACCTTTCCATCGCAGGAGATCGCGCGCCTCGTCAAGGAGGGCGCGATTTCGTCTTCGGCGGGGATTGCGCCTGAGCAGATTCAGCCCAGTTCGCTCGATCTCACGCTCAGCGTCGAAGCTTATTCGATGACCGGCTCGCTGCTGCCGCTGGGCGGCGAGAAAGTGCGCGATTTGATCGAGCGCTTCGCGCGCTACCCGATTTCCCTGCGCGAGCCGGCCGTGCTGGTGCGCGACAATGTTTACCTCGTGCGCCTGCGCGAGTCGCTGAACCTGCCGCAGGGCGTAGCGGCTTACGCGAACAACAAGAGCAGCACCGGCCGCATCGATTTGCAGACGCGCGTGATCTGCGATCGCAATCCGCGCTACGACCGCGCGCCCGAGGGCTATCAGGGCGAACTCTGGCTCGAGATCATTCCCAAGAGTTTTGACGTGAAAGTGCGCAGCGGCGACAGTGTGAACCAGTGCATTTTCTATGACGAGCGCACGTTTGTTCTCGGCAATGACCTCGCCAGGCTCAGCAAAAAGACGCCGCTCATGTTCCACCCCGGCGGCGAGCCACAGCCGCAAAGCCCGGCCGACGGCCTGCTCATGACGCTGGATCTGGAACAGGAGATCGTCGGCTTTGTCGCCAAGAAGTCTCTGAAACCCAAGCCCATTGACCTGGCGGCGATCGGCAAGCACGACCCAGAGGATTACTTCGAGCCGATCAAAAGGCCCAAAGACGGCGCGTTGTTTCTTTCGCAGAACGCCTTCTACATATTCAGCACCTACGAATACATTTCCGTGCCGCCCGATTACGCCGTGGAGATGCTGCCCTACGACACCAGCGCCGGCGAGTTTAGAGCGCACTACGCGGGCTTCTTTGACCCCGGCTTTGGCTATGGCGCCAGGGGCGAAGTCAAAGGCACGCCCGCAGTGCTCGAGGTACGGCCTTACGAGGACGACTTAATCGTTCGCCACCGGCAACCTGTGTGCAAGATGGCCTACGAAAAGCTGACCGCACCGCCCGACAAACTCTACGGCGTGGGCGTGAAAAGCAACTACGCCGCCCAGCGCGGCCCGCGTTTGAGCAAGTTTTTCAAGGGTTAGCATGAGTCGCTAGAACTGCATGTGCACTTCAGGGTGTACGTTGCCCAGCGGGTCGTTGAGCGTCTTCCAGCTCGTGTCCACTTTAAGCAGCGTCTTGAAGGCGTCGTAATGCGCGCGGTCTTTGAAGCTGAGCACTTCGGTCAGTTCGCCCGGCGTTTGCTCGTGCTGCCACAAAAACACGCCGCGGAAATCAAATCCCTTGGACTTGTACCAGTCGAAGAGCTTGTGCAGGGCGTCCAGCTTTGAAGCCGCGACCTCGGGCGCGAACTTGAAACGGCGCACCACCACAATGCTCTCATGCTGGCGCGGCACGCGCGACAGACGGCGGGTCACGCCGCCTTTGTGCACCACTTCGAGCGTGGCGGGCAGCGCATATTGACTCAGGTCCACGGGTGCCACCTTCATTACGCCGCGCGCCGTGGGCACCATCGAGCGCACTTTACCGTTTTCGTAAACATCCCAGCGGCCCTCGGGCGCGGGCACGTAAGGCGGCACAAAGGGCATCAGTTCGGTGCTGTAGCCGCCCTGGTCGTCGGCATAAAGAATGTGTTTTGAAAGCAGCGCGTGCGACCCGTAGATCTCGAGGTAACGCCGAACAATCGGCGCGGGATTGCAGATGGCGAATTCACAGCCCCGGTCGTGTGCGCCGCGCATGATTGCCATCATCGCCGCCACCGCCGATGAATCGCAGAATTCGACCTGCGATGCCATCAGGATGCGATGGCCGCGCTGGCGCGGCAGACCGATCTCCTCGGCCAGAGCCTCAATATGCGCAATAGTGGCCGCCGAAACCTCACGCGCCACGGTGATCACGACCGCGTTGTAATCAGCAGGAATCTTGATTGCCAGGGGCATATCAGCCGTGTGCGGCAGTCGCGCCGCGCGGTCCATCGGTCATGACCACGCGCTTGAACATCAGAACCGAGGCTGGCGGGATGTTGGTCCACACCTTCTTGGTTTTCTGGCGCTCAAAGCCGGGCAGGAACTGTTTCTTCCAGTAGCCCTCGATGTAGCTGAACTGGATGTAGGGCTTGCCAATCTCCAGCACGCGCGCAATCGCCGCCCAGATGCGCGGCTTGATTTCGTCGGGGATGCTCACGAACGGAATGCCGCTGACCACAGCCGCGATCTTGGTGTTGGGAATACTCAGTTCGCGAATGACGTCTTCAATCTTGGAGGCGCAGCGTTCAACGATGGTGACATCGGGGAATTCGGTTCGGAGTTTCTTGCAGAATTCGCCGTTGATCTCTACGGAGATGATTCGGTTCTTGGGAAAGCGCGCGCGCAACTCCTTCGTGACCACGCCCGTGCCCGGCCCCAGTTCAAGGATCACCTCTTCAGCGGTAAGCTGCGGCACACACTTGGTGATCGCCTTGGCCAACCGCGGGCTGCTGGGAAGCAGCGTGCCGCACTCGCGATAATGCTTGAGTCCTTCTTTGAGGAACAGCAGCGTGCCGCCACGTTTCATATGCAATCCAATTTTTGGTGCCGGCAAAGGCACGCCCGATATGACTTTTCCCCGGATGCAAGCGGCCAATCATGGCATGGCCCGCGGATTGTTCCACTTGTTTTAAGGCTTGTGGCGCTGTTTGCAGCCTGGATTTGCGTGTGGCCCAAGCTCCATTCAGGCGCGCGCGGCCAAGAGCCGGGCCAACTGCGCACCTACGGCGCCCTCACTGAAATGTGATAGGGTGTATTCGCGCGCCCGCCGTGCGCGATCGGGTGCGGCATGAAGCGCACGCTCCATGGCCGCCGCGATTTCCGGGGCGGTCGGTTCGCAGGCTTCCACCAGCCCCTCACGTTCAAGTTGCGGCGTCAACAATGCGCGGCGCGAGGCTGCCACCGGCACGCCGGCCGCCATCGCTTCGGCAATCACCATGCCGAAGTTCTCAAAGCCTACTGTCGGGTGGGCAACTACGGCGGCCTGCGCCAGGTGTTCTTGCACACGCCGCGCACTTACCACGCCCTCCCAGCGCACGCCGGCGCCGGCGCTTGCCGCGCGGCACTCGGCTGCATATTGCGCATCCTCTTCCGTGCCGGCGTGAACGGCCTGGAACTTCACGCCCCTTTGCTGCAAAAGTGTCAGCGCCTGCACCCACTCGCGCACGCCCTTGCGCGGGTGCAGCCGGTTGAGACACAGCAGCAGCGGCGGATCCTGCGGCTTGCGCGCGATGCCAAACCAGCTTTCGCCAACACAGTTGGGCAGCACTTGGCAACTTGCCCGATCCAGGCGCAAGTGCCCCGCGCAGCGCTCCAGATCCTCTTGCGTTGAGAAAAGCAGTTGCGCCCTGCGCACCATGCCGCGTTCGCCCAGCCACCAGCGCACGGTCTTGCGCAACGGGTGATGGGCCAGCGCGTCGGGGTCGAGCATCCCGGCGGGCCGCAGGAAGAAGGGCTTGTGTGCGGCCTTGGCCGCGGCAAAAGCGTAGCGCGTGGGGGAGAGCCATAGTCCGTGCGCGATGACGGCGTCAAAGCGCGCCGCGTTCTCAAGCAGCCACGTTTTCAGGCCAGGAGAAGCCGCCATGCGGCGCGGCGTGCCCGGTGCGAAACGAAGCACTTCGGCGTGTTCGAGGTTTTCACCCTCACCCACAGCGGCCACGGTGCAAAACGCGCCAGCGCGCGCCAGCGCGCTGCAATAACCCCGCAAAGTGGAAAGCAGCCCGCCCTGGTCGCGGGTGAGGCGCGCGAGCACATGCAGTACGCGCATCTCAGTCATGTCTAAGCAGACGGTTGTTAGATTGGTGCAAGGCCAGAAGCGCCGAGTCCTCGCGCAGGTCAAGGCGATAGAGGCCGATGATCAGGCCCGCACCGCCCCAGAAAGTGAGCTGCATGGTGCCGTTTTCCAGCACCGGGAATTGCTTGAACAGGTACCAAGCAAGCTGCGCACCAAGGTAAACCCACAGGCAGTAGCGCAGGGGCGCAAAACGACCGTTACGGTAGGCGCGCGCGTAATGCAGCATTCCCAGCAGGAACCAGAGCACGACCACAAACCCCAACGCCATGCCCACCTGCCCGTACGAATAGCTGATGACCGTCGTGCCCCACTCCGCGCTTTCCACAGACTGATTGGGCAAGCCGAACAGCGACATCACGCGGCCCGAGGCGCCGGCGCTGCCCGTGCCGTTGCCCAGAAAGCCGCCGCTGAAATAGGCCGTGCTGTCGATGGAGTGGTTCACGCGGTTGTTGACGTTGTCCGGGTCGAAGGCCGTCCAGAAAGCGCGTTGGCGCAGGTCGCTCATGTTCACCACCAAGAGTGCACCAAGCAACAGGCCCACAAGCCCGCCCACAAGCAGGCCGCGGCGCTGCACCACGCGGCCATCGGGGAGCGTTCTCTTGCGCAGCAGCATCAGCGGCGTCAGGCAGGCAATCGCAATCAGCATCAGGGCCAGCGCCGTGCGTACGCCCGAAAGATAAGCGCCCGCCACCGCCGCATAGCCCGAAGCCCAGAGCAGGATCGTCCAGCGGTTGGTTTGCACGGTCTTGAGCAGGCCAATCACCAGGCAGAGCTGGAACAGGCATACCAGCGCGTACAATGTCGGGCTGGCAAAGAAACTCTCGTTGTAGCCAATCCAGCCGCCGCCCTCGAGGCTGCGCTCGGCTTTGAACACGCCTTCACGGAAAAACGCGGGCAGAATGTCGCTGAAGTTATTCTGAAGCAGACACATCGCCAAAAAGGGCAAAGCCAGCACCGCGAGCCGATTGAGCGATTGCTGCGCGCGATCAGGACTGCGAAAGTACTCCGCCGTGAGCCAGAACGTGGGCATGTAAAGCATCCACGTGCGCATGCCGGAAACGCCCATCAAGACATGCGGCAGGCCGGGGTTCAGCACCTGCACCGCCACGAACACATACCAGATTCCAATGGGCAGCAGCACCAGCGCCTTAAGGCGCGAACCCAGCGGCTGGCGCGGCTCGAGCCTCACAGGGCTGAAAAAGTAGCCGAGGTAACAGCCCAGAAGCACGAAGTCCTTGGCCAGGTTGATCCAGCCGGGCGCGCCGGGAATGCCCTTGCGCACGGAGTCTTCGGCCAGCACTACAAACATGAGCAGCAGGAATCCCTGGCGCCAGTCGGCCAGTGCCAGAATCGATCCCGTGAGCACGACCATCACGCCGGCACCCAAAGCCGCGCCGAGTTCGGGGCGTTCGGGGGTGAATGAAACGCCGGCAGCGGCGCCGGCAAAGGCGGCAATGGCGGCAAAAACCAACGCGCGGCGCAATGCGCGCGGAGGTTGGGCAGCGGGTTGTTGAGCCAATGTTGCGCCGGCCATGTGTAAGAACTCACAATAACAGGGTTTTCGGCCAGCCGTAATCTTACTAACATATGGTGTTTGGCGGTGGGCCAAAGATCGCCGATAGAGTACAGGCGCAAGCTGGGGGCAACGTGGCAGCAACGCTGGCCGAAAAGGCTACCGAAATCAGAGAACTCGCGGCGCAAGGCGACTTTGCCTCGGCCCGTGAGGCGTTGTCGCTTCTTGAGCAGGCGATCGGCGAGTCCGACTCGCCACAGGCCACAGCTGCTCTGCAATCGCTTCCTCGCCTGACGCGCACGCTGGAGGTGCTCGAATCGATCGATGTCGTGCGCAACCTGTTGCGAGCGGGCAACCAGCCGGCGGCGGCCGAAGCCTCGGCGCGCATCCTTGATCGCCTGAGCGACGACGACTACGCCGAGTTGGGCGTGTGTGCCGCCGCCGTGACGCTGCTTTCGCGCGCGGGTGAACTGGCGCGCCGCGAAGAGCCGGAAGAGATTGACGCCTTCATTGAGTATCTCGGCGGCGAAATGGCGGAGCTCGAACAGCGCCGCTTTGACGAACCCTTCAAGCGCATGCTTGGCGAGAAGTCGCGCGATGCTTCTTCCACGCTGGGAGATTTGCTCAACCGCCAGCCCTGGCGCTCGGGCTTGCAGCCCGCGGTAAGCGAGAACGCGCAAACGCGCACGCAAAGCGCCAAGGTTCCCACCATTGACAGGCCGGGAGAAGCCGGTGGCGCGCCGGTGCTGGGCAAGATCCTGATTGAGCAGGAGCCGCGCGCATCGGCCACGCCGCAAACGCAGACTGCGGCCGCGGGCGACGGCGATGTGTTTGACGTGATCGGGCGCTCGGTTCTCAATTACTGGTACGTCACGCTGGGCACGGCGCTTCTGTTCTCACTGCTGGGTTACCTGATTGCGGTGGCGCAGCCGCCGAAGTACCAGGCCACAGCCATCTTGCAGAAGGCGCCTTCATCGCAGGTTCGCGCGCCGATCAGCGGCCAGGCCTCAGTGTTGGTGCCGGCCC
>Ga0154020_10001396_pt1 | contig 29853 bp, 21 predicted proteins | sample Klosneuvirus_201_FD_109709 | JGI IMG/M metagenome (GOLD analysis project Ga0154020, IMG submission 109709) | Active sludge microbial communities from wastewater, Klosterneuburg, Austria - Klosneuvirus_20160825_MG | ecosystem: Engineered > WWTP > Aerobic digester > Activated sludge | place...
GTAAATACTTTCAAGAGTGTTTTGCGAAGCGCCTTGTCCGTTCACCGCCTGATTATCGATCACCATAAACATTTCATCTCTGGCAGGTCCATATATAAGAGACACATATCCATTTCCTGTAATATTATGCAAGCTGGTCTTCAAATTCTCTTCTTCCAGATTTTGTGTATTTGCATAATAAGACTTTGAATAAACACCCTGTCCAAGTAAATCAACCCTCACACTTCCGCGTAAGCCATCATTAAATATAACCATCTCGGAATTGTGAAATATATTATGACGAGGGCTGAACCAAACATCAAGTGTTGCAGATCCTCCGGGTGCAATTGAGAAAGAAGAACTGCTCACAGAAAATGCCGGAGCACCATAGGTATTATAAAAGCGAATATCTGTAACAGAAATGGTTCGGCTCATAGTATTTGTAAGAACAACCGATCGCATATTGCTGCTCAGTTCGCTTGTCATACCAAAATTTAACTGACTGACATTGGCATTAAGCCCTTGGGCAAAAAGTCCTCCAGAAAGCAAAGAAAAACTGAATAACAGCAGGAAGCTTGCACAGCAATTTGAAACTATGTTTTTTCTCATCATCGATATTGGTCCAATAACCTGTAAATCCTTGTCTGAATTGGTTTTGGGGTGTCAAATATAGTCAAGATAGACGGGCTTTGAAACAATCCTTCCATACTCTTCCGGTTTCAATCTTTATCTTTGGTTGAAATCGCTTAATTTCAACACTTATGTCATCAAGTCTTTCTTTGGGCCGGACAGAATTCGGAAAAAAAGAAAATGCCGGAAACCTGATCTCCATTTCAGAGGCCACAGATTTATTAAATGCCTGGGTTAAAAACGAAAGACTAAAACTGCATATGCATCAGGTTGCTCACCTGATGAAATGCTGGGCGAAAGAAAAAGAAAACCTGAATGATAAAGATGTGGAAATGTGGAAACTTGCCGGTTTACTTCATGATGCAGATTGGGATCAGTGGCCGGAACAACATTGTAAAAAAATTATTGAAGAATTAGAAACCAGAAATGTTGACCCTGCTCTTTTACATGCCATTGCATCTCACGGCCATGCTCATTTTGAAGTTATTCCAATAACAAAAATGGATAAAATGCTTTATGCTTTCGATGAACTCAGCGGATTCATCCATGCATATTCCCTCCTGAGACCTGAGGTTTATGTTGGAATGGAATTAAAGGGAGTAAAGAAAAGGCTAAAAGACAAAACATTTGCCGCTGGTGTTTCGAGAGAAGATGTTGCCGACGCTTGCATACGTGCCGAAATTTCACTGGAAGACTTGATCAGCTTTATTATTCCAAGACAAGGTGAATTCACCGAAAATTTTAAAGGGTAAATTTTTTATTGCATTGATGTCAAATGGGCTAATTCGATAAAATTAATCCAGCCTCTAGCAGATTACTTCTTACCCATATAATCCTGCCAACTCTTTACTTTATAGACATCATCTCCGAAAAAATGGAGTATATCATTCAGAGATGAAGGCGGAAGATAGAATGGAATACCATCGATGACATCCAGCTTCTCGTCCAAAATAATTATTGAGGGCAATGCAAAACTGTTTCTACAAAGTGCGAGTGCTAACTGATGAAAAGGCGCCTTTGTCGTTTTGCTGTTTATGAACACATTTCCCTTGAAGCTTATCGAGTCGGTTAAATCGGCATTAAAGTCTACCAGATTAAATTTCTCTTCCAAATAAGAGCTCAACAAAGTATCAGAAAAACTGGTTCGCTTCATCACCTTGCATGCATTACACCACTCCGTATTTACAAAAACAATTGTTTTCTTATTGTGTGACTCATTAGTAGGGAAGAACTCAAGAGCTTGCTTCCACTTTATCGAATCAATTCTTGCATTTAAAGTACTGTCGTAAAAAGCCTGATCAAAACGTAACCTGAATTCATCCAGCGTGGCATTTCTGTTTACATTTTCTACAGTAAATACAAGTATCGGCTCAATTTTTTTATCTTCAAGATATCCGCTTGCAATCATGCTCAAACCAAATTCATTTTTCTCCTTATCATAATTATTGAGAAACAGGGTCGTTGGGTACATTAACTTTCCCTGCAACAAGTGCACCGCCAACTCATGTGCTGCCTTTGGTGCGGGTGAAGTGGGCTTGTACTCCTTTCCAAGATAGTTGACTGTGTCTTTCCCTTCTGCATTAAACTTTATCGGGTAAAAGTTACTATTAATGTATTGGGCCAAACCAGGATTAGCATAGGTTGTCTTCATCATATGCTTGCACCAACCACACCAATCCGTATAAAAATCCAGAATAATAGGTTTGGGATTTTTCTCATGCAATGACATCCCTTCTTCCAGGCTCAACCATTTTACAAGGCTCCCTTCTTTATCCGGAATTTGTGCAAAACCCGAAAAACAGAATAGCAATAAAAAACACAGAATTCTTCTTTTCATTTTTAACATGTCTATGACAAAGATAGAATGAAAGACCTAAATAATAATAGAATTTCAATGATTTCATAGTTTTGTTAAAATAACCACTCAAATGAACCAAAGCAACAATTCAACGTACAAGCCATTTGTCATCAGGAACAATTCTCCTAAAAAACCAAACCAAAAATCTCTCTCTTTTAAACCTTAAAAACCAACCACTATGCAAATGAATTTTATCGTTATTCTGGTTACAGCCCTTGTACCAATGGTCATGGGATTTATCTGGTACAACCCAAAAACGCTTGGTACGGCCTGGATGCAGGCTGCAGGAGTGACCGAAGAAAAAATGAAAGGCGCCAACATGGGCGTGGTTTTCGGACTCTCTTTTCTTTTCAGTGTAATGCTGGCAATGGCAGTTAATACCTTGGTGATTCACCAGAATCACTTGTATTCAATCCTCCTCAACGAGCCGGGCTTCGGTGATCCAAACAGTGATTTGGGGATGTACATCACTTCATTCATGGAAAAATACGGAAACAACTTCCGTACTTTTAAACATGGGGCTCTACATGGTTTCCTGGGCGGACTGTTCTTTGCTTTCCCGATTCTTGCAACGAATGCCATGTTTGAACGTAAGGGCTGGAAATATATCTGGATCAATACCGGCTATTGGACAATTACACTTACTCTCATGGGCGGGATACTTTGTGCCTATAATATGTAACCAAAAAAAATATTCCATTAAAAGCCGGTTTGAACGCCGGCTTTTTTTATGTCTGCATTTTTCATTATGTACCTTCGCATCTATATGCATCCCAGGCTTCCTATTCATGATGTTGTTCCGGAAATAAAAAGCGCCTTGGCTTCCGTCAACACTGTAATTCTGCAAGCAACACCGGGTGCAGGAAAAAGTACTGTCCTGCCATTACTTCTTCTTGATGAACCATGGCTGAAAAATAAAAAGATCATCATGCTTGAGCCTCGTCGATTGGCAGCAAAGGCAATTGCCTGGAGACTGGCGGAACAAATGAATGAGGAGCCGGGCGGAACATTTGGCTACCGTGTACGCTTCGAATCAATAATCGGAAAAAACACCAGAGTCGAGGTGGTGACTGAAGGTATTCTTACAAGAATGCTCCAGCAAGATAACTCGTTGGAAAATGTTGGGATGGTTATTTTTGATGAATTTCATGAGAGAAGTTTGCATGCGGATCTGGCATTGGCATTATGCAGGGAATCCCAACAAGTTCTTCGTAACGACTTGCGTATACTAATTATGTCTGCCACACTCGATGGAGAAAACCTTTCAGAGTTACTCGGCAAAGCGCCTGTTATAAGAAGTGAAGGAAGGCAATTCCCTGTCTCATGCTTTTATTCGGAATTTGATTCAGGCATTTCAATCGCACAAAACACATCAAGAATAATTCTCAGAGCATTACGTGAGCAGGAAGGTGATATTTTAGTTTTTCTTCCCGGTTCGGGAGACATTCATCGCGTTGCAGATTCACTGAACGAATATAATTCAGCGTTAAGTATACACCCTCTTTATGGAGACCTTCCGCATCAACAACAACAGGAAGCGCTTCAGGCAAACCCAAATGGAATTCGAAAAATTATTCTTGCCACTTCAATAGCTGAAACAAGTTTGACAATAGAAGGGGTGAAAGTCGTTGTAGACTGCGGCTACTCACGTGTGGCGAAATTTGATCCTCGAACCGGAATGACAAGACTCGAAACTGTCAGATCCACATTCGATACTGCCAAACAGCGTGCAGGCCGCGCCGGCCGACTCGCACCTGGTATTTGTTATCGCATATGGTCTGAATCAACAAATCATCATTTGATCGAACACCGTCAGGCCGAAATCCTTCAAGCTGATCTGAGTCCGATGATTCTTGAACTGGCAAACTGGGGTCACAACAATCCTGCAGCACTAACCTGGCTGACTCCTCCACCACAAGCCGCCCTTAATCAGGGAAGAGAACTGTTGGAAAGTTTAGATGCCATGAGAAACGGACGTATCACTTCTTCGGGGAAAAAGTTTCTGGAAATTCCGACGCATCCAAGGATTGCACATTTGCTTTTTAGCGGGATAGAAAACAATGCAGCTTCCCTGGCTGCCGATGTGGCTGCCATTCTGGAAGAGAGAGACCCTCTCCCTAAAGGTTCCGGCTCCGATATTACACTAAGACTTCAGGCACTACATAACAGGAGACAAAAAATCAGAGTATCAGCAGACACCAATATTCTTGATCGGATTGAACGCATTGCAAAACAATGGAGAAGCATTCTCAAAATAAAAGAAAGTAATGAGCCTTTCGATCACTATCTGCCGGGAAATCTGATCTCCCTTGCTTATCCTGGCAGAATTGCAAAAAAGGAAGGCCGAACAAACCGATACCGACTGGCAAACGGAAGAGTTGCTGTTCTTCCGGATCATGATCCCTTATCGCATGAGGAATGGATTTCAATTGCTCAGCTCGACGCAGGTACAAAAGAAGGAAAAATATTTCTTGCAGCATCTTTTGATCCTTCAGAAATTATACTGAAAATTAAAGAAGAAGAAATCCTTGAATGGGATGAACGCGAAGGATCCATCAAGGCGGATAAAGAATGGCGCATCGGAAAACTGGTCGCGCAAAGAAAACCACTCAATAATCCATCGAAGGAAAAAATCACGGAACTATTGTGTGATGTGATTCGAAGAGAAGGTCTGAGCTTATTCGACTGGTCCATTTCTGCTGAACAATTTCGTGCTCGGGTATTAAGTCTGAACAAATGGAGGCCTGATCTGGATATCCCATTACTAAGCGATGAATATCTTCTGGAAAATATTGAAGCATGGGCTACTCCTTTCCTGGATAAAATCAGAAGACGAGATGACTTTAAAAAACAGAATATCCTGCAACTGATCCAATCATTGTTTACATGGGATCAAATGCAAACCATCAATAAATATACGCCGGAGAAAATTTCAGTGCCAAGTGGTTCCGATATCACATTAAACTATTCACCTGAAGGCAGCAATCCTGTCCTCGCAGTCAGACTTCAGGAGGTTTTTGGTCTCACCGACACACCGACTATTAACGAAGGAAAAACGCAAGTGCTCTTGCATTTACTTTCACCCGGTTATAAACCTGTTCAGGTTACACAAGACTTAAGAAGTTTCTGGACGAATACATATCCTGATGTGCGCAAGGAACTTCGCGTTCGATACCAAAAACATTCCTGGCCTGAAGATCCATGGACCACAGAGGCAGTAAGGGGCGCAAAAAAACGACCTCGCTGATTTCCTTCTAAGACTCTTTCCCCCATTCGCTCTTTTCCTCTTCAGACCAAAGGCTGGGAAAAAATTTCCTCTGCTGAAATTTAGGATGCAAATATTTTTTCCATTCTGATCCGCCGGTTGCAGCCTGGTTTTCACCCTTGCTGTCCAGGTAATGGCGCGCTGTTCCTAAATGAACCAATGGCCATTCAATGTTATACATCCTGTCGAACTCTTTACAAATGGCTAATAGTTCTTTGGAAGGACTTTTAAAATTCTGTATGACGTCTTCAATCGTTTTGCCTTTCATCTTATTGGCCAGAGAAATAAATCCATCAAGATATTTTTCTTCGAACTGTCTTAGCGTAAGAGTCTTTTCACCGGTAGTTCTGTTCAGCCCTGCATCCTTCCAGTAGATATTCTCAAAATAATCCTCAGTGGTCGGATTAGCATTCAAACGTTTTTTCCCATCCTCATTAATCAGATTCTTCAGGCTGGTGCAATAAAGCTCAATGTATCTGAATTGGGCACTCTGAAATCCGCTTGCAGGCGCCAGGGTCGAACGAAACGTATTGTAATCATCATAGCTCATTCCATCTCTCATAATCGAAAATGAAGTCATCAACATGCTTGTGTAACGATTCAATCGTTTCAACTTCGTCATCAAATAATCCTCAGACGGACCACTCTCATAAACGATTTGTTTGATTTCATGTAACATTAATTTCAAAACCAATTCGATCACCTGATGGTACATGATGAAGATCTCCTCATCCTTAAAATCCGTTCTGGGTTTTTGAAGTGACAATAAAGTGTCAACCTCCACATAATCCCAATAGTTTAATGGCTTTGCCTGCACTAAACCTTTCAGGTATGTATCCGGGTTCTCCCCAAGCTTATTATACTTGTCGTTGATCGACTGAATGATCTTTTCCTGTGACATGTTTATTTCTATATTATTAATAAATTTTTATTTGTTGAATTAAAATGAGCGGGATATACTCACATTGGCGTAATCGATGGATTATTCTTGTAATACTCAATTTTGCTTTGAAACATTGTCGCCATCTTTTCTGCCCTCCATTTTGCTTCTTCCGCCTTCCTCCCTGCAAATAATTCATCGATGGTTCTATAAAACAATTGTAACCATTGTTCAAAATGCTCTTTACCGACAGGCAGTTTTGCATGCGGCAAAAAGGGGCTTCCAAAATAGGTGTGCTCCTCCAATAATACCGTTTGCCAAAACCTGTACATTTTTTCAAGATGAACCGGCCATCGATCCTGAATTACAGAGTTAAATATAGGACCCAACAATTGATCCTTCTGAATCCCGGCATAAAAAGTGTCGACCAGTAGTTTAACATCATCAAGATTAAGAATTTCAACTTTTGCCATAATACTGTATTTAATTCTTGTTCCTGCTTAACATCTCCGCCTTAGGCTTTGATATACGGCTGGAAGTTAAAAATGTATTTCCTTTCTTTAATTCCTTGGCTAAATGCATCAGGCTGGTTGATTCCAACATTTTCCGTAAATCTTCTCTCACCTTTTTAAATTTCTCATGAACCGGACATGGAAATTTTTCAGAGCATTCCTTTAACCCCAGTCCGCAGCCCTTATAAATACTATCCCCATCAATGGCACGCACAATTTGACTCAGAAATATTTCCATACTCTTATCTGATTCAATACTAAAACCACCCTTTGGACCTTTCAGTGATTGAATGATTTCATTCTTTACAAGCGTTTGCAAAATTTTAGCAGTGAAAGCTTCCGGTGAATTAATCTCCGCAGAAATATCCTGCAAATTTACCCGCCTCCCATCCATCGACTGAACAGCGATATATACCGACGCTCTTATTCCATACTCACATGCCTTTGAAAACATTCTGATCCTTTGGGCAAAGATACTGAATTTTTATATTCGGATAGATTTGTCCGAATATAACACATTCACGGTTTAATAAATAATATAGTGTCCCTCCTGATTAACGAACTCACGAAAAAACACAAAAGCGTGAGACGAATAAATTCTGTAGAAATAAAAAATTCCGAAGGTTCAATGAATTAAAATCTATACGATTTATGTTACTTCACTAAAAACTCCTTCAAGAACAATACGATCGCTCCATAGGTAAACTCCCTGTTTTCCTTCTTCCCCAATCCATGCCCTTCATTCTTGGCCATCACATACCAGACAGGATTCCCCTTAGCTTTTAAAGCTTCAACCATTTGATCTGATTCACTCAATGGAACGCGAGGATCATTTTTTCCCTGATAAACGAACAAGGGTTTTGTGAATCGATCAAGGTTATTCAAGGGAGCAATTTTTTGCAGAAATTTTTCCATTTCAGGATCGCGCTCATCTCCATACTCAACGCGACGAAGATCCTGCCGGTATGAGCTGGTATTTTTCAAAAATGTATAAAAATTGCTGCTGCCGAAAAGATCCACCCCGCAACGGATTCGGTCGCCTAATTCAGTCATGCACATCAATACCATTCCTCCGCCGTATGAACCGCCCATTACAGCTATACGGCTCGTATCTAAATCCGGTTGAGTGGCTATCCAATTCAGCAGGTATTCAATGTCCTTCACGGAATTCATTCTCAGGAAACCATTATCAAGTTGAGTAAAGGTTTTTCCATAACCCGTTGAACCACGCACATTGGGAACCACTACGGCAATCCCGAGGTTCTTTAAATAAAATTGAGTTTGAGAGCTAAACGTTGGCGTAGATTGAGACTCCGGCCCACCGTGAATGGAAATCAAAACCGGAATTTTTTTCCCTTCCGTATTCTTTGGCTTGTAAAGTAATGCAGGAATCTGTCTCGGCTTTCCTTCTACTGAATCAAAACTATTGTAATAAAAGGGGCGACAGGCAACAAAATCATTTCTGTTAAGATCTCCATTCTCACTGTCGGTCCATCGGGTTGATTTCCCGGAACTGAAATCATAGACATAAACATCTCCACTCATGTTAGATGCCTGCAAATTATAGACCAGTTGTTTTGAATCAGGACTGAATGAAAAATTGCCGACTATACCTTCAGGGAATCCTTGCAAATTTTTAAATAAATATGTTTGAGGATCGATGCTAAACATCTCGGAATATCCGTTCTTATTTAACCTGAAAATCATCTTCGACCTGTCACGATTATAGGTAACACCCTGAACATTCCATCCCATATCTACCATCGACCAGGTATACTCCTTCTTAGCTAAATCATAATACCTCAAATAAGAAAACTCTCTGTCTTCATCACTGACGATAAACAAACCCTTTCCGCTTGCATCAAAAAATGCTTCGCTAAAAGCAACGTTCTTACTGCTGTCATTTAACAAAGTGAGATTACGGCTTGCCAAATCAAATAAATAAATATTTGATTTCGTCACAGAAATGTATTCGCTGATAATCATCTGCTTCTCGTCCCGGCTCCAATTTGACAAGCCCCAACCGCCACCTGTTCTTTGTAAGATCATTTCAGCATTCTCGGGCTTGTCAAGATCACACAAGAAAAAATCCATGTCTGCCGCACTTCTTCTGTTATTAGTATAAACAATTCGTTTCCCTGAATGGCTCCATCCCAATGAACCATGCCGCGATGTTCCATCAGTTAATAATTTATGCTCAGATTTTTCCAGATCGAAATAGTAATACTGAAACTTTTCATTGCCTCCGATATCCTTGCTATAGATAAATCCATTCTTTGTACTGTCAGGGCAAACCGATCCCCAGTTCAATGGCTCATTTTCAAAGGTGATCTGCTTTCTATATCCTAATGGCTCGCGGATCAGATGTACCTGGTTCGTCTCAGCAAATCGGGTGACAATCAGCATCCCCTTTTCCTTTTTTAACCAGCCGCTCAGAGATGCCGTTCGAATATTATTGTAACGATCGAGCTCAGCCTGCAGCGTGTCTGGGATGGCGGGTACATTTTCAGTAACAAGATTACCAATTTCAACCTTCTGAGCGAAAGAGAAGGCCGGAAGCAAAAGAATATAGAGGAAGATTTTTTTCATTTCTACGGGAATGATCAAATTTTTAAGTGCCGGTAAATATCAGAAATTAATTTCACTACACACTAATATATGGAAAGTGAAACTATCCTTTTAACATCCCGTAATAAGCTTCAAAACCAAGCCATGATAAACAGAGATATACTAACCAAAGTTGCCTTCGCATTGCTGGCAATTACCTGGATAATCGGATTAACCTGCGTCTGATTCCGACTCCTCTAAGATTTTAAGGCAGCCTTTGGCTGCCTTTTTTATTTTATTTCATTTACCTTTGTGTCACTTTACATAATTATCTCGCGGATAATATCTAATAATACTTATCCTTTGATTGACACAAACGAATGACAAAAATCTTCAGTGCACTCTTCTTTTATCTTTTTCTGATCCCGATTTCCCTTCTTCCATTTCCAATCATGTATGCCTTTTCGGATGTTACATTTTTAATTATCTACTATTTCGTTCCGTACCGGAAGAAAGTGGTGATGAAAAACTTACACAAGGCACTTCCAGATAAAACTGAAGCCGAGTTAAAAATAATTTGCAGAAATTTTTACAAACACTTCTGTGATGTTATTTTTGAAAGCTTGAAGACATTTACCGCCTCCTCTGATGCTTTACTAAAGCGAGTAGAACTGAAAAACGTAGAATTGCTCGAAGCATATTATAAAAAAGGCAAGAGCCTCATTCTTGTGACTGGTCATTATGGAAATTGGGAGTGGCCGGCCATGACTTTACCATATCACAGTTCTCATACAGGTACAGGTATCTACCAGAAACTTTCCAATCCATTCTTCGATAAAAAACTTCGAAGTACACGAGCTCGATTCGGGATGAAACTGATGTCTACCAAGGAAGTGGCGACTTTTTTTGAAGAACACACGAAGGAACTTTGCACCTACGGTTTCATCAATGACCAAAGTCCTTCTGATCCTAAAAAAGGACACTGGATGAAATTCCTTAATCAGGATACTTCCACATTTTTGGGCGTGGAAAAATATGCAGTTAAATACAATTACCCTGTAATCTACGGGGTAATACAGAAAATAAAACGGGGACACTATCTTTTGGAATACCGTTTGGTCAGCGACAATCCGGCTACAGCAGTGCCATTTGAAATTACTGAAACATGCACACGTATAAATGAGGCTTCAATTCTGGCAGATCCACAATACTGGCTCTGGACACATAAGCGATGGAAACACAAGAAGCCTGCTTAACAATTTATCTGCTGATAAATATTTTTTTCGTCACCAGTCCCTCCTTAAAATACAAGTCCAGAAAATAAATGCCTGAAAGTATGTTTTCAGGAACAATCAGTTCAGAAACCTTGCCCTGTATTTTCTGTGACACAATTTCTTTGCCCATGACATTCTTCCAGGAAATTTTTCCCAATTGAACGTTGGAAGAATAGTTAATCTGTATTCTGTCTCCTGCAGGATTTGGATAGAAGGAAAAATCAACCTGTGCAATTTCAGAAACCGAGATTAAACTACAATTCATAGGCGGGTTATTCCCGTTGGCAACGATAACAGCCGAAAAGAAAGCCGCCAAATTTGCAGAACGGTTAATGACGTTATCAATTGCATGTCCGTTGGCAAAACAGTCATTCATGTAATTGTAATTCGCAACTATTTCCGTCAAATTTTGAGGTGACTGACTCCCCATGGCGACCAGATGATCATAAATTCCCTTTGACCCATAAGCATAGGGCATATTTCCATACGGTTGGCAAACATTTGTCGGGGCGAAACATTCCCAGTTAATCCTTCCCAGTATCCTGTTGTATTCATAGTCCACGACCACATCCGATCCCTGATGAAATTGATAGATAGCAGGCTTGTCAACTGAGTTATCAAGCAGACTCAGGTCAAGCATCCCTCCATAGAAATTTGCCACTCCCTTCACAGATGAATTACCCATAGTAACATTGAGGTCACCCTCTACACCTCCAAGATCGGGCCGATTGAGAGAATAGCCAATAGGCAGGCAAGTCAAAAGATCATTATCAGGTGGACTTACATCATTCAATGCAAAACAATCTCCGGGCTTTTGACTTTCATCCCTCAGATAAGCTGCCGCCATTACATTGAAGCCTCCAGCACTTTCACCGGCGAGGTAAACATTATTTATATCAGTTGAATCAAGCTGAGCCCGGCCTTTCATAAAACGTATAGCAGCTTTTGTGTCCTGCATACCGCGAAAAATGGCTCTGATTATCTCGCTGCTATCAGCTATATATGAACAGGGTGATGAAATGTTTGTATTGCATGCCCAGTACATAGAATAATTTGGAGTCAAGTGCATCCCGAGTCGGTAATTTATCGCTGCAACAACATAGCCCTTCCTGGAAAATTCCCCGGCAAGAAATGAAATGTTGGAATCATCTTTGCTTCCTGCAATCCAGGAGCCACCATGTACAAGAATCAGAACTGGTCTTTGACAATTGCTGTCCCCGATCGGCTTGTAAATATCAAGCAACAGTGTATCACGCTGTCCCGCAAAATTGGTATCAATTCCATAGATCACATCGCGATTGCTCAGTGCAGACGTGTAATCATTTTGAATATATGGAAATTGGGCTGAGCAAATAGAGACGGAAATGGTAAATAGAATTGTTACTAATATTAATTTCATTTGAGACGAATTTCATGTTACAAACAGATTTCTTCGGGCATTAAGAAATTTTCAATGCTTTTATTTATTCCTGAAATTTAATTAAAAATATAACAAACTCATTTGAAATTCCATTCTTTCTCAAAAAGAAATACATATCTTCGTCGACAATGAAAGCTTGAAAAGAGCCCCTGTTGCGAACAAGAAACCATGAAACAAATATACTGCCTCCTCATATTTTCCTTTTTTATTATTCAGTCAGAAAACTCAATGGCTCAGGTAACCATCCCTGAACGAAGTCCGATCGCGTTCACTGTACGGGGAGGATTAATTTCAAACAATGGAGATCTCGCTGCTCAAATCCGAATGAAAACGGATTATGATAATACCTGGGCAGTAAACACTTATTATGCAACAGCAGCTGAAGCTGTTCTTGGAATAGACATGATCAGGATGCGAACGACTGATATCGTTTTGCATATTTCAGCACTCGGTGCAGAACCGGAACTTCGCGCCAAGAGTCCTACCGGTGATCATAAAGTCGCCGACTCACAATTGGGTATCGCAAGGGCTTCCATTACTTTTTCCTTCAACAACGACAATTATAAAATGTTCGGGATGCCATGGCATACAAATCATGAAGCTATTCTGGGAATTACCGGATCCTTTATGTACTCAACAAATTTTGAACTGAGTAATTTTGCAAAGGATACACTCGGAATAACTAATATCAAGGGAGACCAAGCTGTAAAATCATTAGGAATAACCTTTGGATGGAACTGGAGAATTCTTGACTCCGGCTGGGTCTTTGGACTGAACGGATCTATCCTTTGGTTTGCTGATGAAAATCCTTTGATGAGATTTGAAACAGGGGAGGCGTCGCTTTATAACCCCGCTAAATTAACTTTTGCACCAAGAATTCTTCAAGCCGGACTGGGCTATCACTTCTAATCTTCCGTCCTTTCTTTTTTCCTTGCCCACTTTTTTTTGGCTTCCTTTTTTTTATCGGGAATGGTTTTCTCTTTAAATCGTCCATCATAATATCCTTGCTGTAGAGCTATCTTTCTCTGCAGTTTCTTTGCCACATCAATTGCTTTCTGTTTTTTCTTTCGGGACATATTTAAAAAATTAGAAGCAACAAGATACCGATTGTAGCATTGAATGACCTGATTTTTTCGATTTGCACACAAGCTAATTTGCTCTTTCAGCCAGAATATATGGGTCCCCGGTAACTCATTTCCGGAAAAAAGCAGAGAATATGCCCTTAGTCCTTGCTACTTATCCGAAAAATCCCTTATTTTTAGGATGAATTTTGTAAGAATGGTATAATCATTTTTCTAACGCCTAAATCCAACCTTTATGAAAGTCTACGACGATAAACACATCAAAAACGTGGTGCTTGTTGGCGCCTCGAAATCCGGCAAGACAACGCTGGCGGAAGCGATGCTCTTTGAAGCCGGACTCATCAACCGCAGAGGAACCGTGGAGGAAAAAAACACTATCTCAGACTACCACGACATAGAACATGAACGTGGGACCTCTGTGTATGCTACAACACTTCATACTGAATGGAAGGATTATAAAATAAACATTATTGACACACCGGGACTCGATGATTTTATCGGTGAAGTCATCTCCTCACTTCGTGTAGCAGACACGGCCGTAATGATGCTCAATGCAGAAAACGGTGTGGAAGTTGGCACTGAATTGATTTGGAATTATGTCGAAAAATTTCAAAAGCCAATTATTTTCGCGGTCAATCATCTCGATCATTCCAAAGCTGACTTTGACAACACAATTGAGATGGCTAAACAAAGATTCGGAAAAGCAATTACGATAATGCAGTATCCCATAGAACAAGGAGAGGCATTTAATTCAATAATTGATTTGCTGAAAATGGTCATGTATAAATTTCCTGCACAAGGAGGAAAACCTGAGAAGCTGCCAATACCGGAATCAGAAATAGAGAAGGCAAACAAGCTTCATAATGAGATGGTGGAAAAAGCTGCAGAGAATGATGAAAAATTAATGGAACTTTATTTTGAAAAGGGTACGCTTGACGAAGATGAATTACGCAGCGGATTAAAACTTGGAATGCTTCACCATGATGTATATCCGGTTTTCTGCCTCTCGGCTAAAAAAGACATGGGCTCCGGAAGGTTGATGGGCTTCATAGATAACGTAGCTCCGTCTGCAACCGAATTGTTTCCGGAAAAACTGAGCGACGGCTCGGATCTGCCATGTGACCCAAAAGGCCCGCCGGTAATTTTTGTTTTCAAAACACTAATTGAACCTCATCTTGGAAAACTTTCTTACTTCAAAGTTATGTCAGGAGAGATTCAATCAGGAATGGACCTTGAAAATACCAGCTCGGGACAGACAGAAAGGCTAAACCAGTTATTTATTATGGATGGTAAAAACAGAAATCCAATCAGTAAATTCTCAGCCGGTGATATTGGAACTACACTCAAATTAAAAGACACACAAACCAATCAGACTCTGTGCGGGAACGGGAAACAATATATTGTTGAACCAATTCATTTTCCGGAACCAAGAATCAGAGTCGCCATTGAAGCAAAAAATAAAACTGATGATGAAAAACTGGGCAGTGTACTGAGTGAAATTCATCAGGAAGATCCTACTTTAAGTATTGAATTTTCAAGAGAGCTAAAGCAAATTATACTTAATGCTCAAGGAGAGCTGCACCTCAACGTGATGAAATGGAAACTTGAAAAAATCTATCATCTCGATGTAGAATTTTTAAAGCCGCGAATTCCATATCGTGAAACCATTCAAAAATTATCAAGTGCTTCCTACAAACACAAAAAACAAAGTGGTGGCTCTGGTCAGTTTGGTGAAGTGTATATGAAAATCGAACCATACCATGCCGGCATGCCGGAACCAAATGGGCACAGCATTCGACACAAAGAGGAAATTGAATTGCCTTGGGGTGGCAAACTGGTTTTCTATAATTGTATTGTCGGAGGAGTAATTGATCAACGATTTATTCCTTCCATTCAAAAGGGAGTGATGGAAAAAATGCAGGAGGGCCCCTTAACAGGATCCTATGTACGGGATGTACGTGTCATCGTCTACGATGGCAAAATGCACCCGGTTGACTCCAATGATATCTCCTTTAAGATTGCAGGGATGATGGCTTTCAAAGAAGCATTTCATCTTGCAGATCCCAAAATTCTTGAGCCAATTTATGATGTTGAAGTGATGGTTCCGGAAGAACTCATGGGAGATGTGGTAACAGACCTCCAGACCAGGCGCTCTATTATCATGGGCATGGATTCTAAAGGCAACTACCAGGTGATCAAAGCACGGACCCCCTTGGCTGAGCTTGATAAATATTCAACTTCACTTCGATCCATTACACAAGGCAGAGGAAGCTACACCGGTAAATTCATAGAGTATAGTCCGGTGCCGGGTGAAATTCAAAAGAAACTTGCAGAGTCCTACAAGAAAGAGGAGGAACATTAAGTACGCAGTCAACGCTATTTTATATTTCAACTCTCTCCTTCATTTCGCATGCAGGGATCAACAAAATGGGCTCTTTGACGGCATCAGTTGAGCCTTCAAAATCGTAAGTTTGCATCGAAAATTGTACATTGTATAAACCTCTGAATATTAGCGATTTAATTTTAATTTATACTGTCTTTATTGTATTTAAACAATCATTTGTATTTTCGACACTCATTAAACGACTCGGGTTTTGTCCTTTTCGAAAATATGGCTCTTTTTTTTACCAAAAATTAAACTTTTTTGTAAGAAAGAGCGTATTATTTGTGTTGGAAGAAGTCAGGTTACCTAAGATTTCCCAATTTTAGCATATTATTTTCTGAAGGCTGAAATTTCGAATAATCTGGATGCTGGCTTTTGCCAACAATAAGGTAAATTTCACCATAATTCCATAATACTTGCCTTAAAATCAACTAATTTTACCAAGTTCTCCAAATCCTATAACAAAATCAAATGAAGAAATTTATTTCTTTCTCCGCATTATTATTTTTAATCATCATCGGCTTTAGCTCTAAGGCTCAAATCGTCTTCACCAAAGAGTACGGTGGTGTAGGAAATGAAGATGGCCGATGGATAGAACAGCTGGCCGACAGTGGCTTTATCATGATTGGCCGCTCAGACACTTACAGTAATGGCCAATCTGATATGTGGGTAGTTCGCACAGATGCCTCAGGGAATGTCATGTGGACCAAGTCCTATGGCGGAACCCAATTTGATTTTGGTAATATGATCCGTAAAACTTCCGATGGCGGTTTCATCATGGCAGGATTTACTAACACCTATGGTGTAGGAGGCAATGATGCCTGGTTGGTAAAGACCGATGGACTCGGGAATATCCAATGGCAGAAAACTTTTGGTAATTCATATGATCAGGAATTTGAAGCAGTGGTTCAAACCAGTGATGGTGGATATGCTGCTATTGGAATTACAAACCAACCGGGCGGTGCTACTCCTGCAGATATCTATCTGGTAAGAGTTGCAGCTAACGGCGACAGCATCTTTTCGAAAAATATTGGCGGCGGTTCCGGTGAGATCGGAAACTCGATCCAACAAACTCCTGACGGAGGATTTATTCTTGCAGGCCAATCTTATTCTTATGGAAATATTGATGGAGATTTCTACGCCGTGAAGACGGATGGAAATGGCATAGTTCAATGGTTTAAAAATTATTCAAACGCTGGTCTTCAGGAATGCCATTACATTCAAAACGTACCCGGCGGTGGATTCATCATGGTAGGTGATGCTGATAGTCTTTCAAATGGCCTTGGAGATACAGATGTATGGTTGATTCGCACAGATGATAATGGCGATACGCTTTGGACAAAAACTATTGGTGGATCGAAAAAGGACGGTGGTAAGACCGTTGAAAATACTTCTGATGGCGGATTCTTTCTGGTAGGAATCACCCGAAGCTTTAATCTCATCAACCCCAATTACTATCTTGTAAAAACTGATTTCGCGGGTAATACTGAGTGGCAAAATTCCTCCTACGGAACATCGCATCATGATCATGCTTACACAGGTATTCAAACCTCTGATGGTGGCTATGCTGCTTTTGGCTACTTCCGAAATTCAAGTAACACTGCTAATTATGCATTAGTAAAACTGGCACCTACCGGTGGCGTGACAAAAGATGTGGCAATCGACGACATAGCGCTTCCCGGAGCGACAATCTGCCGGAGCTTAAGTATTCCTGTGTCACTCAATCTTACAAATTATGGTAACACGAATGAAGTAAACATTGCACTATCACTCGTTATTATGAACGGCGCAACGGTTATAAAAACGATCAAGGATACATTGACAAGTGCATTGCTTCCTGCTTTTTCAGCCAATCTGACCTTTAACGAGACGATTGAATTCCCTTCCACAGGCACCTATGATCTGATTGCTGCTATCTCGCATCGCATTAATGACATTTCCTATTCTAATGACACAAGCTATCTTAGTGTCACCGTGGTTGACCCTGTACAGGATCCTGTTACAGCTTCAGGCGTAAATTGCACGAGCGGACCGGTTTCAATGCAGGCAACTGCTGCTTCATCTGCCGATTCATTGTTTTGGTACGATGCTCCGGTCAATGGTAATTTAGTCTACATGGGTAGCAACTATACCAGCCCGACATTGAATTCGAGTACAACATACTATGTTGAAGCGCTTCGTGGAAAGGGAAGCAAAGCAGGACCCGCAAGCAATGCCATCGGTTCAGGTTCTACAAGTAGCAACAGCTACTTAAAATTTGATAGTCGTGTCGACTGGGTTCTTGTATCTGTAAAGGTTTATGCCACAACTTCAGGTAACCGAACTATCGAATTCAGAAACTCTGCCGGAACTGTTCTGCAATCTAAAATTGTAAACCTTCCTGTGGGTGAATCCCGAGTATATTTAAATTTCAACATTCCTCCGGGAAATGATTTCCGTCTCGGCTTAGGTGCGGGAAGCGGTGCTTTATTCCGTAACAGCTCAGGTGTTACTTACCCATACTCTGTTTCTAAGGTTCTGGAAATTTATGGCTCCAGTGGCGGTAGTAACAGTTATTATTATTTCTATGACTGGGAAGTATTCGTTCCTTATCAGTTTTGTGAAAGTAACCGTGTAGCGGCTCACGCTTTAATTGGAACGGGGAGCACATCAGCACTTGATAAAAATCGTTGCGGAACAGGAACAGTGACACTTACGGCAAACTCTTCAACTGCTCCCTCATGGTATAGTGTACCAACGGGTGGCTCAGCACTTGCAACGGCATTCTCATACACTACACCATCCATAGCTTCTACTACATCTTATTATCTGGAGGTTGGAGCTTGTCCTAACAGAATCGAAGTTCAGGCAATTGTGAATAGCACATCTTCTGCTCCTGTTGGATCAAACGTGGTTCAATGTGGACCGGGAACAGTTCAACTCAGTGTGACTGCTAGTGACCCTGTGTCTTGGTATGATGCCACAAGCAATGCACTTCTGCTTGCTACCGGAAATTCTTTCACTACACCTTATCTTAATTCGACTACAACTTATTATGCAGTTGCCGGTACTGTTTGTCCGAGTGCTCCGGTTGGAATCGATGCTATTATCAACAGTGCTGCACCTCCAACAGTAACACCTCAGAGTGCATGTGGGCCTGCATCAGTTACCTTATCTGCCGCCTCAGGCAGTCCGATTGAGTGGTACAATGCGCCAACAGGTGGAACCCTTGTTGGATCTGGGCCAAACTATCTGACACCTGTTCTCGCTGTCTCAACAACCTATTATGCTCAAGCTGTCAATGCCTGTGCAAGTACAAGAGTCCCTGTCACAGCAACTATAACGATTGTTGACCCACCTGCACCGGTTAACGCATCGCGTTGTGGATCAGGTTCAGTGGTAATTTCTGCTACTTCAACCAATCCAATAACATGGTGGACTGCCTCTACAGGCGGCATTCAACTTGGTTCAGGAATCAACTATACCACTCCAAGCATTTCTTCTACGACCACTTATTATGCTCAGGCTTCACAAGTAGGCTGTAACAGTCAGAGAGTTTCGGTCGTTGCTCAAATTAATGTGACAGGTCCGCCAACAGTAACTGCCGGATCGAACTGCGGACCGGGTACAGTTACACTTACTGCTGCTTCTTCAGATAGCATCTCCTGGTTTGCTGCTTCAAGCGGAGGAACGGCACTTGGCACAGGAACTACATTTGTGACCCCTTCCATTTCTTCGACAACAACATACTATGCTCAGGCTGGAACAAGCTGCTTGAGTGTACGTGTTCCGGTTGATGCAGTCATTGCGACGACATCTGCAGACCCAAGCGTTACGCCGGGCGATCGTTGTGGTGACGGAAGCGTTGATCTTAGTGCAACATCACCGGATCCGGTCTCATGGTATGATGCACCGAATGGTAATTTATTGGGAAGCGGATACAACTTTACGACACCTTCAATTTCCGTGGCGACCACGTATTATGCTGTTGCCGGAATTACGGGCTGCCTGAGCAATTTCATTCCTGTCCTTGCAACCGTTAATCCTCAACCTGCTGTACCTTCTGTGACAGGTGCATCTAATTGCGGATCGGCACAGTTAACCCTCACAGCAAGTTCAGCAAATACCATCAGCTGGTTCAACGGACCTACCGGAGGAGTTGCTCTCACAACAGGAAATTCTTATCAGAACACATTTACAACTACCACCACCCTATATGTCGAAGCAAACGATGGCACTTGCCCTAGTCTACGCGTTCCTGTAACAGCAACAATTCACACACCACCAACAGTTGTGCTTGGTCCTGATACAATCGGAATCTTTACCGGTCAAACGGTCACATTGAATGCAGGCTCAGGCTATACTTCTTATATGTGGAGTACCGGCGCGACAACACAGACTATAAATGTTTCTAATCCTTCAACTGTGTATGTGTCAGTTGTTGATGTAAATAATTGTCAGGGATCAGATACTATCGTGATAACACTCATCACCAATGTAAATTCAATATTAAATGACTCTGATATTGAATTATTCCCTAATCCTTCAACAGGAAAATTTTCGATTAACATCAGACAAGTAAGAACTAAAATTGAATTACGGGTAATGAATATCCTAGGCAAGGATATTTGGGCTGACTCATTTTCCGGTACCGGTATTTATCGCAACACGATAGATCTGTCTTCCGCTGCTAAAGGGGTTTACTTTTTACAAGTGAAAACGCCCGAAGGAACCTTGAGCAAACGAATTCTGCTCCAGTAAAAATAAACTAATCAATACAAACAAACCTGCATAAATTTGTGCAGGTTTGTTTGTATTAAACAATTTTCAAATGAAGAAATCTACTCTTGGAACTGCTCTTTGCACCGTCTTTTTGCTTCTATCTTACTCCGGTTTTTCTCAATTATCATGGGAAAAGCTTTTTAGCAAGAAAAGCTCTGATGTATTCCGATGTGTTATTGAAGTCCCGGCAGGTGGATATATGATAGCCGGTTATACAGCCGATTCGACAGCGAGTGACAGCGATGCCTATGCGGTACGAATGACAACTGCCGGTGACACATTGTGGACACAAAGAATAAATGGACCAGGAAGTGGGAAAGATCTTTTCTACAAAGTGATCAATACGACGGACGGGGGCTTTGCTTTTTGTGGTTATTCAACGAACAACGGAGCCGGAAACGATGATGTATACTTTTTGAAAATGGATGGAAACGGATCAATCCAATGGTCAAATTATTGGGGTGGGCCTGCCAAAGACAGGGGACAGGATATTGTACAAACCTCCGATGGTGGATATGCCATTACCGGGTACAGTACTTCGCCTCCGGCTTCATATTATGACGCTTTTATTTTACGGATCAACAGCGCCGGTGACACGTTATGGAGCAAATTTTATGGTGGCGGTGGATTTGAAGATGCTAACTCAATTGTTTTGTTACCTGACAGTGGTTTTATTATTGGCGGCCAGGGTACGAATGGACCAAACGGTTTGGACTTATATTTAGTCAGGACAAATTTAGTTGGTGACTCACTATGGACAAAAAAGTTTGGTACAACAGCAACAGATAATATCGAAAATATTCTTCGTCTTGCCGACGGATCATTTATACTTACCGGCGGAACAGACGGCCCCGGATTTGGTGGAAATGACGGCTTGGTTGTAAAGACAGATAGTGGAGGAACAGTCATCTGGTCAAAAATTTATGGAGGTAATTCACAGGACGATTTCCATCAGGCTTTCGAAACAACCGATAATGGATTTCTCCTTAGTGGAACCAGCAGAAGTTCAGGTGCTCTGGAACCAAACATGTGGCTGGTTAAAACAGACGCTTCAGGTGATTCGGTTTGGTCGCAGACTTATGGAGGCGACAATCACGATCACGGTTATGGCGCCGTGCAAACTCTTGACGGTGGATATATTTTCGTTGGCTACTCAAGCAGCTTCGGTTTTAATTCCGAAGATGCCTTTGTGGTGAAGACCAATAGCATAGGCGAAATCTCTGATTACCTGACCTATGTTACCATAACTGATGTTACTCGTCCGCTACAACCGGTTTGTTCCTCTAACAATGTGCAAATAAGAATTGTGGTCAGAAATTTTGGTCTGGATACGGTTCCAAGCGTTCCGGTGAGCATTCAAGTCACCGGCCCAATCAATCAAACCATTAATGAAACGTATAATGGTAACGTTTATCCCGGCGATTTAGATACCCTGGCTTTCTCAACACTTCTTGATATGAGTACTCCCGGGCAATACACTTTTACATGTACAAGCTCTGTTTTCAATAATGTCTTCCCTCAGAATAATATTTATACAGAAACCATGACTGTTTATGCTTCACCAACTTTGAGTCTGGGTCCGGATACTGTTACAATCAACAGCGGACAAACAACAACGCTGGATGCAGGTCCCGGTTTTTCATCATATCTCTGGTCAACGGGCGCAACAAGTCAATCTGTAACTGTAGGATCAACCTCCACAGTTTTTGTCACGGCAACCGATGCCAATGGTTGCAAGGCGAGGGATACAGTTTTTGTTAATGTACTTGTTGGTATCAACGATATCGCCAGTAAAATCAATGTTGAAATCTATCCGAACCCATCAACAGGAAAATTTGAAATAAACATAAACCAAACTGGGGCAGTGTTGAGTCTTCATATCTTTGATCTAATGGGCAGAGAAGTTTTTTCTGACGCCAACTCCGGTTCCTCCCTATACAAAAAATCGCTTGATTTAACTTCCGAAGCCAAAGGAAGCTATTTTCTGAGGCTACAATTTCAGGATGGATTTGTAACCAAAAGACTGTTTTTTCAGTAAAAGAATAATTATTTTACGGGCAATTCTTCAACAATTTTGCTTCATGGCGTAATTGTTGGAGTTGATATACATTAAATCTTCATGAAAAAATCAACTCTCATTAATTTTCTGGTCGGCGGATTTTTTTTATTTTCCAATCTGGCATTTTCTCAAATAACCTGGGAAAAATTATTCAGCAAGAAAAGCACCGTCTCTTTCCGAAATGTCATTGAAGTTCCTTCAGGAGGCTATATGGTCGCCGGATACACAGCCGATTCAACCGTTAATGACACAGATGCTTATGCTGTGCGCATGACAACTGCAGGTGATACACTTTGGACCCGAAAAATTAACGGGCCGAATAATGGAAAAGATTTATTCTACAAAGTAATCAATACCGGAGATGGAGGTTTTGCTTTTTGTGGTTATTCAACAAACAATGGGATTGGAAACGATGATGCCTACATCGTAAAAATGAATTCAACCGGTATTGTTCAATGGAGCAAATATTGGGGTGGCGCAGGCAAAGAAAGAGCCCAGGATCTAGTTCAAACTGCTGACGGTGGATTTGCCATAGGTGGCTACACTACCTCCGCACCCGCCGCTTACTACGATGCCTTTATTGTTCGATTCGACAGTTCAGGTGATACGCTCTGGTCAAAACGATATGGGTCCGGCGGCTTTGATGACGCCAACACTATAGTCTTAATGCCTGACCAGGGATTTTTAATAGGAGGACAAAGTACAAATGGTTCTTCAGGACTTGATATGTATCTGGTTCGGGTAAGATCAAATGGTGATACGCTCTGGACCAAAAAATTCGGAACAATAGGAACAGATAACATCGAACATATCATCAGACAAAGCGACGGATCTTTTATCATCGCCGGAGGAACTGACGGCCCGGGTCTTGGTGGCAATGATGGTTACGCTGTAAAAACAGATACAGGAGGAACGGTTCTCTGGTCGAAAATTTACGGTGGAAATTCTCAAGATGACTTTCACCAGGTTTATAAAACGGTTGATGGTGGATTCATTTTTAGTGGTACCAGTCGAAGTTCCGGTGCACTTGAACCAAATATGTGGCTACAAAAAACAAACTCTGGAGGAGATTCTACTTGGAGTAAAACTTACGGCGGCGATAATCATGACCATGGTTATGGAGCTGTGCAGACAATTGACGGTGGATACATTTTGTGTGGGTACTCCTCCAGCTTTGGGTTTAATGCCGAAGAAGCATATGTCGTGAAAACAAATGGATTGGGAAACATCACTGACTACCTCACTTACATAACCGTTGCAGCTTTAACTCAGCCACAGAATAATACTTGTGTCAATAATAATGTACAAATAAAAGTAGTGGTTAGAAATTTCGGGAGAGACACGGTACCAAATGTTCCTGTTACGATTCAAATTAATGGCCCAATCACTCAAACCCTCAATCAAACTTATTCGGGAAGTGTACCACCCGGGGAACTTGACACACTTACTTTTTCCACTTTAGTTAACCTGAGTGCCGCAGGGCAATATAGTTTTAGTTGTACAAGTGCAAATGTGAATGATGTGTTTCCCACTAACAACAATCTAACCAGTATCATAAGTATATTAAATTATTCAAGCCCCCCCTCCTCAACAACTGATGGATCCCGCTGCGGAACAGGATCAGTTACACTATTGGCAAATGCGACAGATAGTATTTTCTGGTACAATGCTGCAACAGGTGGTAGTCTGGTTGGAAGCGGGCAAACATTTAACACTGCCGCGATAAGTACCACGACAACTTATTATGCTCAAGCAGGATTAACTTGTCCAAGCAGCCGTCTTCCAGTGGTGGCCAACGTACTTTCAACTCCGACTCCTCCTACAACGACTTCTAATCAACGTTGCGGAACAGGCACAGTAAATATATCAGCATCTGCAGCTGATCCGGTAAGATGGTTTAGCTCAGCTACAGGCGGCACTCAATTAGGTACCGGAAATTCGTTTATTACGCCAAGTATAAGTTCAACAACAACCTACTATGCAGAGGCCTTCAATTCTATTTGTGGAAGCTCCAGAACCGCAGCAACAGCAACTGTTAATCCTGTTTCAGCAAACCCTGTAGTGACGCATTCATCCAGATGTGATCCCGGTACTGTCACGCTAAACGCAACAGCATCTGATCCGATTTATTGGTATGATGCAGCCACAGGTGGAAATCTTGTGGGAACAGGCAATTCATTTACCACACCCTCATTAACTGTAAGCACAACGTATTATGTAGAGGCTTCAGATGGAAACTGTCCAAGCAATCGCATAGCGGCAATAGCTGGAATCACTTCGCAGGTTGCTGACCCAATCGTCAGTCCCGGGTCACGTTGCGGTTCGGGAACCGTTAGCCTTAGTGCCAGCTCTAACGATATTCTCATCTGGTATACCAACTCCAGCGGCGGCTCTCAACTGGGGAGCGGGTCAACATTTGTAACACCTTTCATTACCACAACTACTACGTATTATGTGATTGCAACCAACGGTGCTTGTCCTAGTAATTATGTTCCTGTACAGGCAACAATTCACCCAACCTTCTCTATAAGCCTCGGACCGGATACGGCGCTTGCTTCCGGAAGCACATATATACTTGACCCGGGACCGGGATATTCTGCTTATAGTTGGACAGGCGGAAGTACCTCACAAGCTCTTTCGGTGAACAACAGCGGAAGCTATTGTGTGACAGTAACAAATAGCAATGGTTGTACAAGTTCTGATTGTGCAGCTGTGCAATTTAGTATTGGAATAGAAAATACTAGTGTGGAATCCGGGTTTAAAATTTACCCAAATCCCTTTAATGAATCGACCTATCTCATATTCAATGAACAAATAGCTGAAGCCAGGTGCCAACTCTATTCAGTTGACGGACGCTTGCTGATTGATCTGGCCTTAGAAAACATTAACCCGAATTCCCCTGTTGAGTTAAATACATCAAAACTTTCCTCCGGAGTATATTTGCTAAAAGTCTTTACAAAAAACCGGAATAGCAGCCAACGAATAATACGGAGATGATGAATATATAAAAAAGCCCGGTTGATTTAAACCGGGCTTTTTTTATACCTGTACTTTTGCAAGTAAGGACTCAAAAATTATTCTTCCATCAGTATTGCCAAGTTCTCCATCGGCAGCCCGCTCCGGATGAGGCATCATCCCAAAAACATTTTTTCCTGCATTGGAAATTCCTGCAATATTATTTAGTGAGCCATTAGGATTGGCGTCCTGATTTACATTTCCCGATTCATCACAGTAACGAAAAAGAATTTGTCCGTTATCGCTCATAGACTTCAATGCAACAGGATCGACGTAATAATTTCCCTGCCCGTGTGCGATAGGAATCTTTAAAATTTTATTCGGGTCTATCACCGAAGTGAGTAAAGAATTCTGGTGCTCTGCTCGTATAAAAACATTACTGCATAAAAACTGATGATCAGGATTGTGGAGCAATGCTCCCGGCAACAATCCTGCTTCGCATAAAATTTGAAAGCCATTACATACTCCAAACACATAGCCACCATTGTTTGCGAAATCAATGACTTCTTTCATTATTGGAGAAAATCTGGCAATTGCACCTGAACGAAGGTAATCCCCGTATGAAAAGCCTCCGGGAAGAATAATAAGTTCACAACCCTGCAGGTCATGATCTTTATGCCATAGCTTTACAACTTGCTGGCGCATTTTTGATTTTAAGACATAAACCATGTCTTCATCACAGTTTGATCCCGGGAAAACAACGACACCTATTTTCATGCAACAAAGATAATAAATAAGATTTCCAAGATATGGCTTGAGGCTTTAAATGTCAGCAGAAAGTATTGAATAGCCTCCCCAAATTATATAAGGATTTTTAATAAAGTGGATGCATAAAAAAAGGTCCACAAGAAAATGTGAACCTTTTCAAAACTCCTAAAACAACACAATTAACCCTTTTTATAACTATCCAGCTTTTTCATGAGTTCCTTCCTGGCATTATGAATTCTTACTTTTACTGTACCAAGGGGAATTTGAAGAAAGCTGGCAATCTCCTCGTATTTGTATCCACGATAACTCATCATGAATGGTGTTTTCAGATTCTCATTTAAGCCGCCCAGCGCATTTGTAATTTCTTTCATAATTAGATTTCCCTCTCCATCATTTCGGTGAGTAAGTGACGAGGAGTTAATAAAAAACTGGTTATCGGTAGGGTCATTAAAAATGTTTGACTTTACTGCTCTCCGGTATTTATTGATAAAAATATTTTTCATGATGGTATATAACCAACCCTTGAGGTTAGTTCCCTCCTGAAACTTCTCCTCGTTTACAAATGCTTTCAACATTGTCTCCTGAACCAAATCATTTGCATCATCCATATCATGAGTAAGCTTTAATGCGTAAGCTCGTAAAGGACGAGACTCATCTGAGACTTTATATTTGAATTCTTTTTTTTCTTTAAACAGATTTTGCTTTTTCATGGTTTGCTCCTTTTATATTGTAAATTCCTTATTAAAATTATTTTTCTTTTCCTATTGCTTTGTCACAATAGAATCATTTCCCTATAATTAATTCTGCTAAATAACCCTCTTTATATATGTTGAATTACCCGTTTTTTCGATCTAGAAGGCTTTCAACTAATTAACGCATTGAAAGCATAAAGATTGTGCAATAATCACACCAAAGCTGAGTCAAAAATGAAGGCTGCCTTGTGAAAAAATGAATCAACCCAATTAGAGCAATTATTGATGCTTTTACTATCAACATATAACCTAATGTTAAATTAATTTAACATTAGGTTATATGTTGTGTCAGCAATTTCTGACAGAAAGCTATACCTTAAAATTATGGAGGTAAATATTCCTATGAATTCCTTGAATTGAAACAGGTTAATTTTAACCCGAAAAAGGATGAGTTATGAATAAAATCTACGCGTAAGTACTTTTTGAAATTCTCTTTGAAGTATCCGTTCTGAAAGAGTGGAGAAAAAATCAAGTTGGTCGAAATTACTCAATGCTTCTTTAAAAAAAATTTCCTCGAGGTCGATTCTGTATAATAAGTTCTGAAACTGAGCAGAGTTTTTGTTGAATAAAACTCTCAGCACTGGTTCAATTTGGTTCTTTAATTCTTCGTAAGCTGCAAGTTCATTTCCACTAAAAGTAATTTCGAAACCAACGACGTTAAAATCTTTAATTACCTGAGTGGCTGTTTCCCTGATAATCGCGAAATCATTTCGATATTTCTCAAGGTCTTCCTGCATAGATCAGACGGTTTTATCGAGAGAGAAGTCAATAACCAATCTGCCAACTGGATTGTTTTTAATTAAATGCTCTTCAATAATTTCCTCCACGTCACTCTCCCGGACAGAGCCGTAAAAAACTCCTTCAGGATATACTACCATTGATGGGCCATGCTCACAAGCATCAAGGCAACCGGACTTTTGTGCACGGATTTTAGCACTGAGCCCTTTCTCTTTTAATGATTTCTTGAATGCACTTACCAGGCTCAGGCCACATGCTTCTCCGCAGGATTTTTTAGCATCTGCAGGTCGTTGATTGGTGCATATGAATACATGTTTTTCAAATTTCATCTGACAAAGATACAATGATTTATAAAAATTGATTCAGGCTAAATTTTCTTCCATAAAAAAAGGGACCACGAAATCGTGATCCCTTTTTTATCTGTATACTGTAAATTACATCTTAACTATTTTCTGAACAGTTGTTTCTCCGTTAATATTAAGCTTTACAAAGTAAACACCATTACCAACATTGTCCAATGAATAATGATGCTTACCGGAAGCTTGATTCTCATCAAGAGTGAATGCTTTCACAGACTCCCCAATGATATTGATTACTTCCAAAGAAACCTTTGAAGCATTCTTAAGGCTATAATCAATACTCGTAGAATTCGTGAATGGGTTCGGATATACATTGAAGTTTGTCGATTCAGTCAGAGTGTTTACTGTCGTACCAAGTGCCACAAATACTGCATAATCTTCAACCTGACCATAACTCAAATCAAGACATGGTGTTGGTACAGGATTTCCACTGAAATCAGAAGCAGCACGTAAACGTAATGGCTGACCAATAACGGCATTTGAAGGAATCGTGAAATTTCCGAGGTGATTAGTCAAAGAAGAATCTGCAAAAATCAATTCGCTTACAGGATCCAGTGTTCCGTCATTATTCCAGTCAACCCAAACCCTTGCATATTCATAATAAGTAAGTCCTGTTGTGATTGAGATAGGATAAGTATCATTCATGTATAAGGTCATGAAATCGGTACAGGTATAATCCTGATACCCTTCAATCGCATCGAAAGTAGTATTGTTAATTCCTCCCGGATGCGTTCCAATGTGAATATTGGTGATACCAATTGCACAGCAGAATGCCTGAGTTACAGGGTAGCATGTGGTAGGAGTCGGACCGGTAATTACAGCCAAAATAGTTTTTGTAACTGAATCGCAACCATCGCTGTTACACGCAACTAGTTTCACATCAAATGAACCATTTGCAGCATATTGATACGATGGATTAGCAAGGGTAGATGTACCCATACCATCACCAAAATCCCAGAAATACGATGTAGGAGTATTGATGGAACTTGAGGTAAAGGCAAACTGTCCGGTACAGGTATTTGATGTATCAGAAAAATCAATACAAGGATTATTTGCAACAATCAGTGAGCAGGCAACAACTTTGTTTGGAGTCAAAGGATCATTTGAAGCAATATTCAAATTGACCGCATATGTTCCTCCTGCCAATGTTCCACTATTGAATGTCAAGGTGATTGTGTTCGTACCGGCTGGTGCAATAGTTCCTGTAGTAGGAGACGCAACCAACCATCCCGGAGTTGCGCCTAAGGTATAATTCAAGTCAACACCGCCGGCATTATCAATTGTGAATGTAGCAGCAGTAGTATTTCCACATGCCCGAAGACTTTTTGTGAGTGAGTTCGGATTGGTAACAATCGCTGGTGCAGGGGTTGTACTTCCTGAAACGCAAACAACTGTATCAATGTCGTTATTCATGATTTCGATAAATCCGTTAAAGCTACCAACAGTTGCAGAGTTGAATCTCACAGTAACAGTCATAAATCCACCAGGCAACACATAGCTGTCAGGAGAAGTCGCAGTGAACTGAGCGGCAGTTGATGAAAAACTGCTGATCTGCAAAGTATCACAACCATTATTTTGGATTTGGAACGTTTGAGTAGATGCAGTGTGTTGCATGATAGTACCAAAACTCA
>Ga0154020_10001397_pt1 | contig 29845 bp, 25 predicted proteins | sample Klosneuvirus_201_FD_109709 | JGI IMG/M metagenome (GOLD analysis project Ga0154020, IMG submission 109709) | Active sludge microbial communities from wastewater, Klosterneuburg, Austria - Klosneuvirus_20160825_MG | ecosystem: Engineered > WWTP > Aerobic digester > Activated sludge | place...
CATTTTCCTCATCGAATTCCACTTGTTCGCCATCGCGGTCTATTCTGTAAAGACCATCGAACACGGTGCCCACCCACCAAGTTCCATCGTGGCCTTCAGCCAGCGCGTTGATCGCTTTGGGGTCGTTGTCGCCAACTTGCACTTGTTCGCAAACACCTTTCTCCCAGACCAATAATCCGTTCCGCAGCCCGATCAACAAACGGCCATCCTGTAGACTTATCACGGACCGCACGTTGGAAGCAGTGTCCGCTGGGAATCCGGGTAATGCGCGTATGCCGGTGCTGTCGCGCACGAACATGCCACCACCATCGCAACCGAGGTAGATGTGTCCATTTCCGTCGGCCGCCAGTCCTAGAATGCGTGTTCCATTGGTTTCCGGGGGAAGCGCCTCGACAATTGGTTTGTCGGCCTCATAGTGGACCAATGCATTGCCAACTGCCATGTAGAGTGCGCCTTGACCATCGCGGACCATGGCACTTATTTGCGGGTCGGGCAGTCCTTCGGAGAGTGCGTAGTTGGTGAACAATTTCCCGTCGAATCGGCTGGCCCCGCCCAAGGTCCCGAACCAGAGATAGCCTTGGGCATCTTGCGCCATGGCCCGCACTTGGCTTTGCGCCAATCCGTCCTTGGTGGAGTACTGCCGGAACGTGTGCTGTTGGCCGATCACGCGGCCACAAGGGTGGAAGAGGATGAGCACCAAGACCCCACATCGGAGCAACTTCCGAAGCGATATCATGGACCAAAACCTTGCCTTCATTGAGCGAAGATGAGGCAAACTGCTTTGGAAGTGGAGATGGATGCGCGCAAAGTTCACGTCTTCGCCGATCGGGGATCAAAAGGTATTGATCAAACCGAGGAAGTCCGGAAGCCTACGACGCGAAACCGGGATCATCGCATCCGTATCCAGTATGGCCATATTGCCTTCCGTCCTACTGAATCCCTTCAGGTGGGCCAAATTGATGATGTACGATTTATGGATGCGGAAGAAGACCTTTGGGTCCAAGTTTGTTTCAAATACGCGGATGTGCTTGCTACTCACCGACCGTTTTCCATCCTTCAAATGCAGGGTGGTGTAACTGTCGTTCGCTTCGAGGTAGAGAATGTCCTCATGCTTGAGCAAGACCAGCCCTTCCCGACCGGGTACCGCCACCCGCGAACTGAGTGGTGAGCCAGGGTCCTTCATCAGGTTGGCGATCGCGGAGGGTTGCACGCCGATCGGTTCGTTGGAAAGGCGTTGCAGCTTTTTCACCGCGCGTTGCAAGGCATCCACGTCGATCGGCTTTTCAAGATAATCCAGGGCGTTCTGTTTGAAGGCTTTCAAGGCGAACTCATCATAAGCTGTAGTGAACACAACAGGAAGGTCCAATTCGGCAATGGAACCGAGCAATGAGAATCCATCTTCACCGGGCATCTTAATATCCAAGAATAAGGCGTTGGGTTGAAGGGAGCCGATCTTTTCCCGCGCATCCGGTGCACTATTCGCCTGACCGATCACTTCCACTTCTGGACAGTATTCCTCGAGCATCAGCCGGAGGTTGTCGCGTGCGTCGGCTTCATCATCAACGATCAGTGCGCGCAATGCCATGGGTTTTGGATTTCCCGAAAATTAGGGGAAGAAGTCCAAGAACGGTCCATTGAACGGAGAACGGTGCTTCTGATCGGGACAACGGTTGGTCCCATCCCCTTTCCATTCAAGCCTTTCTTTCCAGCTCCAAAGATCATTTCAGCCGTTCCTTGGAGTGATCTTTACGTTGCTCGTTCGGACATATCGGATCCGAATTGCCAGAGGTACTTTAGTAATGGAGTTGGTCCCAAGGATGGGATCAGGTTAGGTGAATAGGTTAGGTGGAAAGGACCCGGTCAGTCGCAAGGTTGGTCGGGTTCCTTCGTATTGGAACCTGTGGGCCGGGATCTGCGTACCACGAGGAACTCATTTGACCATGAACACCTCCGACCACAATTTCCAACTGCGTATCGACCAGATCGAGCGCCTCCTGAAGTTCACCTACGCACCGGGAACGGGTAATGCCTTGTTCGACATTTGCGACAACAGTGGCCGCATCCTCAAGACCGGTACTGTGAACAGTCCTGAAACGAGCGTTGGCCTATCCGACTTAGGCAACGACGAGTACTATTTGATGGTGTTGGACGGCGAAGTGGGCACGGTTGAACCATTCCGTATAAAGTGAACAGCATGACAAGTTCCGCATTGATCATCCCCGTGTACCAAGGACTCACGATCGCCGGGAACGTTCTGGATCGCGATGCGCAGGGTGAAGTGTACCACACCGTGATAATGGACACTACGCACCAAGAGGAGGTCGAGGTGGTCTTTTGTGTGAAATGAATTGATCCGATTAGACAAGGACCCCGCTGGTTTTCCAGCGGGGTCCTTGCACGTTTAGTGGTGGCTATTGACCTTTACGGTCGGCGAGCATAGATCATGTTACAACGTCGTCGAGCGATGAGTAAGGCATGCTTCATGCCGAAACAAGGTAGCATCGTCGTTCGCTCAGAAGTGATAGAGGCGTGTTTCCATGAACCCCAATCCTGTCACCAACAAAAGGAGCGCTAGGTCGCCGGTCTTTACTTCACGACGTGATATGGAACGAACGACCAACGCGATTGAGACGATGACGGTTAGCCACCCCGTTATCGCAAGGGTCATGAAGACCCCTTCCGTCGTTTCGCCCCCGCTTCCTCCTCCAAGCCCGCAGAGCATTGCGAGGGCAATTCCACCTACGTTCAGGACAACAGGCCAATAGGTCGGCTTCATGGCGAGGCGCGTTACGCCACTGCTTCCTTCTTCACCCTTTCCATCAACTCCTCCACAGCCTCCGCTTCCACGGGTATATCCTTGAAAAGATCATCCTGTCCATCCCTGGTCACGAGAATATCATTCTCCAAGCGGATGCCGAGATTTTCCTCGCGGATGTAGATCCCGGGTTCCACTGTGAAGCACATGTCCGGTTGGATCATCTCGTTCCATAGACCAACGTCGTGAACGTCCAAACCGATGAAGTGGCTGGTTCCGTGCATGAAGTACTTTTTGTACGCTGGTGCATCCGGGTTCTGGTTCTTCACATCGGTCTTGTCCAACAGACCCAAACCGATCAGCTCGCTCTCCATCAACTTGCCCACTTCTTTGTGGTAGTCGGCAAGCATAGTGCCGGGGCGTAGGAGCTTTGTCGCTTCGTTCTTCACGTTCAATACTGCGTTGTACACATCGCGTTGGCGCTTGGTGAACTTGCCGTTCACGGGCAGGCAGCGCGTCAGGTCGCTCGCGTATCCACCGTACTCGCAGCCGAAATCCATCAGGATCACATCACCATCCTTGCACGGCTTGTCGTTGTCGATGTAGTGCAACACGCAAGCGCTGTAACCACTTGCGATGATCGGCGTGTAGGCATGTCCACGCGAACCATTGCGGATGAATTCGTGGGTGATCTCCGCTTCAACAGCGTACTCCATCACACCGGGTTCCAAGAAGCCGCAGACCCGTTCAAATGCCTTGCCCGTGATCGCCACCGCCTTGCGCATCTGTGCCACTTCTTCGGCCGTCTTTCGACTGCGGATGCGGTGCATGATCGGTGCACTGCGCTTTACTCCGTGCAATGGGAACAGTTCACGAACGACCTTGTTCATGCGCTCCGTACGCGTCTCCACCTCATTGCCTTGGCGCAGGTGCTCGTTGCTGTTCAGGTAAAGGTCTGTGCACTGCGGCACCAAGCGTTTCAGCGTGGCTTCATACGCGCTGGTCCATTGCACATTCGCAATGCCGCTCAACTCCGTCGCTTCCGCTTTACTGAATTTGTGTCCTTCCCAGACAGCAATATGCTCGTTGGTCTCGCGTACAAAAAGGATCTCGCGGTCCTTCGGGTCCATGGCGTCGGGGAATAGCAGTAGCACACTTTCCTCCTGATCGATGCCCGTGAGGTACATGATGTCCGTAGCCTGCTTGAACGGCATGGAGCCATCGGCGCTGGTGGGCATAATGTCGTTGCTGTGGAAGATGGCGAGCCCGCCTTTCTCCATGGCTTGGCGGAAACGGCTGCGGTGTTCGCGGTAGGTGGCGGCGGAAAGGGGTGTGTAGCGCATGGTGCGAAGGTAGGAGAGGGAGAAGAGTGAGAGCGTGCTAGGGCGTGGTTGATGGTTGGGCGTGCTCCGGCTCAAATGCCGCCAGGTCCGGCTTTCCGCTCGAAGTCCGCGCCTTGATTACAGGGCTTGCGGGCTTTCCGCCGCAATCCGTCACGCGAAATGCTATACGGGTCGGTCCGCGAGGACAGCAAGAAGCTCGTCTGGCCGCAGCACGCGGTCAATGGAATAAAGAGGTCCAACCTCACTTCCAAAGCGGTGCGTTGGACTGTCATTGGGCCAAGTGCCCAAAATGATTTCTGAAAGCGAGCCTTCGGGCCACGGGCCAAAGCGTGCTTGATTGACAACTTGGTCGTCGATGTAGAAGCGCACATAGCCATCCGTTCGTGACCATTCGATTGTAAACAGATGCCAGCCCGGAGCTAGAATATCTGCACTTCTCAATTTGACTTGCGGGGGTTTGGTGCCATTGCAGAAGAATGACCACTGTCCTGTCGGGAACTTAACGGTTGGCAATACACGACAAATCGCCCATGCGTTTGGATAGCGCGCCAGAGCGGGATTGCCGAAGCTCTTGCCACCATTCCCTGCGGTACTTACGATATAACGATAGCGCTTGGGCCCAATACGGTTGTGGAAGTCGGAGACTCGAGCCCAGACTGCCACAGTTCCCTTATTGGCATGTAGCATGTCGGCGGGGAAGATCTTTCCGCGATGAATGCTCCACGACTGAGCCTCCATGCTTTCATTACCAATGCGAGTAATCGACTGATTCGTGTCGCTCGGTTCCTCTTGGGATGGATTCAAGAGCGTTTTTATTCTTGCTAGCACATTCCCGATTCGTTCATCCAGCTGCTTCCTAAAAGCGAGAGACCATTCCTCATCCCTAGTTTGTGTTGCATCTTCGTTAAGGCGTTTAAGTTCAGCAGCAAGTTCTTGGGACTGGATACCAGAGTGGGCGTAGTTCTTCAATATCTGCGAGAAACCGTGGAGGGTTTTCTCCCTGGACGAACCCTCAATAATGCGGTCGCCAGTCCACCTGAGGTCATGACCTAACCAGAATATGGCCACTGTTTGTGTGTCGCTCTTGGTCTTGTCGAACCTATCAGACCGCACATACCCTTCCTCGTCGACAAACTCTGGTAGTTCATTGTTCAGGCCCACCGCATCTTTCTGGGAATAGAGGTAGACCGAATGCTCGACATTGTGCTTGTCAATTATCTTGAAAGGCTTGAACTCAATGCTAGACGTGCGGTAGACGCTAAACCCGGACAAGTTCCGGAACACCCCTTCACTTAGTACCAGATTACCCCGCCCAGAGCCAGTTAGAATCCTTTGCGCATCGTTGATTCCCTTTCCGGCTATGTTGTTTTGGCCGTTTATGTCCTGGACCATGATGTCCGGGTGTGCGTTCAGCGCTATTCTCACTGCAAACTGGATCTGGGGTCTCGTCTCCGTGTCATTGTGTTTGGCAATGCGCTTGAGTATCTCTAAACCGAGCTTGACATGCAAGTCGTAGTCTACATCACCATACAGGCAAATACAAACTCCATCACCTGTGGGTAGTAGTATTCTCTGGTCTTCTTGGACGAGGAGCGCCTTCAGTGCGGACATGACAATGCGGTTGAATACACCAATCAGTTCCTCTTGATCTTCTGGTATGCGCCCTTCCTGGGTGAAGCCAACGATGTCCAAGAAGACATGCTTGATGTCTCTAATCTTCTGCTTGCCGACTTTCTTCTTTGGCATGTACGCTCATTGATCCACGAAGGTATCGGCTAGTGCATTCAGGTACATGTAGTCCTGAGCGAAAACCACATTGGTCCTCCAAGCCCAACAAGACAGACGCAACCACCGCCAGCGTCGCTACCTGTGGCTAGTGCCGCTGCATCTATCTTGTTCAACCCACCCTTGGCGCATTCCCCGTCATGTCACTCCGTGTACCATGGCTAAGTTCGCCGATAGGCTAAAAGCCCGCATCGCCGTCTTCCAGCCCAAGGCTGAACGAGCTTTTCAATTTTTCGCCCAGAAAGTTTAAAAGCACTTGTTGCTTTTCAACTCATCTATACATGTTCCGCCAACATGTATAGAAATACGCCATTTTCTATACATATTTGCACTCTCATATATAGATGACCGCCACTTCCTATACCATTCCCCCGTTGCCTCCTGGCAAGCCCGTGGAGACCATGGCTGTACTTCGAAAAGTGGCTGAGGCTCATCGCTATATGGCTGAGTTGAAGGGGGTTGCAGAGTCTATTCCCAACGACCGCATCTTGGTGGACACCCTCTCGTTGCAAGAGGCCAAGGACAGTTCGGCCATCGAGAACATCATTACCACCGACGATGAGGTCTATCGCAGCGACTACCTGGCCATGGCATTTGCCACACCGGCGGCCAAAGAGGTACACCGTTATGCCGAAGCGTTGAAGCTTGGATTCGAAGAGGTGCGGCTCTCCGGAGGCATTGGCTTGAATATGGTGCTGCGTGTACAGGCCAAGCTAGAGGACAACAGTGCAGGACTGCGCAGGCTGCCAGGTACTGTGTTGAAGAATGAGCGGACCGGTGAAGTGGTGTATACACCGCCACAAGACCACATCACCATCGTGGAGCTCATGCACAACTTGGAAGCCTTCTTGAATGACGATACGCTTATGGATGCCGACCCCTTGGTTAAGATGGCCATCGCACATCACCAGTTTGAAACCCTCCACCCATTCTATGATGGTAATGGACGCACCGGTAGGATCATCAACATACTCTACTTGGTTCAGCACGGTCTGCTGGATCTCCCGATCTTGTACATGAGCCGGTACATCATACAACACAAGGCAGACTATTACAGACTGTTGCAGCAAGTACGGGTGGATGGCAATTGGGAGCCATGGATCCTGTACATGTTAGAGGCGGTAGCTCGCACAGCCCAGCAGACCATCGGATTGATCAAAGCCATCAAGGTCTTGATGCAGCGCTACAAGCAACGCTTGCGCACCGAACAACCCAAGCTCTACAGCCAAGACCTGCTTAACAACCTTTTTCGCCACCCTTACACGAAGATCGACTTCATGATGAGGGACATGGGAGTTACACGCATTACGGCGACGCGCTACTTGAACCTACTTGTTGAAATGGAATTGCTGGAACTCGTGAAGGTGGGCCGAACGAACTTCTATCTGAACCGTCCTCTATTCGAGTTGCTTCGAAGGGGTGGGCAAGCAAATTGATCTACTTCTCATTCAGAACAATTCCAAACAACTAAGCGTTCACTTCTCGTTTCCACCCCAACCGCCCGGCCCGTAAGTTTGTGGCCGATCCGAGGGGGCCATTCCCCTCATCAAATCACCTCCATGGCACGATCAGCCCTACTCGGTTCCTCACTGGCGAAGAAATACTGGATGGCCTTGACGGGCCTTTTCCTTTCTATTTTTCTGATCGCACACCTCGCTGGCAACCTGCAATTGTTGGACATGAGCCCCGATGGCCAGCTCAAGTTCAACGAATACGCCAAGTTCATGACCACCTTCCCTTTGGTGAAGATCGTGAGCTACGTCCTCTACGCCAGCATCCTGTTCCATGCGTTCGACGGCATCCTTTTGGCGATCCAGAACCGCAAAGCCCGCCCTGTTAGATATGTGTACGAAAATTCCAGTACCAGTCGCACTTGGTACAGTGGGCAAATGGCGTTGCTTGGTACGTTGATCATGGTGTTCATCGTGTTGCACATGAAGGCCTTTTGGTACGAAATGCATTGGGGTGAATTGGGCACGGACACCAATGGCAACACGGACCTGTATACCCTCGTGGCCTCCGCCTTTACGCAATGGTGGTACGTGGTGCTCTATGTGATCAGCATGTTGGTACTCGCCTTCCACCTAATGCATGGTTTCTCCAGTGCGTTCCAATCATTGGGTGCGAACCACCCACGCTACACCCCGGTGATCAAAACGGTAGGCGTCTTCTTCGCTGTGATCGTACCCATCTTTTTCGCACTCATCCCCGTGTGGATGTTCTTTAACGCCTGAACTGGCCATGACCAAGCTTGATAGCAAGATCCCCGAAGGCCCGCTGGAACGCAAGTGGACCGATCACAAGGACCACATTCGTATTGTGGCACCTTCCAACAAACGCCGGATCGATGTGATCGTGGTGGGTACCGGACTTGCAGGTGGTGCTGCTGCCGCCTCACTGGCAGAGATGGGCTACAACGTGAAGGCCTTCTGTTTCCAGGACAGTGCTCGTCGTGCGCATAGCATTGCTGCGCAGGGTGGTATCAACGCGGCGAAGAACTACCAGAACGATGGCGACAGCACCTTCCGACTGTTCTACGACACGGTGAAGGGTGGCGACTATCGCAGCCGCGAAGCCAATGTGTATCGCCTTGCGGAAGTAAGCGCGAACATCATTGATCAATGCGTGGCGCAAGGTGTTCCCTTTGCGCGTGATTACGGAGGGCTGCTGGATAACCGCAGTTTCGGAGGTGTGCAGGTAAGTCGCACGTTCTATGCACGCGGTCAAACAGGTCAGCAGTTGTTGCTCGGTGCTTACAGCGCGCTCATGCGTCAAGTGGGCAAGGGCACGGTGAAGATGTATGATCGCCACGAGATGTTGGATGTTGTGAAGATCGACGGAAAAGCACGCGGCATCATCGCACGCAATTTGATCACTGGTGAAATTGAACGGCATGGCGCACACGCGGTGTTGCTCTGCACAGGTGGCTACGGCAACGTGTTCTTCCTAAGCACCAATGCAATGGGTAGCAACGTAACGGCCGCATGGAAAGCCCACAAACGCGGGGCCTACATGGCGAACCCGTGCTACACGCAGATCCATCCAACGTGCATTCCAGTAAGCGGTACACACCAGAGCAAGCTCACGCTCATGAGCGAAAGTTTGCGCAACGATGGTCGGATCTGGGTGCCGAAGAAAATGGAAGACGCGCAAGCCATCCGCGAGGGCAAGAAGAAAGGCAATGACATTGCTGAAGCGGACCGCGACTACTACTTGGAGCGCCGTTATCCCGCCTTCGGGAACTTGGTTCCACGCGATGTGGCGAGCCGTGCAGCTAAGGAACGATGCGATGCTGGTTTCGGCGTGAACAAGACCGGTGAAGCCGTCTACTTGGACTTCACCTCCGCGATCGAACGCTACGGCAAAACACAAGCGAACATTCAACACATCGAGAACCCTTCCGCGGAAAAGATCCGTGAATTGGGCACTGCTGTTGTGAGCGAGAAGTACGGAAACCTTTTCGACATGTACGAGAACATTGTCGGGGAGGATCCTTACAAACATGCGATGAAGATCTACCCGGCCGTTCACTACACCATGGGCGGCTTGTGGGTCGATTACAACCTGCAGACAACAGTTCCGGGCCTCTTCACATTGGGAGAAGCGAACTTCAGTGATCACGGTGCGAACCGCTTGGGTGCGTCGGCACTTATGCAAGGCTTGGCCGACGGTTATTTCGTGATCCCTTACACCGTTGGCGATTACTTGGCGGACGATATCCGCACAGGACCGATCGACACCAAGCGCGATGAATTTGCAGAAGCAGAGAAGGCGGTGAAAGACCGCATCGATCACTTCCTGAACAACAAAGGCACCAAGCCCGTTGATGACTTCCACCGTCGCTTGGGCAAGGTGATGTGGGACAAATGCGGCATGGCCCGCAATGCGGAAGGGCTGAAGGAAGCGATCATTGAGATCCGTAAGATCCGCGTGGATTTCTGGAAGGATGTGCGTGTGCCCGGCACCGCCAACGAATTCAACCAAGAGTTGGAAAAGGCCGGTCGTGTAGCCGACTTCCTTGAGCTTGGCGAGTTGATGTGCATGGATGCATTGGATCGCAACGAGAGCTGCGGTGGCCATTTCCGTGAAGAGTCGCAAGAGCTGGACGGCCCACAAAAGGGCGAAGCCAAGCGCGACGACGAGAACTACGCTTACGTAGCGGCGTGGGAGTGGCTAGGTGAGGCCGGTAAAGCCCAATTGCACAAAGAAGAATTGACGTTCGACGTGGTGAAGTTGACGCAACGATCGTATAAGTGAGGTGAATGGTGATGGGTGAATGGTGATGGGTGAATGGTGATAGGTGAATGGTGAATGGTTGAACCCGCGGCTGGTGAAAGGTGAATTGATGAATGGTTTTTGGGCTGGTTTTACTAAATGCATTTACAAGAACACGAAATAATGTCACAAGAGCGATTGGATGGTTTCAATGAACTTTGCTTGGAGGAACCTGCGGAGTCATACGGTGCCATTTCGAGCTTCCGCGATTTGCATGTTTGGCAATTTGCCATGGATGCTTCGGTTCTTACTTATCAACTCGCGGCACAATTACCGGACAATGAGAAGTTCGGATTGATCAGTCAAATGCAGCGTGCATCGGTTTCCATCCCTTCTAACATTGCAGAGGGTTGGGGTAGGGGCACGAGCAGTGATCGACAGTTCTTGAGCTACTTGCGCATTGCTCGAGGTTCATTGTTCGAGCTTGAAACCCAAATTGAGCTAAGCAGAAGATTGTATCGTTCAATACAACTTGACACGACCGAGCTTAATTCAAAACTCACGAGTATTGCAAGAATGTTGATCAAGTTGATCGACAAGATCGAGCTACGCTATCAACAACTACGTAAAGACCGGAAAAAGTGATGTGGTGGTGTTGCTCCATTCACCATTCACCTATCACCATTCACAACCTACCCGAATGCCTATGAAACTCAATCTGAAGATCTGGCGCCAGAAGGGCCCGCAGGATGCCGGTGCGATGAAGAACTATCCCGTGAGCGATGTCTCCGAGGACATGTCGTTCTTGGAAATGCTGGACGTATTGAATGACGATCTCGTTCGCAAGAATGAAGAACCGATCGCTTTCGATCACGACTGCCGCGAAGGCATCTGCGGTTCGTGTAGTCTGTTCATCAACGGCGAACCGCATGGTCCAGGCCGCGGCATTACGACCTGCCAATTGCACATGCGTAAGTTCAAGGATGGCGATACGATCCATGTGGAGCCATGGCGTTCGGCCGCATTCCCTGTGATCAAAGACCTTGCAGTGGATCGTGGTGCATTCGATCGCATACAAGCTGCCGGTGGCTTCGTTAGCGTGAATACCAATGGGAACTTGGTCGATGGCAACGCGCTTCCGATCCCCAAGGTGGATGCCGATACGGCCTTCGATGCGGCCACGTGCATTGGTTGCGGTGCGTGTGTTGCCACTTGTCCGAATGGCTCGGCCATGCTCTTCGTTTCCGCGAAAGTGTCGCAGTTATCGCTCTTGCCCCAAGGCAGACCCGAAGCCAAAGAGCGTGTGCTCAACATGGTGGAGCAAATGGACAAGGAGGGTTTTGGGAATTGCAGCAATACCGGTGCCTGCGAAGTGGAATGTCCCAAGGGCATCAGCTTGGAGCATATCGCACGGATGAACCGGGAGTATATGGTGGCTGGTGTTACGAAGAAGTGATCTGCGCAAGCCAGTTCACTTCAACCTCTTCACCGCCTGCTTCGGTTTGATCACTGGCACCAATTTCTGCTGTTTGAAATCCTTGTCGTTGCTTACGATAGCATCGATACCGCCTGCGGAAAGCGCGGCGTGGAATTGAATGGCATCTTCCAAGTCTGACCAACCACTGTTGATCCCAGAAAGTAGTTCTGTTGAACCCGTTGGTGCAATTTCAAGAATAGGCAGAAGTAAGTTGAGTCGGTCCACTACCTCTTTCTCCTTGTGCCCATATTTTCTCAGAGAATATAGGAGGGTCATCACCGAGGTTGCCGAGATCACCAATTCTGTTCGGCCAGCGATCCCTTCAGCAACGATCTGAAGAGAATCCTGATGGGATGAACGCGAAGTGCCGAAGAGATCGAAGAGTACATTCGTGTCTAAAAAGTACCTCATGCTTTAGCGCGGGACTTGGTCTTTTTCTTATTCGTTGGCTGAGCCGACCTTTTGGCCTCCGGCTTATATCCGTATGCGTACGCTAAGCGTGGGTCTTCCTCCAAATCTTTTTGCGTCACCTTGCCTTCCAGCCAAGTGCCCATTTCACGAAGCCAATCGGGTATGGGAGCATCGGCACTTTCTGCTCGCTCATTCTTTTCTACGAGCTCATCCACCACAGCACTCATGGGCTTCTCCCTTCGGGCACCGGCTTTCCGTAGTAGCGCGACCGTACGCGCTTCAAGGCTTAGTGTTACTTTCTTCTTCATCGGTTATATTATGAAGGTGGTTCTAAGTATGGGTCCAACAAATATACGTACAACGAAACATTTCATACATACGCGCTCATCAACGTAGCTTCGGGCCTTCAAATGGAATCCAAACTCCCCCACGTCAGCACCACCATCTTTTCCATCATGAGCAAGTTGGCCGTGGAAACCGGTGCGATCAATTTGAGCCAAGGCTTCCCCGATTTCCCCATCGATGGCAAGCTGATCGAACTGGTGGACAAAGCCATGAAGGCCGGCCACAACCAATATGCACACATGCCTGGCTTGCCAAAATTGCTCGATGCCTTGGCGGATAAAGTTGAACGGCTCTACAAGACCAAGTACGACCCAGCATCGGAGATCACGATAACCGCGGGTGGCACGCAAGCCATTTTCACAGCGACCGCGGCAACGGTGCATCCCGGTGATGAAGTCATCATTGTGGATCCTGCATATGACTGCTACGCACCAACAGTGACCTTATTCGGTGGCAAACCGGTCCATGTGCGACTTGGGAATGACATGAAGTTCGATGCGGATGCTGTGCAAGCTGCTATTACGCCACGCACACGCATGCTCATGATCAACACGCCGCACAATCCTGCGGGTACCATCCTGCGCGATGCGGACATGAAGCGGGTGGTGCAAATGTTGCGCGGCACCAACATTATTTTACTCAGTGATGAGGTATACGAACACTTGGTCTTCGATGGAGAACCGCATGCATCCGCGATCAACTATCCCGAGTTGCGTGATCGTACTTTCGTAGTGTTCAGTTTTGGCAAGGTGTTCCATACCACGGGTTGGAAGATGGGTTATTTGCTAGCGCCGAAAGAACTGATGGCTGAGTTCCGCAAGGTCCATCAATTCAATGTGTTCAGTGTGAATACGCCGATCCAGCATGCGCTGGCCGAGTACCTGAAAGCTCCGGCGCATTACGAACAAGTGCCCAGCTTCTATCAAGCAAAACGTGACCGTTTCCTTACGGGAATTCAGCGCACAAAGTTCAAGCCGTTGGCTTGTGAAGGTAGTTACTTCCAAGTGGCCGATTACAGCGCGATCAGCGACCTGCCTGATGTGGAATTTGCGAAATGGTTGGCGCGGGAGAAAGATGTTGCAGGTATTCCATTATCTCCGTTCTACAAAGATCCACCAAGTGGGCAACGCCTGATCAGGTTCTGTTTCGCGAAACAGGATAGTACCTTGGATGCGGCCATCGAGAAACTATGCGCGATCTGAACGTGACCATTGTACAAAGCATGCTCCACTGGGAGAATGCCGAAGCGAATCGAACTATGTTCGCAGAGAAGTTGGCGGCATTGACGCAACCAGTGGATCTGATCGTGTTGCCGGAAATGTTCACCACCAGTTTCACCATGAACACCCCGCTGGCCGAGACCATGGACGGACCCACGGTGCAATGGATGAAGGAGCAAGCCACGCAAAAGAATGTGGCTCTCTACGGCAGTGTGATCATCGAAGAAGGCGATGCTGTTTTCAATCGCGGTTTGTATGTTGATGCAAAGGGAGTTGTAACACATTACGACAAGCGTCACTTGTTCCGATTCGCGAACGAGAACGAACATTTCGCAGCTGGCACTGATCGTGTGATCATTGAACTAGCGGGTTGGAGGATCCTGTTACAGATCTGTTTCGATCTGCGGTTTCCTGTCTTCTCACGCAACCGCCAAAATGGTACAAAGGCAGAATACGATGCCGTGCTCTATGTCGCGAATTGGCCGGAAGTACGCAGCTATCCGTGGAGCCAATTGTTGATCGCAAGGGCTATCGAAAACCAGTGCTACGTGATCGGTGTGAATCGCGTGGGTATGGACGGGAAGGGCATTCACTACTCCGGTAATTCCGCGATGATCGATCCACGAGGAGAAGTGGAAAATTGTACAGCAGGCAAGGAAGAGTGCCGTACGGTGACACTTCAATGGGGTGTGTTGGAAGACTTCAGAACGAAGTTCCCGGTCGGCTTGGATGCTGATGGTTTCGAGCTGGACTTGTAAGGATCAGCGCAGCACTTGAATGTGCCCCAATTGCTCCTGTGGCTGACCGAGAGTGCCGTTCTTGTCGATGAAGAACGTGTATTCCAAGCGCCACACATACACGTCGTTCTTCACGATATCGCCCGCGAAAGTACCGTCCCATCCCATGGTGGGGTCGTCGCTTTCGAACAGTTGAGTTCCCCAGCGATCGAACACGTACAAGTGCAAGGAGGCAATGTTCTTGCCCACAGGAATGAACACATCATTCGTCCCATCACCGTTCGGAGTGAAGGCATTCGGAATGAAGATCGCAGACGGACAATACTCGATCACCTGTGCGGAGTCGCGCGCTGCACAATCGAACTGGTTCAACACTTCTACCACATACCAACCATAAGCACCAGCAAGGATCACTTGCGATGATTCACCGGTGGACCAGGAGTATCGGGATCCAATATTGCCTGCATCAAGGCGAACGAATTCCTCATCTTCTCCCAAACAAGTGTGGAACTGCCTAGCGGCCATACGTGCCGGCGTCGGGTTGAATTGCACCTTTATTTCGTCGGAACGCTCACAGTATCCGTTGCTCACGGTTACGCGATACGTACCGGATGTTCTGACGCTGATCGTGCGTGTTGTTGATCCATGGACCCAAGCATATGTGGCACCCGTGTTCCCGGCATCCACGACCAAGACCTCTCCTTCACAAAGGACCGTGTCGTTGCCGAGGTACACGATCGGTGGTGGGAGCAGCAGCACCTCCGCATCGAACGTGGCGGAACAGCCTGAGGGATCCGTTACGGTTACGCTGTAGGTTCCACTGGTATTTACACTCAACGTGCGCGCCGTTGTTCCGATGTTCCACAAGTATGTACTTCCGGGATTCCCGGCATCCAACAAAGCTGGCACACCCGTGCATTGTGTCCTGTTCTCCAGCTGGTCCTGCGGCGCGGCTTGTGTGGTGATGCTGATCGCGTCCGTTGCACTGCATGCGCTGTTCGTCACTTCTACGGAATAGGTACCTCCTTCGGTCACTTGGATCGAAGGTGTGGTGGCACCGGTGTTCCACAAGAAATTCGCCCCAGGGTTCTGCGCATCCACCGTAAGTGTGTTGCCTTGGCAAATGGTCGTGTCGTTCCCGAGTTGAACGGCAAGTGTGGGTACCAATATCACGTCAGCATCAAAGGTCGCTGTACAGTTCTGCGCTGTGGTTACTGCAACACTGTAGGTTCCACTTGTCGTTGGTGTGATCGATTGCGAGGTGGCTGAGTTGTTCCATAGAAAAGTTGAACCCGCATTCCCCGCATCGAGGTTGATCGCATTGGAAACGCACGTCGTCACATCTTGCAACTGATCGACAGGCAAGGGGTTCATTTGCACATGCACAACATCGGAAGCGGTACAACCATTTGCATTGGTCACAACCACGGAATAGGTGCCGCTTATGGAAACGCTTAGTTGTTGGGTTGTTTCGCCATTGTTCCACAAGTAGGTACTACTTGCATTTCCAGCATTGAGCAGCTGGCCAACATTGCCGCAGATCGTGATATCGGGTCCGAGATCAACGACCGGCAAGGGGAACAAGGTCACGTTGAAATTGGTGGTCCCCGTGCAACCCTGGGCGTTGGTAATTGTAACGGAGTGCGGTCCTGAAATGACCGGGACAATGCTAGCACTTGTGGCACCTGTATTCCAGAGATAACTGGCACCGGTTGTCGGAGCGGTCAAGGTGGGTGGGGTATCAGCACATGCGCTTGCATTCAGCTGTGTGATCAAACCATCGAAGGCTTGGGTGATCGTCACTTGGTCTGTGACCGAGCAGCCGTTGGGATCTGTGATCACCACTGAATAAGTGCCCGATCCGTTCGTTGTGATCGTCGGTGTTTGCGAATTGGCACCGCTCAAATTAGCCGCCGGTGTCCACTGATAGGTAGGGTTCGGCACGTTGTGTTGCACACTTAACTGATGACCGGTCGTGGCACACAGCGTTTGATCTGCACCGGCGTTGGCATTATATCCGGTCGTTACGACCACGGTAATGGTCTGGTTGCGTGTGCAGCCGCTCGCGGTGTGCGTAACGGTACAGGAGTATGCGGTGGTTTGTGTTGGCGAAGCGATCGGGTTGGCTACGGTATTACTACTCAGGCCGGCCCCGGTCCATGCGTAGGTAAATGGCCCTGTGCCCGTAGGTGTTGCGGTAAGTTGGGTGTTCTGTCCGTGGCACAGCGTATCGTTCGTCGCTGTCACGGTCAAAGCCGATAGTTGGCCAACGGTAATGGTCACTTGGCCTGTAATCGAACAGCCGGTGGTGTTGGTGGCGGTAACACTGTATGTGGTGGTGGTGTTCGGCGTTGCAATTGGCGATTGGATGTTGGTCGCGCTCAAGGTCGGGTTGGGTGCCCAGACGAATGTTATGCCGTTTCCGGATCCAGGTGTTGCCGTCAATTGCACAGGTCCTGGAATGCAGATCGTGCTGCTCGGCGTCACGGTCAGGTTGAACGTTGGGTTCACTTGTACAAGGACGGAATCGCGGTAGATGCAACCTGCTGTAGGGTCGGTGGCGTTTAGTTTGAACCAGCCGGATCCGGTCGGCGTTGCAGCCGTCGAAGCTGATGTTGGGTTACCGAAGGTTCCAGGTCCGGTCCACGCATAGCTCAGCCAAGTATTGTCATACCGGGCAACAATCACATCGTCCAATGCCCAATTGTCTTGTCCTGCACCATTGTTGGCCAATTGCCTGTACCGGAACATCACGTTCGCCCCTTGGGCTGCTGCCGGGATCGGTGTTTGCACAGCAACAAAATTGGGATAGCTGTTCTCGTTATAGGTCGCCATCGAGTTCCATGCCAGTCCATTGTTCACGGAATACTCCAGCACAACGTCCTCGCCGGGTTCAGCATCATCGCATGGCGCGGTGCCTTGCGCGATCTTCAAACGACATCGCAGTTCGCCGCCGCCAATTGTATTCAATGCTACGGTCTGCGCATAGCGTTGTCCGTTGCCGTTGAAGTAGAGCGCACTCCCGCTTTGACTGCCGCAAGCCGTGCTGATCGTGCCGCCCTGTGTTGCTGTCCACATGGCATTGGGCGGACCATTCAGGTCATCCGAAATGATAACGCGGAGCGCAGTGCTTTGTAATTGGATCGAACTTCCTGCACAAACTGTTGCTGGAATTGCCGTGGTGCTCAGGTCCAGGATCTTTCCGGGGATCACATTCACACGGATGCTATCATCCAAATTACCACAACCACTAGGGCTGATCACCTGCACCCTGTACCATGTGCTGGTCATGGGTGAAGCAAGAGGTCCTGGAATATTGGGGTTGTTCAATGATCCGGCCGGCGACCATTGCACGTTGAACCATGCCGTATCGGGAGGTGGTACCAAAGCGAGTTGCACCGGTTCATATTGGCATACATTGATTGTGTTGCTGCCATTGGCCGTAAGCAGGGTAGGAATGGTCAAGGGTATACCGACGTGATACGTAAAGCTTCGTGGACAGCCGCTTGCTGGCAATGTGCCACTAACGATATAGCTGTGGCTCGCTGTCGGTGTGAATGAGTAGCTGTTACCAGTTGCCAGGATGGTGGTCGATTCGCCTTCGATGGTCCAAATGGCATTGTCAAGTGGCACCGGAGCATTGAGCGTTAGTGGTCCGCCACCGCATACAATGGAATCTTGGGGTACGGGGATCGCTCTTATGTCGTTCACCGAAGTGGCATAACTTTCGCCGTATCCCACTCCGAATTGATAAGCTTGAAAACCGGCATTTGCTTGCAGGCGATGTACCCCGGCAGGAACGGTCAGCTTGACGTACTTGCGATCGTTGCAACCGGAATACGCTTGGAAGAGCGCAGGGGCCACCACGTTACCATCCAACGTTAACTGACCCACGGCGGCGAGCGGGACCACAACACTAATGCTGTGTTGCGAGATCTGCGAGGAAGTTGGTGTGGTGAAGCTCGCACGGGTGGACATTCGATCCGCTGGAGAAACCAGCAGCAAAGAAGGGTCTCCATTGCCGGCGCAGCTATAACCTTCCATCAATTGGGCCACGCTCACCGGGTTGTTGGCTTGCACGCAGACGGGTGTCGTCGTGCCGTTCACCTCATAGGTCTGTCCTGCATTCAACAGTATGGGAGCAGACCCGCCAATTGAAACGGAAGTGCTGTTCGTATGGGCCAATACCCTGTAGGTGCTTGAGTTGACACCATGTATTGGGGCAGTGAAGTATCGGGTTCCCCAAGCGTTGGTAGGGATCAGTTGTTCAAAGATCACATCACAGGCGTTGCACGCGCCAGGCACGGAGGCACATCCCGATCCACCGATGACCAGAAAGGGTCTGCATGTCCCGCTTTGTGCGGTTGCAACGACCAAGCTGCCGGTAAGGTCCAATGCATCATTGGCGGCTTGCAGTTGGTAACTCTGTCCGGCGTTCAAATTCACGAGGAAAGGAACACCGGCCGCGTTTCCGCTCAGTGTGTTCACCGAAGGTGTAATGCTCACCTGCGTACCATCTTGGGTGGCCACGACCAAAAGCTGGCTCTTGTGCAAGTTCCCATAGTTCGGTATGCCGTGGTAGCTGTCCACCCTGTAGTTGTTCCCCAAAGAAGATTCGGGAAGTACTTGGCCGCTCTCGAACGTATAATTCTGGTAGGTGCTGGTGAACACATTGATGCTGTCGTTGCTTTGGATCAGGATCCCGCGACCTGCCACGATCCCTGATCCGGTGTTCTCTCCACTGAGCGGCACATCGATCACCGTTACTGCATTGGCCGAAACGCTGAAGTTCTGGCTCCAAGCGTTCAAGGGCATGCTTACTGTTCCGGATGTAGCCGTGGTGCTAAGGATGTGCACCTTGAGGCTTTGGGCACCGAAACCATTCTGCATGAAACCGGTCCAGAATCGCCGGCCGCGAGTAGGTACGTTCGTTGCGGGCTGGGCCTGTGCAAACCCGGCAGCGAAAAGCAGAATGAGCAATGGAAGTTTTCGCATCCAGGGCATTGAAGTATGTACGGACGGGTCCAATTGCATTCGTGATCGACCACCGCGTAGCATGGTGGAAGTGGCCGTTTTTACGTCTGTTCGATGCACAAGGTTCCAAGGGCGACAAAGGGCCTCTATTCGTCGGTGGGGTAAGCCTTGGCGGAGAGGTCCATACCATTGCGCGGAGTTGGCGGTCCATCCTGAGCATGTCCAGCCGGAATGGTTCGTAGTGGATCGAATGATAGGACCTCACTCCACCTCCCAATCCACCACCACATCCCATGCAGCGCGCACGTTGACCGGTTCCTTGTGGTTCCAAACGGGCTCCGGTTGCTGTTGCACGGCCCACTCCCCCGTGTCCCAATGACCGTTGTCGTTGGAGTCCAGGAACAGCCGAAGGGTCACCATGCCCGGTGCGAGGCGTTCCCACTTCATATGCGGACTACCTCCAGAAACAGATGCTTCGAGAACAATTTTATCCTGACCGGTGAGCATTTGCAACACGTATTGGCCAGCACTGTCCAGTCCGTTCAGGTTGACCTGTAAGGAGCCGGTCGCTGCTTCTGCTGCTCGTCCCAAGTTGGTGCGCAGCGTGTCATTCACACCACCATAAATATCCCGAACGGCCTTTGGGTACAAGGTGAGCCGCGCGGTTTCTCCCGGATCCAGTGCAGCATTCACGATCAATGTACGATCATCGTCGGGGCTGCGTTCCAGTTCAAAGGGTATTGCAATGCTATCTCGCTCCAGAACAAAACGGGTGCTGTCCACGTCCCGAATAGGTCTTGCCGCTCGTATTCTGATCAACACATTGTCCTTCTCATCACTGGATGTGGCGGTGATCCCGGTATTGAAAGGCATAGGCTTTGCACGGCGGTAATTCAACGTATCCAGCACCATGCTACCATCACTAATGGCGAACGAACCTTTAGTGAGTAGTGTAGTGTCATTGGGCCAAAGGAGCACGGTATCGCGCGTGGTGTTCCATTCGGGTTTCCAAAAAAGTGTTCCGCCGGTCCGCTCCACGTCGCGCACTACCACGCTATCGGCGGCCTTGGCAAAGACCAGTTGGAATGCACCATCAGGGAGCACCGTGTAAGCTCGGATCTGCTGCTTTGAGCTACGCGGAAGGAATGCACGCAGGTGCAAGCGGTTCACCGTGGAGTCAGTGGTCGGTAAGACCAACACGCTGTCCATGAAGGCGATCTCTTCATTCGGAAGGTCGTACTTGAAATTGCTGTTCTTATCTCGAAGTGCGAAGAGTAAGAATTCACCGGCAGGCAAGTGGTCCAACACGAAGGTGCCGTCTTCCCGGGTACGTGCCAAGTAAAGCGGTCGACCTGTGCGGAAGGAGCCGGTGTCACCAACTGCGTGGAGCATCACGAGCATGTCCTTTTCAGGTGCATCGGTCAAGGAATTGCGCACCATTCCCTCCACACGGATACTGTCCAACACGGCACCTGTTGAGAACACGTAGTTTACACCGATCGCCAAATTCCCTTCGGTCAGGTCCTTCACGCATTCGCCCAAATTGAACGAATAGGTGGTGTTCTCCTTCAGCTCGCTGGTGATGGATACTTCCACACTGCGAGCGCCCACGATCCGCACCTCGGGCAACTTTTCCAGGGGTGGCGAGATCAACAAACGTTCGCGCACTTTTTCAAGTTGAACGCGTTCATCGAATTCCAATCGAAATGCTTTTGCATTGAATTGGATCGTGCCGTTGGGCGGTGTGGCTTGTACCAACTCCGGGGCTTGCTCGTCCTTCTCGCCACCGGATATCTGACCTACTTGGGCGCACGCCACAAAGATCAGGGGAAGCAAGTACCACAGCCACCACTTCCGCATCACACCAAAGGAGAGAGCAACTTGCAAAGGCGCTCAAGGGCCCTGCCATCGTTTTCGTCAAAATCGTTAAGGTGTGCGCTGTCAATGTCCAGAACGGCCATCACTTCACCCCCTAAGTTGCGAACTGGTACCACCAATTCAGAACGCGAAAGAGCACTGCACGCGATGTGTCCGGGAAAGGCATCCACGTCTGCAACGATAATGGTCATGTTCTCCTTCCACGCAGTGCCACATACCCCTTTTCCGTGAGGTATCCGACTACAAGCCACCGGTCCTTGGAATGGACCGAGCACGAGTTCCTCTCCCACGACACGGTAAAAACCGGTCCAATGCCATGCGAAAGCGGTATGAAGCACAGCTGCCATGTTGGCCATTGCGGCGATCGCATCGGACCCGTCGTTCAACAACGCCTCCACTTGGGGGAACAAGGCCTCGAATAAAGCCTTTCGGTCTGTGGTCTTGGGCAACACGATAGTAACATCCATTGGCTGCGAAGGTAGGCGTGGGAGTAGGATCGGTTCTCCCAACACAAGTCAATAATGACAAGTCGTTAGTCGTTAGTGGCACGGCTAACGACTAGCGACTAACGAGTCCTTACTTCTTTCTTCCTTACGCATAAGCCACCGTATAAACACTGATGCGGATCTCGGGCACCGCGGCGAGTGCGAGAACACAGCCCTCCAACGTTGCGCCGGTCGTAACCACATCATCCACGATAAGGACATGCTTGCCCCGTAATTTTTCAGGATCCGGCAATTGGAAAGCTTCCTTCACATTGAGCCAACGGTCCAGTCTGCTGCGGCGCGTTTGCGAGGGTGTGCGTACTACGCGAACAAGCCCCTTTCCCACGCTCGGCAGCGCCCATTTCTGTTGCATGCCTTCCACAAGTACCTGACTTTGATTGTACCCGCGCATGAACTCTTTTCGGGGATGCAGGGGCACGGGCAAGAAACAGTCCACGGTATTGAACCGCTCGGTCGCCATCAGGTCTTCCGCCATGAGCCTGCCCAGATAGATACCTACTTGCCGTTCGTTCTTGTATTTGAGCAGGTGCAGCATCCGTTGGACTTTTCCGGTTGGCGAAAAATGAAGGAAAGCACTGGCCGCTTGTAGTTGCACCTTTCCCTTGAAGAGTTGTTCCACACTATTCTCAGGGTCCTCATGGAACCGTGTCCTGGGCAGATCGTCGAAGCAGATCGAGCAAAGGCATTGTTCAAAGCGCATAAGCGCGATATCACACCCAGCGCAGCGGCGTGGCAGGAACAGCCCGATCAGGTCGCTGCCCCAAAGAAATAAGGTGGATCGGTTGGGGTTCAATACTTTGTTGATAAGCAGTCCGTTGCACTAAAACTGGCCGTAGCGAGGCCTGTAATTTAGCGCCCCGGAATTGCACCACATCTATATGGACCAGAACACCCCCCCCACCGAGAAGAAGAATCGTTCCAGCACAGGGCTCCTCCTGTTGGTGGTACTGCTGTTGGTAAGCAACGTGGTCATGTTGTGGATGCTGATGCAGCGCAACAAGGAGGTGGAACAGGGCCAGCAAAAGGTGGAGGCCGTGATCAGCGAGAAGGATAACGTCACGGTGATGTTGGAGAACATGTTGGCCTCCTATGACACATTGAAGACGGACAACGAGCAGTTGACCAGTGAAATGGAACTGCAGAAACAGCAGATCGAAGAGCTCTTGGACAAGGTGAAGCGCGGTACGTACAGTTTGGCCAAGGCACAAAAAGAGGCTGGTACGCTACGTACGATCATGAAAGGATATGTGGTCACCATCGACTCCTTGAACCAAGCGAACCAGGCACTTACTGCACAGAACGTGGGCCTTACCCAGGAATTGGGCGAAGTAAAAGGCCAAAAGGATGCCTTGAGCACCGAGAAAGCGGCCTTGGAGGGTAAGATCGCAAAAGGCGCGGTACTGCATACCACAGCTATGTCAGCTGGGGCTTTGTTCATGCGGAACAATGGTAAGCAAGTTGATACGGACCGTGCGAAGAAAGCCGAGATGGTGAAGTGCTGTTTCTCATTGGGACAGAACTCCGTTACCGAAGCTGGCGACAAGACCCTGTACATGCGAGTGATCAGTCCGGATGGTACCGTACTACCAACTTCAGAAGGAGCCAAACGATTCCAGTTCAACGGTGTTGAAGGCAACTACAGCAGCAAGCGCGACGTGAACTACCAGAACCAACCGGTTGATGTCTGCATCTTCTGGACCGGTGGTGAGGAGCTGCGCACGGGCCAGTACATCGTGGAGATCTACGAGGCTGGCGCCTTGGTCTCGAAGGCCAACTTCGACCTGAAGTAAGGAGAACGTTTAGAAGAAGGCACGCACTTGGGCGCCGCCCACGTGTACCATTTTCACGCCTTCTGATCTTCGGCCGTTGTAGGTGATATCCACTTGCAGGTTATTGCTCAAGTTGCGTTGTATGCTCAAGCTCCAGGTGAGGTTGGTGCCGATCTTTAGACCTGCCAACAATTCGTTTCCCAAGGGTGAATTGGTTTCGCCATTGTAATCGATGGCCACACGGTTGAAGGTCATCAGGATGCTTCCTTTTCCAGCGGTGTTGTAGCGTAGCTCGGCACCTAGGTCCTGCACTTCGGCCTCTTCTCCACCGAACTCTTTCTTGTTCTTTTTCTCGGTGAACTTGTAGGACAGGATCGCACGGAATGAAGTGTTGGGCTGCCAGGTCACCCGTGGTTTCAAACCTTGCTGGTTGATCGCATACGTACGACCGCTGAGCAGGTCCGATCGGTTGCTCACTAGCCCGCGTTCCCCTTCCACATCTGCGGTCCATGTTCGTGTGGTGTTCCACCGGACGCGCAGTGTATTGAACAAGCGTGATCGCGATTCGAAACCGTTCAGGAGCAAGCTGCGACTGCGGTCGTTCTGCCACGTGTGGTCCACGCTCCATTTGCGACTGGTGCGGTCATAGTAGAACGTGTTGCGGGCCGAAGAGGAGTAGGAGTTGATCCCCGTATCGGTATCATCTGTCAGGAAAGGGTTCAGTGCTTCACCCAGATCACTACTGCCCGTCTTTCGATCCACGCGCAAGGACGCCAGATCGGAGAATTTCCCGATGAATTTCTTGAACCCTTTTGCATCCGCCCACAACACCGCAGGGCGCAGGTCCAGGGATGTACTGAACTGGTTGTTGAAGGTGCGTACATAACGGTTGCTTGGTACGAAGATGCGCAGGTAGTCCGCCTCATATCCGAAGTTGGCCAGTTCAAATTCGTTCAGGTCCTTGACCCCATCATTGTTGTAGTCGATCCACACGTAAAGCCCTTGGCCTGCAGGCACGGAAATGTAGATGTACTCTCGCCGTTGCTCAAGCCCCGATCCAAATTCGTAGAACGCATCGAACACCGCAACACCCTTGAAGAGCGAGAGGTCGTAATCGATCCGGACCAGATAAGTGTCCTCGGGTTTTTGTGAGGTAAGGGTGGTGTCCTTGATCAACAGGCTACGGTAGGTGAAAGTCGTGTTCAATCGGTTCTTGGGGTTCCTTGCCAGGTCCAGTGCGAACGTGTACGATGTGGCCCGTGTGCTTTCCTTCAGTTCACCTTCCTTCAATGCGCGATCCCAGCGTTGTCCGGCCCCGATCTTCCACTTGTTCTTGGCACTGTCGGGGCTTTGGATGAAGGTTTCCCATTCGTGGAATTGGTAGCTCCCTGCAAGCAGATCATTGGTGCTGTCCGGTCTGAAGAGGTTCCTTTCGTGTTCATCCGTGATCCCTATACTGAATGGTTTGAAGCGTTGTACTGCTTGGAAATTGTGACGCAGGAAATCGGTGTTTCGGGCATTCTTGGTAGTGAGCCAGCTTGCAGAACCGATCACATCCGTTCGTTTGGTGCGCACGTTGCTTACCAGGTCCTGCTTCCATCCGCTGTATGCGTCGGTTACCTGGAACGTTCCTAATCCGTAGGAAAGAGAGCCCATTTTTCTGCTTCGGATACCCACATCGGCTCCGGCCAATAATTGGTCTCCGTTCAAGGGCAATCCCAAAATGTTCCAGTTCCGATCGAATTCCACCGCCCGGTAGCGTTCCACGAACCGGAAGTTCTTCGAAACCGACTCTGCACTACCGCCCACCACCATCTGGAGCGTGCTGTCCTTGCGGCTGATGGGGAATGCGTGGTCCGCATGTGCCATGATCCCGTACCCCTGGTCATCTTGATCATCAATATCGCTGAACGTGTTCTTGTCCAGCGCGCTGTAGGCCAGTTCCACCGTGGCATTGGTACGCTCGCTGGGCCGCATGTCGTAGCCCAAAGTGATCAAACGTTGGCTCTGTGGGGCGATCAACACACGCACCGGCGCATGATCGCCTTTACGCCGAAGGAACCCATCCACAGTATCGGGTGCCACCCACTTGAACACCCTGCCGTTCGGGGTGAATTCCTGTTGTACGTAATCGCCGTTGCCGGAACCGACTTGGGTGAATGTGGCCCGCCATTGCGCACTGTCGGGTACTGTGCTGTATACGTAAATAGGGAAGTACCCCAAGGAGTCGGTCCTGCGATAAAGCACTTGGTCATCGGCAAAACCGGTACTGTCCACACCTGGGATCGTTGCCGCCAAAGGGTTGTCTCCTGCCGCTGCAAGTACGGCACGTTCAGGGTCGCCAAGGTCTTGTTGCAAGGACTGGTTCTTGTGGTCCTGCTCGCTGTACAGGTTGAAGCGCAATGTGCTTTTCCCGAGGTCCACGGTATGATCCAGACGCAGCAAGGAGCGAGCGTAGTTCTTGTCGGAGTACTGGAATTCCACAACGATCCGTCGGTCCTTGGTCACCAACCGGCGTGCGGTGAAGGTGACCTCTGCCGTGTTATAATCGATCACATAATCGTTCTCTTGGCCGCGCACCAATGGGACACCGTTCATGAAGACCCGTTCGGTCCCGGAAAGGATGATGATGATCGAACCGCTGTCGTTCCCTCGTAGACGGTAGGGTCCTTGCACGCCTTCGATCCCCTGTATGGTGTTGCGGGCGAATTTTCCTTTGCTGATCGCCACACTGGCACCTACTCGCGCGTCCACTTTCTTTCCGTATGGCACGGGTGTATCGAAGCTCAGCCCTTTTGTCTTCTTGAGGTAGGTGAGAAAATGGCTCTTGGGCCGTTGTAGAACGAAATCTCCAGCGATCAGCGACCACCCTTTATTTTCTTCACCTTCAAATAGCTTGATGAATACTTGGTCGAAATCCTGTAGCTCCAAGGTGTTCCCGCCGGCCTGTATCGGAATGTTGTTGTCGGTAACGCTCGCCAACACTTGTATACGATCGGTAATGCGCCCGCTCAGCTCCAGGTTCAACGTGGAGTTCACGGAAAGATCCTGATTGTTCCCGAACAACACTCCCCGTGAAATACTTCCGCTCCGGCTCAGTCCTTGCACACCGAGAAGCTCGGTATTCTGTTTCGGCGGGGTGTACCGAAAAGGGTCGAGACGGTCTCCGCTGGCAGTGGTCAAACGGTCGGGGTCCTTGTTGCGGCGGACCTGGGTGAAGGCGATCGGCATTACCCTGTACCGTACAAGAATGGAGTCTGCGGCTGGGCGAGAGTTCCAATTGAGTGTTGCGCTGAAGGGGTCGAGGTCGTATTGGGAAGGGTCCAAGGCAAGGCCGTTCGCAAAGAGGTGGACGCTGCCAGGCACAATGCTCATAGTGTCCAACACCAGCGTGTCGCCCTCCAGCTGGATCCAATGCATGCGCAAATTGGTCGCGACGCTGGATTGGGCACGGCCGATCGCACCGGCACATACGAACAGCAGCACGAGGGCAGCTGATCGGAGGCATCGTTGGCACGGCTCCGGGAAGCCGATTGAGATGGTCAGAGGACCAATGGACACAAATGACATACGGGTAAGCGGCCTGAAAAGTATCCCATGCGGGCCGGTCGGGGGCATGCCATCACCAATGCATTGTTGATCACCGACCGGATCCCGGTTCCCCCGAAGCTAAGGTGCAGGTACATTTGGCCGACCCACCTCAGACGTGAACTTCTCCTATGCTCCGCATCGTTCTGGCATCTTGTATCCTCTTCCTAGGCGCTTGCTCATCGCCAGAACCATCGCGGGACCGTGTGGGAAAAGGAGGTAAAGTTTACGGTGGGGTCTTCAATACGAATGAGACCGAGGAGATCCAGGGTTTCTTTCCGCATACGCTCTCCCAATCAGCATCACACCGCATAGCGGCACAGCTCTTCGAGGGGCTGGTGAAATTCGACCCGTCCGATCTCTCTCTCGTGCCTGCGTTGGCTGAAAGTTGGACGCTGGACCAAACTGGGACGGAATACACATTTGTCCTTCGGAAAGATGTCCATTTCCACGATGACCCCTGTTTTCCTGATGGTGTCGGAAGGGCCTTCGTTGCCTCGGATGTGGTGGGGTGCTTCACTGCACTTTGCAGTTTTGGTGAAATGAACCAGATGTTCTGGTTGTTCCAGGACCGAGTGCTTGGTGCGGATGCACATTATGCAGCCACGAGCAAAGGCGAAAAAGGTCCCGGGGTAAAAGGTATCGAGGCTTTGGATGAGCACACCTTACGGATCACGCTTACCCAACCATGGCCTGGTTTCTTACAAGTGCTCGGCCATCAAGGGTGCTGGATCTATCCGCAGGAACTGGTACAGAAATACGGCGAGGACGCCAAGTGGCACCCGGTAGGCACTGGGCCATTTCGTTTGAAGTCCTTCTCTGTTGGGAAGGTGATGATCATGGAGCGCGAACCGAACTATTGGGGACGCGACTCGTTGGGCGATCAATTGCCTTTTCTGGATGGGCTCAAGATCACCTTTAACCCGGACAAAAACAAAGAATTGGAGGAATTCGAAAAGGGGCATTTGAGTGCGGTCTACGAGCTGCCGGTCGACCGAACGGACATATTGGAAAAGGGGGGGACCTTCCAAGTACAGAGCATCCCCGGATCGAGCGTTCAGTTCTATGGGCTCAATATGAATGTGCCGCCCTTTAACGATCCGTTGGTGCGGCGTGCTTTTTCAATGGCCATCGATAAAAGGCTCTTGGTAGATAGTGTGTTGAAAGGATTGGCCGTACCCGCTGACCACGGCGTAGTACCACCCGGCTTCGATGCATATCAGTATGACAAGGTGCCTTCGACCCAATACGACCCAATAGCTGCACGTGCCCTGCTTGCAGAGGCTGGATTTCCGGATGGTAAGGGCATGCCCCCGGTACACCTGCAAGTGAACAACGACGGATTCGGCTATGTACGTGTGGCGGGCGCGGTGCAATCCATGTTGGAGAAGAACTTGGGCGTGCCGGTGGTCTCATCCGTATTGCCAAGGGACCAACATTACGGCAAGGTGGAAATGGGGAAAGCACAGTTCTGGCGCGAAGGGTGGGTCGCTGACCATCCGGATCCGGAGAATTTCTTGGCCTTGTTCTATGGCAAGAACGTTCCGCTGGACCCCTCACAGCCCTCGTACCTCAACAGCGCGCGCTACCGAAATGCAACGTTTGATTCACTCTATTCCGCTGCGATCCGCAACGGAGATCGGGTGGAACGTATGCGGTTGCTGGCCGAGGCCGAAGTGCAGTTGATGCAGGATGCCGTGGTGATCCCTTTGTACCATGAGCGGGCAGTGCGGTTGCTTCAGCCATGGGTGCGGGATATGCCCATCAACGGAATGGAGTACCGCGATATGCGCTCGGTATGGTTCGATCCTTCTGCACGTAAGAAGTAGGTCAGGGGTCAACTGTTCCCGCGCACATGGGCGAGAACCAACCGCTTCGCCAGTGGCATGAAGGTCTCGATGCATGGTATGGCCAGGTCCGTTTCCAAAGCGAACGTCGCCGGAACGGGTTGCTCGGGGAATCGCTGGATCAGATCCGCCTTGATGTGCTCGAATCCTGATCCGATCCCTACGGTATAGGAACTCACATAACGGGTCGATACGTTCCGGTGCACATGCTCCGTATTGGTATCTTGAAGGATCGGTATGGCATAGCCGTAAACCCTGGCCTCCTTTTCGTGGCGTAGGAAGATCCACCCTTCGTTGATGTGCAGGGGTTGCAGGCCAATGGGCGTGAAACGGATGTGCTGTGCGATCTCCTGCTCAATGTCCAGCCCTTGCGATCGCAAGTTCTTCAAGCCGGGTACGGCGAATTCGATCACCTCGTCGATCACATCCAACCACGCGCCGTTCTTGGGCCGTTCATGGATCGCATTTCCGGTATGTGGGTCGAAGCCGACCAACGAGCCGACCATGGTCCGGGCAAGATCCTCTTTGGCCCGTTGTAGCTCCAACAATGTCCCAAGATGCTCGTGCAGTTGTTCCAAGTAAGGATACAACTTCCTTTCGCCGAAGCGTGCCTTCACCCGTTGTAAGTAGCCCAACAGGGTGTACTGCTTCAATTCCAGATCAATGGAGGGTGAATAAGCCCAGTCCTTGGGCAACCCTGTGGTGGCGATGGAAGTGCTGTTCTTCATGATTCACGGCGGAGAACCATTTCGTGCAACGTGTTTTCCAAAGTTAATGTTCCGCGCGGTGGATACCTTTAGGGCCTTCATAGACCTAACCACAACCTGATGTTCCGTATTTCCCGCTCCGCTTTTATGCTCGTTCTGATCCCAATGGCGTTCGTTGCCTGTGTGCCAGCCAGGAAATACGAGGAGACCAAACTGCGTGCCGATAGCATGCAAGCCGAAGTGGATGCCGCCAAAGCCAATGCACTTGCCGCGCAGACCAGCACAGCG
>Ga0154020_10001398_pt1 | contig 29843 bp, 20 predicted proteins | sample Klosneuvirus_201_FD_109709 | JGI IMG/M metagenome (GOLD analysis project Ga0154020, IMG submission 109709) | Active sludge microbial communities from wastewater, Klosterneuburg, Austria - Klosneuvirus_20160825_MG | ecosystem: Engineered > WWTP > Aerobic digester > Activated sludge | place...
GGAGTAGCGGGGGCAGGAAATGAACCTACGGTTATCCTGAGATATCCCGAGAAATCAGAACGTATGATTACTTGCTTATATACTATAGACTTACGTAGATTGTAGACGTCTGGTGATATCTCGAATAATCCCGAGATCAAGCAAAAAACCGTCACCTGTACCGTCACCTGAGATTGAAGGAATGGCATGGCACAGACCCGTCTATACCTCAAAAAGGGCATCAATCGTGATGGCCGTTCGGCAGTGATCCTGAGCGTATTCGTTAACAATGCCCGAATGAGGTTGGGTACTGGTGTGACGGTTAGACCGGAAGACTGGAATGAGTTGAAACAGGATATCAAACGGTCGGACCCCAACTATTCCGCGCTGAACGCCATGCTCAAGGCGCGGACAATAGAGGTCGAAACGGCTGTCTTGAATGGGATTGCTATTCACGGGGAGGCGTTCTCACTAAGGATCCTAACCGAGGAGCTGTCGCGCCGTCGGGTGGATCGTAACCCAAACGACTCGGTTGAAAAGGCATTCTCATTCTGGGACTTCTATGCCCAGTTCATAGCATCTAAGAAGAACGAACTGGAGCCCCGGACCATCGCGAAGTACAACACTCTGAAGGTGATCCTGAAGGAGGTGGAGAAGGGCAAGGACGCACTGAAGTTTGAGGACATCGATCATACCTTCTATGATCGATTCCGGAACCACATGATCAAGAAGCGGAAGCTGACCAACAACACCATTGGCAAGTACGTGAGCACCTTCAAGACGTTTTTGTCGTGGGCAGTGGATAGGGGAGCCCCCGTTCACCCCGCCTACCGCAAGTTCAAGGTCGATGAGGAAGACGTCGAGGTAGTGGCCCTCACATGGGACGAACTCCAGCTCCTTGAGAAAGTCGATCTCTCTGCCAACCCACGTTTAGACCGTGTGCGCGATCTCTTCCTTCTTGAGTGCTACACCGGAGCACGTTTCGGTGACATCCAAACCATGCACTACGATGACATTCGCGATGGCGTATGGTGTCTGCGTCAACAAAAGACCAAGACCGAGGTTCGCATTCACATCTCCAAGCGTGCCGATGCCATCATCACCAAGTACCGAAGCATTGGCAGTCCACTTCCGTCCATAAGTTCCCAGAAGTTCAACGGTTACATAAAAGAACTCGGTAAGGTCGCCAAGTTAGATAGTCCCTTCCGACAAGTACGACGAAGTGGGAAGACCGCATCCGAGAAGCGCGGTCCAAAGTGGGAGTTCTTGACAAGTCACGTAGCGAGAAAGACGTTTGTGTCCATCTCACTTGAAAGGGGCATGCGCCACGAAGTCGTCATGAGCTTCACAGGACACAGAAGCTTCAAAACGATGAAGAAGTATATTGCGCTCACCGAGAAGGGGCGTAAGGAAGATGTTGAGAGGGTGTGGGGGTAATCGTCATTCAATCCTACTTAACTTTCTTTGATGTTAAATGTTATTTGGTTAAGTAGTATCACATGGTATGAGTAAATAGTATCTGGAGTATACATCATGACTTTCAGTTTGTCAGTAATTATGTCCGTCATCCTTTTGGTTGTCACAGTAGACGTCGCAGTCTCTCAACCCAAGATGATAGAAGACACTTCACTTCTGTGGTCAACAGAGTTAACTGCAGGAACCTACGGGACTGTGAAAGCAGCCATGGCAGAAGAGGCTGATCTGCTCTTCGTCGCTACTGTGAACTCGATCAATGTACTCCGTGCATCGGACGGATCGATCATAGACTCGATTAGCACAAGGACTCCAAGTCGAACGAATGCAACTCAGGTTGCTTGCTCCCGTGATGGTAAAGTGCTTTGCCTGCTCTATCGATACTATCCTGTTGATGGCGACAGTGGTGGTGCGATGATCATGGAGTATCCATCGAAACGCATCATTCATGAAAATGTATGTCCTCCCGTTAGCATTCCCGGTGGTGGAGGAATCTTGTGGCAATCCTCTCATGTGTCGGTCTCGCCAACAGGTAGATACGTTGTAGTGCCTTGGGATGCCCAAGCACGTATTAAGCTCATTGATTTACAGAGAGATACTTCGTGGCTCGTTCAGGGCCACTCATGGTTGCCAACAGCGTTCGATGAAGCAGAGACGGTATGTGTGACATGGGATGGACCAAACAACATTAATGACGAGAATCGGGGCCAATGTAGAGTGTCGTGGCTTGACAATCCGTTGAGCCAGTACAAGACTTTCGCTTCGAACTACGGGAGGTCGAGTGAGGACACCTACTTGGGATTGTCACGGGACGGGAGATACCTATTTCATGGAGGGTATGCAACTGAGTCTATGTTCGATAGACCAGTGAATCCCGGTTTCACTGTTTGGGAAGTAGCTACTGGAAGAGTGATGAACCAAGTTCATTACAGCGGATGTTATGGATATTGGGGCTTCAGCCCTACAAGCGACTGGTTCTCTACGTGGGTGATTCATCCCGAGTATGGCGGTGCGAACTATGTCTTCTTCGTTGGCGACTCTTTGCCACGCTATCGATTTCAGACAAGTGCGTCATTTTATGATCGTGATTTTTCACGAGGTTTCAAGAAATTGCGATATGACTCCATCATAACAGCGCGCAAGATCGAAACTGCAATCGTCCCAGTAAGTGTCGATCATGACCAACCAATTCTTAGATACCCTCAAGTTCGCAGAGGGCCAAGCAGCGATGATATTACGATCGACGTCTATTCGCAAGAAAATCTTGGCATGGGTGAAGATGACAGGCTGGTATGCCAAATGTTCGATTTGAACTTAAGGTTGATCTCGACGCATGAACTCACCCCAATCGTATTGGACAAATCGAGTTTCAGGTTCGTGCTACACATGAATACCGTCACAGCTCCAGGAGTATACATGGTAACTTTCAGGTCTTCGTTGTCGAGTGTCCGTGGTACTATCAAGTTCTTGCTTGACTAGCATTGCTTTCTATCATGCACGTCACAATCGGCTAAGTATAAAAAGAGGGTGCCCAATGAACGTTCTAAAGTGCAAATCCATCAGCGTCATATTATCTCTCATTATAGCTTTTGTTCCGGAAGTATACTCGCAATCGACACGTCCTAGTCGTTTGCCAAACTTGAATTGGTTAAGCTCAAGCACGAGCTATCAATCGAAGTGGGCCGAGCAGGTAACTGCCGTATCCGATTCAGTTGAGACAAAATCATTTCTAATAGGTTGGAATTGGAACGCACCACACCAAAAGTTGGCTCGGAAGTACGGTGCACGTGTCTGGCACGTTGGAGATTATACTGATGCATACCGAAACTTCTTGACTACAATAGACAATATGCAAAAAGATTTTGTGCTCAAGTATGTTCCGAATATGTTGCTTATACCGGCAGTCCGCGGAATATCTGACTGGGATTCTTCTGCTACTCCGGGGTCGAATCCTAGCGAGTCAAATGCAATGAGATTCGAACCGTGGCTACTGTATGATTCCACCTCGAATGATTTTATGTTGAGTACTCAGGATACGAGCGGAGGAGTGTTCGGTTTTCGATATCGGACCTCAAAGGGTAGTTACCATGGAACGACACAAAAATATTTCAGGCTCCATACATCGCTAACGGACACAGTTGCCTTTGTTGCACTTGATAGTGTTGCTCCCGATGACCAACTTAGAATGTGGAGACACAAAAGCGATCATCTTTATCGTCAAGAGAACACGAGGATGATGCTGGTGTCTGTCTCTTTCAGAGCATCAGGTCCCGATTATGGTGGTGCCGAAGACGACACATTATTCGTTATCGAGTTGCCATATCGTAAAAACAACGATAGCGCAGGGCTCATAACTTTTGCTTGTTTGCCAATTAAGGACTCAGGAGTTGTAAAAGTCAAAGATGCATTCGGTTCAAATGTTGGAATGATGACGGTACTTCCAGTAACCAATGGCGACTTCACTGTCAATGCATCTGGAACAAAAAAGTTTGCAGTTCTGCGGTGGATGTTGCGCAAGCACTTTGAATCCACTAGTAGCATCATTACTGTTTCAGCCGGATTTCAATGTGACTATACAAAGACAATCGGCGGAGACACAATGGACTGGAAAACCGCAGATCATAACAATCCGCGCTTTGCCTACGCTTTTGGCGGCTACGGTAATGTATCTAACTCCATACATGAACATGATTCATCAAGAATCTCGAGAATTGGAGTGCGACTGATCTATTATCCCAAGAGCGGTAGTGGAAATGGAATCGATTTGTTTAACATCAGAATCGCGACCCCGCATGCGGATAGATTTCTTTGGGGTAAGTACGACAAGGCCATTCAGGACAGTGTTAATGAGTACGTTACCAATGTCCACATTCTCAATACTGGTGATACAATATCAGGGTATCAGTCTCCAGTAACAGATTACGGTAAAAGGGCAAAGATTTGGAAATTCTATGGACGAGACGAAGCCATGCCTATGCAGTGGCTTGCCTTTAGATATATGAATAGGAAACTTGACGGAAGACTAATCACTGAAGTGTCTTCTAGGTGGTCGGCCAAACAACGCCATGTTATGGAACAAGAGACGCAATGGCAAGGGGAAGGCATGCAGTGTCATAATCAGATTGCTTCCTATGCGTACAAGCATGGTTACAATCGGGTAAGTGAAACCACAGATGCGTCAACGCAAGAAAGTTATGCCAATTTACGTTTCGGCTTTGAGGATCTGAGGGTTAACGGCAGTCTCTCTCATAACCCGGATTCGTTTTTAAAGAGTCGCGAGCACTCTAACGGTATTCCTCCGCTACCGTTTCCGGATGTTCCGGATTCAACGGGTAGATATCTTTCTGGCTACCCTGGCGGTATACTTGCCTACTACGAATATATCGTAAAGAACTTCTATGCCAACGAAGCCACATTGCTGTTTGGCAATAAGCCTTGGATGGCAAATGTATGGTTAAACAGTTTTATGACGGCTACAGGTGGAACCAGCCCAAAGGTAGTATATCGTAATGCCAGGGCGAAATCTGCTACAGAACTGCGACTTGCTATGTGGATGCCAATAATGCTTGGCTGTCATGGTATCATGATCTACAAAGGGGAGTCAGGATTTGGAAGTGGCTTCACTTTGCCACAGAATCCTAGTGAACATTCGGAGGGTGTTGGCGTTCCCCGTGTGACGGAATTCGAAACTGGTCTATATCATTCTCGTGATCCATTGGACACAACCTTTGATTTGACTTCGCTACCAATTGATTCAATTCTGTACGGAAGCGTGCTCGGTGATGACTACTTTTATCAGAATGATACTTCTCACATCGACGCCTATTTTAAAGATGGGTTTACGACCTTTCTTGATAGTTTGAATGGCGGTCCTGTCGCGGGTGTATATCGACTTTACTCTGGAGTTCAATCTGCTCGCCTAACTACGAACGAGGTCTGTGAGACGATCAACCAGATGCAGTTTAAACTTGGTGGCAAAGACGACACGACTACGAGTCACCCACTGGCAACAATGCAATTACGGGGCTGGTGGGGTAAAGGGTTCACGAAGTTTGTTGTCGAACACCCATCTTCAATAGGCTGTGTACTTGAGCGAATTGATACGAGTAGATCTCGTATGAAGGCACGGCATCCGAGAAGATTGCGAGACTATGTACCTCAGAGCGATGCGCCCGGTCATTATGACTACGAGTCATACGACTCCCTCTTTATCGACGTCACATTGCATTCGTTTAAGAGTGACACGGCGATGGACTCCTCATGGGTCGTCGGTGTACTTAATCGACGCACCGACCCACGAATGCAAGCGCATGATGCAATCTTCAACAACTCGGATTCGGCAGAATGGAACTTCACAACCTATAATGATTGGCGCGATAGTGTCAGTCAATACCCATCCACTAAATATGCTCAGCGTGGTGCTCGACGGATTACCATACCGTTTTCCTATACAGCCGCCGATGGACGGTATCGACTATTAAGACTGCGTGAGTTAGGTGGTGGTCTTGATACTGTAGTAGGGCAAGACAGAGAGATTACCCTCGATTTCCTTCCGGGGCAGGGCAGGATGCTTCGTGTTGACGTAATCCCAGGAGATGAGAGGGGCACAGCACGAGGATGGCTCGATCACAATACGCAGAGGAAGATTGTTGTGTTTCCGGTGAGCGCAGGTGACACTGTCGGGTATCGTTCTGTGCCGAGCCTCGCCACACCGGACACCTCGAATACAGAGTGTTCAGGCACTCCGTTCGTTCGTATGAAACATGGTTCTGACTTGCGTTACCATATGGTTTATCATCGCAGACTAAACCCAAATCAGCCAATGGGTACGGGTAACCCATTGGGTGTGTACTATCGTCGCAGCGAGCCACTCAAGATTTCTGGTGGCAGCGATTCGTCGTTCGCCGATGGCGGTGGTGTTGAATGGGAGCCGGAAATCCTCGTGAGCACTCATTTCTATGGCACACACAATCTTGTCGATACACCATCATGTGCGTTCCCATCAGTAGTTGTGCGATATGATCCGATATCACACAAATCACTGGCCTATGTGGTCTATGCGTGCTCCCAGGACACCACCCAATCAAACCTAAACGACATCGCAATTTGCGAAGCAGTACTTCCCGCTGATACAATTGGGCCATCAGCTCAACAATCAGCGTTCGCTACAATGCAGTATGGATCCCGCGTTCTTGATGAGGTTAGGTCCCGAAGGCCGCTCTGTGCATTGAACGACGATAGATTGCGCTATTGGGGGACACCTATGGTTTCCGCTGCAATCGATGGCAACTACTATTGCTGGAGCGACAACATCCGTGGAATCGTATATGGCTTTAAGCGACCGATGGATCGCACCTTTGTTTCCCCGGTTTTGCAAAACGTTAGATTCACACAGATGCAAACAGGGCAAGCTTTGTATCCTACACTGAATTCGTATTCAAGGCTCGAGATTGGTGAGACAGACTGTTCGATGGCTTGGCAAGAAGGTTCGCCAACATATGGTTGTGACTTCGGGTCTCATATCTACTATACCCATCTCAACTACGATGTAGGGACAAATCAACTATCGCGAAGGTTGCGACTGTCTGGTGGGTACAAGAACACATCAGGTCTTTCAACGCTTGACGTTGTTAATGGAGTACCACGATGCGCCATTCTATCGCAAGGCACGGCAAATGATTACAATGGGAAGCCAACATTGTATCGTTCATTAAGTGATTACGATCAGAGCGGATTTGATGGAACTGGAGCTTTCCTCGATAGCATTGGAATTCTCAATCACAAGGCTGATCGTATCGGATGGGTGAATGCTGTTCGCATTGCAAATCCTGTCAACCCACCAACATGGGAACGGACTCGTATCGGGAGGCGCGTAGTAGACGTAATGGAATATGCGCCATGTACGACACTCGATACAGCCATGCTGTGGTCAAACGGGATAGGCTATATCGTGGATACGAATGATCTTTCAGCACCTGAATTTTCACTCGGTGAACAGAAGACCGTGGTCTATGGTGTTCCATTAGCAGAATCGTGGGATAATGATGATACATCTATGGTGCTTACCTTTCAACAGGACGTAGACGGGGCACCGACGACTAAAAATGTTTGGCATGTCGCGTTTGGCTGGGATCTCGCCGGCATCGCAGGATCACAATACCTACCACAGGATCCTGATTCACTAATGCAACTGAATGAGCGATCCTACGTGAAGTTGATTAGTGAAAAGGGTCGTCATCCTCACGCGAGTACAAGGCACTCTGTAACCCACATGCAAGGGCTAACGAAGAACCGTCGTATATATGAACAGTTGCCATTCACTGACGCAGGGCATGCGTACGCACCAAGCATTGGGTTGTCAGTAGAAGGATTCTTTAAGCGTGACCTTGCACACGAAAAGAGATTGGGTTCCGAGAGTGCTTCGCGAGTGTTTGTTGGCTACCGTTCGGATGAGTTGGAAGCACTCGTCTCCGCCATTAGTATCAACGACAACTCGATACCACTCCTGCCAGAATCAAGATCCGGTGGACTCAAGTTAGATGAGGGTTCAATTCGACTTGTTTCAGAATGGCACTATCTACCCGAGTCTTCGGAACTGAGAATCTCGTCTATCGCTTCTGGCACTTCTGCCACAGATGCCCAGATCGTGATTGAGCGAGAGAGCGATAACAGCAAACTACCCCTTCCCGTGTTTAATGTTCAAGGGGCAGTCCAAGGGCAGAAGTCAAAACCAACATCGTCTTTCACTTGGGATACCTATTCAGATCCTGCGATGCGGTATCGTCTTGTTCTAACAACGAACAAGAAAGACGCAAGGATCGTCAAGGACCTCGAACTGCACCCTGTGCAACCGGAGCAAACTATGTCGAAACAAGGAGAGGCATCTCCTATCCTTGATTTGCGACGAATGAGAGCTCTTGACGGATTGACGGGCAGCTCTAACTCGGATCAAACCATCGAGATCATCCCACAACCGGCACGGGAGTACGCGACTGTTATAATCAGAGGGGGCGTTTCGAACGATGCTACTGGCGACGTTCTTACAATAGTTAACGTCGACGGATCGGTAGTGGCAACGATTGCTATTTCAAATCATACACACCAAGTCGTACACATTGATGTCTCAAAGTTGGCTCCCGGAGTCTATTCCGTCAATATTGGAAGATCAAAGAGTCGCGCCGTAATGTGTGTCGTACATTGAGCCGATGGAGGAAGAGCTTCTGGCTGGGCAAACCGCAAATTCAAGGTCGAGGAAGAGGAGGTCGAGGTGGTTGCGCTCATTTGTGACGAACTCGAACTCCTGACCAAGGTTGACCTTTCCGCCAACCCGCGACTGGACCGCGTCCGCGATCTCCTCCTTCTTGAGTGCTACACCGGAGCACGTTTCGGTGACATCCAAGCCATGCACTACGACGACATTCGCGATGGCGTATGGTGTCTGCGTCAACAAAAGACCAAGACCGAGGTTCGCATTCACATTTCCAAGCGTGCCGATGCCATAATCACCAAGTACCGAAGCACAGGCAGTCCACTCCCGTCCATAAGCTCCCAGAAGTTCAACGGTTACATTAAAGAACTCGGTAAGGTCGCCAAGTTAGATAGTCCCTTCAGACAAGTACGACGAAGTGGTAAGACCGCAACCGAGAAGCGCGGTCCCAAATGGGAGTTTCTCTCAAGTCACGTTGCGAGAAAGACCTTTGTGTCCATCTCACTTGAAAGGGGCATGCGCCACGAGGTCGTCATGAGCTTCACAGGGCACAGAAGCTTCAAAACGATGAAGAAGTATATTGCACTGACTGAGAAGGGGCGTAAGGAAGATGTGGAGAAAGTGTGGGGGTGAGGGGGGTGAGATCAATTGCACTTCGCTAAGTACGAGAGATCCAATGCTGAGCACCCACGACTTTGGGCCTCGAACTCAAAACATCCGCAACCCATTTGATAACCTATGAATCCAACCATCCTGAATATCTACAGCATTTTTAGCACCTATTCAAGCCCAGGTCGCTGATATTGTGCAATGAGTAAGGGCTAATAGGGAGTTTTGGGCATGTCTAATAGAACGACAGTTCAACATTAAACTAAACAGACAATGGCACAAAATTACAGACAGAAAACTGAAAGTATTCGGGGACGATTAAATCCTGAAAACTTTGCAATAAAAAAAGCGTTCTCAGACGAACTATCGACCATTTCATATAGTGATGTATTGACCTACATAAGATTCGCAATGAAGGGTGTTGAACTTGAATACACTCAGAAAAGCCGAGACGCTGGAGAGAGAGTAAAAGAACATCTTGGGATTGTGTTAAAAGATGTCACTTTTAAATATCAGGGCTCAGTAATGACAGACACCCACATTAAAGGGTATAGCGACATTGACTTGCTGACCATTTGCGAAAAATTCTATCAACCTGACACAGCGAACTTTAAGGCCATAATTGAAGTACCAGAAACGAGAGCAAAATATTATCAATCATCCATTGACAAACTTCAACGAGAAGTTAACTCGACTTCCTACACAGGAAATGCTTTAGACGATTTGCGAACATTGAGGGTTGACAGCGAAAGAATTCTTTCAGGCATCTATCAATCTCATGACTTGACAAAGCCAAAAGCAATCAAGATTGTAAATCTTAACCTTAATCGCGAGGTTGATATAGCTATTGCCAACTGGTATGATGACGTTACTTCAGTAATCTATGACAAAGGCGATTACAGAGGCATTCAAGTCTATAACAAAGAAGTGCATTCACGAGAGAGTGCCGACTTCCCGTTTCTAAGCATCAAAAGAATAAATGAACGCAGTTCAGAAACGAATGGCAGACTGAAAAAAATGATTAGGTTCTTAAAGAATGTCAAAGCGAATTCTGATCACGAAATAGATTTGAGCAGCTTTGACATTAACGCCATTTGTTACGGCATAAAAGTATCAGAGTATCAGAACCTATCTTTCTATGAGCTTGTTCCAGTACTCTATAACCATATGAAGAGCATCTGCACCAATCATACTCACGCTGACGATTTAATATCTGTTGACGGCAAAGAATATATTTATAGAAACAGGCCTACTAAACTGACAAACTTGAAACTACTCTTAGTCGAAGTAGAAGCAATCTTTATTGATTTTAAAACAACAGTAAGAATATGATAGAAAAGAAATTGTTCATCGGCTCTTCCACGGAAGAACTTGGTCTTGCTCAAGCTGCAAAAACTATTTTGGAAAAGGACTTTGACGTTACAATATGGAACGACAACGTTTGGGATACTGCTGTTTTCAAGATAAACCAAAACTTTCTATCAGACCTTCTGAAGGCATCACTTCAATTCGATTTCGGTATTCTAATTGGAACGAATGACGACAGAGTGATATTCAGAGGCGAAGAAGTTATGCAACCGAGAGACAATGTGTTGTTTGAACTTGGCTTATTTACTGGACGACTGGGAACCTCAAAGTGTGCATTTCTCATTGACAAAGAGGTTAAACTGCTTTCTGATTTCAAAGGTCTCAGCTTAGCATATTTTGATAGATCTGATATGGACACTTTTACGTCATCAGTGCACGACATAAGAAGTATGTTTCTTTCAAGCTCTGACGATGATGTCAACTTCTTCCCATCTGCCACTCTTGCATCCGTCTATTTCGAAAATCTAATCGTTCCTATCTGCCGATATGTAATTGAAAACGGCGGCTTTACATCGGGAGAAATCCACTACAAAAAGTGCAGACTAAATGTGATTATTCCAGACAGAATTAATGAGGACGTAAATCTTCAGTTCGAGAGATTGAAAACATCAATATCAACAGAGAATGTATCTTTTAAGTATGCTGGACGACCAAGACTCATTAGCATTGACACACAGGTAAAAAGTGAAACACTTGAATTCATTGACTTTCCAACGATAATCATAGGAATAAATTACGCCATTTCGAATTTATTGCCCAATGACTTTAATAGATTGAGCCTTGACTACAACTCAATACTTGAAAGAGAGCTTAGACGATTTATAACTACGCTGAAAAAACTATTGATTAGAAATGGTTTTGACGAAATGGTTGCAATAAAAAGGGAAACAGAACTATGATGATAGCAATGGGGCCAGCCTATTAACAGCACATTCCACAAGGTCGGGGCTTCGAGCTTCAAAACAGTATTGTTCGGTCAAACATTAGTTGCTCAGTCATGAATTGTGGTGAAAAGGCTCGTCCTTTGGGAGATAGCAAGCCGTTAACCCATGTTTGGACTGTGTCCGCAGCTATTTCCTTCATGAGTACTATACCGGTGCACGGTTCGGTGACATCCAAACCATGCACTACGATGACATTCGCGATGGCGTATGGTGTCTACGCCAGCAGAAAACAAAGACCGAGGTTCGCATTCACATTTCAAAGCGTGCCGATGCCATCATCACCAAGTACCGAAGCATCGGCAGTCCACTCCCGTCCATAAGTTCCCAGAAGTTCAACGGTTACATTAAGGAGCTCGGTAAGATCGCAGGTCTCGACAGCCCGTTCCGTCAAGTTCGCAGAAGCGGCAATAAATCAACGATAGAACACGGTCCTAAATGGGAGTTCCTATTAAGTCATGTAGCACGCAAGACCTTCGTTTCCATTTCTCTTGAAAGGGGCATGCGCTAAGAGGTCGTTATGAGCTTCACCGGTCACAAGAGCTTCAAGACCATGAAGAAGTATATTGCGCTTACAGAGAAGGGGCGCAAGGAAGATGTGGAGAGGGTGTGGGGGTGATGAAGACGAGGTCAATTGGATGTCGCTGTGTATGAGCAATCCAATACTGAACACCCAGGACTTTGCGCTAAGAACTCAAAACATCAGCAGTCCACTCGAAGATCAATGAATCCAACCATCTTGAATATCTCATGCTTTTATAGCGATTAATCACCCACAGGACGTGGATAGGGTGTAATGAGCAAGGGCTATAAGGGAGTTATTCGGCATTCTATAACGACAATGCAAACAATAAACAGAAAGCTTAACATATGACCATCTACGAAAAAATTCAAAACGAAGTCAAAGAGGACTACTACATCCAAAACTATGCAAACGATGGACAAAGGTTTGTTGCTTGGTATTTGTTCAACATCCTAAAACTGGACAGAAATCAGACAAAAGACGCTATCACTGATGGTGCTGACGATAAACAAATAGATGCCATCGTAATTGACGATGATAAGCAGACAGTTTTCATTGTTCAAGGCAAATACAGTTCAGGCGGGCACATTGATGCAGAGCCATTAAGAGAAGTATTGTCTTCTTGGTTGCAACTAAGAGATTTGGTGCGACTTCAGACCGTTGCTAATCCGAAGCTTCAAAGAAAGCTCTCCGAAGTAGCAAAAGCATTTGAAGACGAATATGAAGTTTGTTTTGAGCTTGTAACAACTGCATCGTTGACAAGTGCCGCCAAAGAAGACCTTGAATCATTCCAAAAGCAACTTGCTGAGATATCTGAAAACGAAGATTTTGACGCTGTTATATCATTGGTTGACGAAGACGAGTTAGGCAGACGGCACGAACTTGCTTTGGAAACTGACAATCCACAGATAAACTATACCTTAAATCTTGCTGACAGTAAGTATATGTCTGTGGACATTGCCGACACAAAAGTTATTGTTGCGGCAGTACCATTGAAAGAAGCGGTACTAATTCAAGGCATCAAGGACGGCTCATTGTTCCAAAAAAACGTAAGACAAAGTTTAGGCAGTAGCAATGCAGTCAACAAAAAAATTAGACAGACAATTTTGGGCGATAAGCACAAAGATTTTTTCTTTTTCCATAATGGAATTACAGCGATATGTAACAGACTTGAGCTTGCTGACAACAAACTAAAGCTTTACGGTTTAAGTGTTGTAAATGGTTGCCAGTCACTTAACACAATTCAAAGTTGCAGTGAGACCGCTAAGAAATTAGATGATACGTTCGTGCTGTTTCGGTTTTATGAAATACCACAAAGAGATAGAGCGGATTTAATAAGTATCAACACCAACTCTCAAAGTGCCGTTAAACCAAGAGATTTGAGAAGTAACGACAAAAGAGTGTTAAACCTCAAACGACTTTATGAGCAAAAGTATAGTCAAGGTTATTTCATTACAAAGCGTGGGGAAATTGCACCACCAGAGAAAGACAAGAATTACATTGTTGACCTTTCTGACTTAGGAAAGTATTTGATTGCTTGGCACTCGCAGCGACCAAACATATCTTACGGAGAGACAAAGATATTTGACAAGTACTTTGAAATTCTTTTCAAACGCGATTACCAGCCTGAAAACATACAAAGCCTGAATGATTGGATGAAGGAAATCATGAAAAGTTGGACCGACAAAAATCCACTTGGACTGAATGAAACACTTCTTACAATGAAGGCATACGCACCATTTCATCATCTGTATGCCGTGTCAATGATTTTCGCTATTGGTAACAACAAATCCGACAGAGTACCAGCACCAAGTATAACTTGGGAAAATGCAAAAGCAAACGGTATGGTAGACCAGATTGTGAAGACGACAGGACGCTGCTTAAATACCGCTTTAAGAGTTGCCTCCAATAGAAGTCTACCGAACAACACCATATTTAGTCCACAAAATTGGATAAAGTCAAAGCAAAGTCTTAACGATATAAATGCAGCAATCGAACAATACATTGATATGTTGCCGACAATGGAAGGTGGCGAACAACAATATGAAAGGCTAAAAAGAACTATTACAGTTGGACAGGAACTATTTGAATATAGACTTCAAGCTGAATAGAGAAGAACGACCGAATAGCAACGATCTAAAGGAAATGGGCTGTTAGTGCTTGAATGAGCATTTGCGTTTTGTATCAAGTCCAATATTGGTAGACAGTTGTCGTGTCCAAAAGCGCAAAGATCTTTTGGTGCCAAGCCGTGTACCCACGTTTAGACCGTGTGCGCGATCTCTTCCTTCTTGAATGCTATACCGGTTTATGGGTCCGAGTTGTCCAAGCCATGCACTGCGACGACATTTGCGTTGGCGTCTGGTGTTTGTGCCAGCAGAAGACTAAGGCCGAGGTCAGGATCCACATCTCCAGCAGGGCAGAAGCCATCATCAACACGTACCGCAGCGTAGGGAGTCCGGCTCCCATCGATCAGTTCGCAGAACCTTAACAAGTACGTCAAGGAACTCGGCAAGACCGATGGGCTTGATGCACCATTCCGTCAGGTGCGAAGGAGCGGTAAGACGTCAACCGAGAATCGGGGTCCCAAGTGGGAGTTCCTCTCCAGTCACGTCGCCCGCAAGACCGTTGTCTCCATCTCACTTGAAAGGGGCATGCGCTACGAGTTCGTCATGAGCTTCACTGGCCACAAGAGCTTCAAGACGATGAAGAAGTATATTGCGTTGAACGAGAAGAGTCGTAAAGAGGATGTGGAGAAGGTGTGGGGGTGAGGAGGCGGCGAACAATTGGATTACGGTTTGAATGAGAGATCCAATACACAGCACCCATGACTCTACACTTAGAACTCAAAACACCCGTGGTCCGTTCGATGACCTATGAATCCAACCATCTCGAATATCTCCTGCTCTTATATTGGAGATTCCGCTCACATCTGACCACCACATTTTATGGTGTTCTGATTTGCTAAGCCCAATGCAAAATTGCAGTTGCTTCTGAGTTAGATTTCAATGTTGAGTAGTCACTCTCATGCGGACTTAGGTGGTCAGATAGCGAGGAATCTCCACATATTAAAGGGCGACACCTATGGACAAGAAAAGAGCTTTAGAATTACAGCGGCAAATGAATGCAGAGGGCAAATTGCCGAAAGAGCTGTATAAGCATACGACCATATCAAACAACCTTTACAAGACACTTGTGAACGCAGAACTTTGGTTTGCTGCTCCTACAAGTTTTAACGACCCATTTGACTGTCAAATTAACGACCAAACAGATTGGACAGACGCTAACATTCGAGAGTATGTAACTCAGACAGCTCTGGCGACTGGGCAAAAGATTGACCCAGAGGCTGTGGTTAGAACTAATCAGCAATCCCCGGGAAGTTTCAAAGAATTCTTCACCGACAATCTTAAGGGGACGTTATCAAAGCAAGGTGTGGCCTGCTTTTTGCCAAACGCAAACAATTTGCTTTTATGGGCACACTATTCAGCTTCGCATACGGGAGTATGTTTGAAATTCGACAGAACTCAAGACGAATCTTTGTTTGCCTTGACATTTGCGGTACATTATTCGCAAGACTACCCAAGATTTGACTATTTATCGGAACGAAACGATCTTGTAATAAAAGCAATGCTGACTAAATCCATTCATTGGAAATATGAAAATGAGATAAGAGTTTTCAAGACTAATATTGGAAATCACCCTTTCGAAAAAGAAAGTCTTAAAGAAATAATTTTTGGTTGTAAGGCTGCCCCGAATGAGATAACGACGATTAGGCGACTTGTCGATAATGCTCATTACCCTGACTTAAAGTTGAGACAAGTAAAGTTAAAAGACAACGAATATGACGTTGAAATTGTTGATCTATAGCACTTTGGAAGTTCCGCTCGTGTTGACCACCTCATTCCGCACGTGTCTGACGACTGCATCTAATGGTAGGCTGACTTACTAGACCCAATGCTAGATTGCAGTTACCAAGGCCTTGGAGTACGATCTCAAGTGGCCGCGGCAGGGCAGGTTGTGATGGGCAAAGAAGGCGGAGTCTCCAAGCAGCACAGACAACCATTTTTAGGTTCGCTGCATAATGACCAACATTACATGGGCATCAACGAATGGGGTATGTCAATGCTCGGGGATGATGCGCAACTGTGCAAACTTATTTGTTTCGACTCAGTGAGTACGGGAGTCATTATGGTGAACGTGCCTGGTGGAAATTCCGCCCGCGTTGACCACTTCAATCCTCATGTAACTGACCACCGCAACTAATGGCATGTTGACTTACTAAACCTAGTGCTAGATTGCTGTTGCCAGGGTGTTTAATACGATCTCAGGTAGCAACGGCAAAGCGGATTGTGATGGTCGAAGCAGGCGGAATCTCCAATGGTCAGGAAGCTGGGACCGGCGGATCGAGCGTTATGAGCAGGAGCTCAAGAAAGAAAAGTAATTACCAACATTGGTGGGATGCCTTCATGGATGCAGCGATGGCAGGACTGATTGGCGCGGGTATGGGTAGCTTCATCACCTTCTTCGGTCAATGGCTTCAACAAAAATCAAGATCTCGGCACGACCAGATGCGCATGGCTGTCGAGCTTGGCATGCGTGATCAAGAGACTGCAAAGGAGTTGGCCCGCATTGGATCTAAGACAACAATGATCCCACCCCTCGCGGCCTATGTGATATATCATGTGCGAGTGCTTGACCACATAAAGCAACGAGCAGTATCTCGAAGAGACATAGAGAAAATCAGCAATGAATTTGAAGATATACTTTCGGGGTTTAAGCGGTAGGCGTAACATTCACACCTTTCAATAAGTGCATAGGAGGACGAATGTTCCAAGATTCCGGCGCAGAAAAATGGAGTCTTCACGACATCGACGATAGAGAGGCGTATGACCAGTTTGTTAAGAATATTGGCACGGGGATTAGAGTGGTTGCTGAAGAAGTTGAGGAGGAAGGTTTGCTTGCGTTGCAGCCGAATTCCATAGACTTCGTGAAATGGTTGCGTGATGAGCGCTCCGAGGTCTCAGTAGATCTGGATGTGGCTCCTAAGCGTATCCTACACTCTGATGACATATGGCTTCCCTTGGTGTTCTTAGCCAACAATGTTGGATTGCCGTTGTACTTGTCATTAGTGGCTAGTTACCTATATGATAAGTGGAGAGGGTCTTTGTCAAATTCGTCTCCTCAGATACGCTTTGAGACTCAGTACGAAGATGGCCTGAGCGGTACTGTTAAGCGTCTCTCTTTCAAAGGTGATAAGAAGTCGTTTGAGTTACTTTTAAGCAAGTATGATGTGAGCAGGTTCTTGGATGATTGAAGAGCTATCAACGCCTCTGGGCAGGGAAGTGTATGCGTCGTGTTTTCCGAGCATTATTGAGTTCTGTTGTCTGTTAGAACAGTATGACTTCATAGGTGCGGCCAATTCATTGGACCATACTCGTTCTCTCGTGGATGAGTGGTGTGGCAGTGCCATAAACGATGCGGAGATGAAGGACCTGTATGTAGTCCGTCGCCTGATTAAAATGCTGACTTGTTATAGCGAATACTGGTGCCTTCTGATGGCTGGCAACAATGCAGGGTCATGGTATCTTCTGCAAGACACGCTTGATGCTTTGCGCGCGATAAAACGCTTCTCCCGTATTAACATTACATGTATTGAGCGTCAGTTGGTAGGTCTTGAGAGCACGTATCCTTATCGATTGTTCGCTAGTATTGGCGGAATCGTAGATTACACAGAGTGTAGTATCTGTGGTCTTGATATTGAAAGTTTGGATTGTCCACATCGTATGGGCGAGATGTATTCTGGAAGTGTGGCGGTAGGGATTATTAAGGAATTCAGACTCAAGCATGTCGCACTTGTTACAAACCCTGTCGACAAAAGGTGTGTAATGCATCTAAAGGACAGAGACTATCAATACCCGGTGCTTGACTGCATTCGAGTGTTATTGGAATGTGGTAAAGCAAGGATTGGATGTATCGTGGGCTTTGAATGGTCCACACGCGACACTGTCATTGATTCTACTAGCGAAGGAGACCCTCAACATGAACACTCCGACGCACAACAGTCTGCAGAGCAGAAGAATCACGTTGAGATCGTTTTTGATACTAGAAGTCTCGCGGATTGCTTCTTAACAAGGTGAGAACAACGAGCGTCGAGTAGTTGTTGAACTTATCCACCAGTCCAACTTGCATACTTCTGTATCTCGTCATAGAATGCCTAGAGATTCCGGTGATCTTGACCCCCAGAGTGAACACTATCAATTTGGGTTTACGCACGCTGCGACCGGAACGTAAGTTAGCCCTGCATATCCTCTCCAATGTCGAACTTCCACTGTACCAGCAGATCTGACGATCGTACTATCAGCCGACAAATCCAGGGGAGGATACGTAACCCTGGGCTAAAAGCGTTTCAAGATCTCCAAGATGAGGAAGAGGTATATTGCTGTCACCTACGAACAGGTGAAATGGGAGTGTTTGAGAGCATTTGGTCATTAGATGCCCCGTTTGCTTAGCGTTTGTTCAGTCAACATTTACGACGAAATCATGATTGGGAAGTGAAGTTCATGGCTACTAAGAGTAATCCCAAGTATCAGTTACTCGTACGCAAGCTTCGCGAAATCTTCCAGATCGACCGCCCGGACTTAGACTTCGGAATTTACCGCATTCTAAACGCTCGTGCAGGCGAGATCAACAACTACCTGGAGAACCGGCTGGCAGAGAAGGTTCAAGCCGCACTGGCCGTAGGCAATGCCGCCAACACGCAGCAGCTGCAGGCAGAACTGCAGGAAGCCGAGAAGAATGCACAAGCACTTGGCGTCAACCCCGATGGCGTGCCCAAGGTCCTGGAATTGCGCGCCATGCTAAAGGAAGCCAGCGCTAGCAGCTTCGAGCATGAAAACTCCGTGTTCTCGCACCTGCTGACTTTCTTCTCTCGCTACTACCAGGACGGCGACTTCATCAGCCAGCGCCGCTACAAGGGCGACACCTACGCCATCCCATATGCGGGTGAGGAGGTGATGCTGCATTGGGCCAATAAGGACCAGTACTACACCAAGAGCGGCGAGAACTTCACCAACTACAGCTTCAAGCTCGGCGATGGCCGTACGGTCCACTTCCGCCTCGCCGCCGCCGACACCGCCAAGGACAACCGCAAAGACAACAATAATGAGCGTCGCTTCGCGTTGGTCGAGCGCAAGACCATCACCCGTATCGACGAGCAGGGCGACGAAGTCGAAGAGGATCTCTTGCCGATTGAGGAAGTGGATGGCGCGAACGGAAAGGAGCTGATTGTCCGCTTTGAATACAGACCCGTCGCCAAGGGTACGAAGCAGGACGCCCTGGTGGAAAAGGCAGTAGCAGCAGTGCTGGCCAACGCCACCGTCAAGGCCCGCTGGCTAAACCTCGGCAATCGCGCTCCCACTGAAAAGAGCCCCCAGCGCACCCTGCTGGAGAAACACCTGAGCGACTACACTACAAAGAACACGGCCGATTACTTCATCCACAAGGACCTGGGCGGTTTCTTGCGCCGGGAGCTGGACTTCTACATCAAGAACGAAGCCATGCAACTGGACGATGTCCAGAATGCCAACTCGTTTGCCGACATCGAGAAGTCGCTACGCATGATCCAGTGCCTGCGGAGCATCGCGCTGGAACTGGTCGCGTTCTTGGCACAGCTGGAAGACTTCCAAAAGAAGCTGTACCTAAAGAAGAAGTTTGTAGTGTCCAGTCACTACTGCATCACGCTCGACCGCGTGCCGGAAGAGCTTTATCCCGAAATTGTGGCGAATGAGGAACAGTGGCGATGTTGGGCGCAGCTCGGCGTTTGGGAGGGCGATGCGCCCGGCACAGTTGACGATCTGAAGGCTAGGCCATATCGGATGGTGGATACCAGCCTATACGAGACCGGTTTCGCGCAGAGACTGCTTGCAGTCCTTGACGACATCGACGGAGGTCTGGGCGGAGTCGCAATTCATAGCGATAACTTCCAAGCGTTGAACCTCGTCAAGGAGCGTTGTAGGGCGAGCATCGATTTCTCGTATATCGACCCCCCGTACAACACCGTTCACTCGAAGATCGCATACAAGAACCAGTTCGAGCACTCAAGCTGGCTCGCTCTGATTGCGAACACACTCCCGTTCACCCGGCAACTGTTTGGCGACTCATTCTCGTTCGGTTTTGCCATAGACGACTACGAATACAACAACGCGCTCGAGTGCCTGCGCGGGCATTTTTCCGATTGCGATGTTTCGACGATTGTCATCAATCACCACCCGCAAGGCTCAGGCGGTCGACTGTCTAGAACGCATGAATACTACATCGTCGCTTCGCCAGCTAATGGTCCTCAGTACCTTGGTTTCCCCAAGGAGGACGTTACTGAGGATCGTAGTTTCATGCGTAGCGGGACGGCGGACAACAATTACCGGGCGCCGCGTGGAGGGGGCGTCGGTCGTTGGCGGAGTTTCTATGCACTGCTTGTCGATCCAACTACCCGCAAAATTGTAGGGGCAGAACCGCCTCCTCCGCTTGACACTGAGTATCCGACCGGACCCACTCAAGAAGGGCTCGAGAGAATCTATCCGATCAACTCGAGTGGCGAGGAACGTGTCTGGCGCTCGTCCTACGAGACAGGAAAGCAGCGCGTCAAGAATGGTGAGATTGTTCTGACCGATCGAGGATCTGTAAAGCAAATGATCGACCACCAGGACAAGCGAGAAACACTCTTCAGCAACTGGATCGGCGCTGACTACAACGCAGGAACAAACGGTACGACAGTTCTAGACAACTTGGGGCTCGGCGGTGTCTTTGACTATCCAAAATCTGTCAAGACGCTTGAGCAAGCGTTCTGGATGCAGTCGTTTGGAAAGAGCAACTTTACGGTTCTCGACTACTTTGCCGGGTCAGGAACGACTGCTCATGCCACCCTGTCGTTGAATCGAAAAGATGGAGCGAAGCGGATGTATATATTGGTCGAGCAAGGGGAGTATTTTGAGACTGTCCTAAAGCCGAGGATTCAGAAAGTTGTCTTCTCCGCTGAATGGGTAAACGGCAAACCCACCGCACCTGACACAGGCATATCCCACTGCTTCAAAGTCATTAAGCTCGAAAGCTATGAAGACACGCTAAACAACCTGCAACTGCGCCGCCATGCAGGTCAGGATGATCTCTTCGCCAAGCTGCCTCAGAAGACCAAGGAGGATTATCTCTTGCACTACATGCTTGACGTAGAAAGCCTCGAGTCCCTGCTATCGGTGCAGGACTTCAAGAAGCCTTTCGACCACACGCTAAACGTCGCAGCCGATTCGGCAGGCGCTTTTGAGCCACGCAAGATCGACCTGGTGGAGACTTTTAACTATTTGATCGGCTTGCGTGTCAGGCGCATCGACGCACAACCCGAATGCGGCTTTGTCACAGTCACAGGCGTGCTGCCTAGCGGCGAAACCTGCCTAGTGTTGTGGCGCGACTGCGATGTGCTGGACTACGAAGGTGTCGCCAAGCTCTGCGACAAGCTGTCTATCAACCCGGCGGACAACGAGTTCGACGTGGTCTACATCAACGGCGACCACAACATCCCAACCGTGCTGACGCAGACCGCCGAGGAAGGTGGCGCCACCCGTGTGCTCAAGTTGCGCCAGATCGAGCCAGAGTTCCTGTCACGGATGTTCTCGGTGGAGGACGTCTGATGTCGCGCCCACGCAAGACCACAGTCACTGCTGGCGGCGCCCCAGTCACCAGCAGCGGCGGCAAGAAACGCAGCTTCCACCAAGAACTGGTTTTAAATCGTTGGATGATGGGCTTCTTCAAGGGCGGCAGCCTCGGCGCCTTGAAGCTTCGATTGGGCGACGACCGGCACGAGGCATCGACGAGGATGGACAGACGAAGTTCTTTCACGAGCTGACGCGCAACCTGTTCGAGGTGGATCGTGTGTCTGAGGCCGACCTGCGCCGATACGACCTGAACATCGTTGGCCACTGGCAGGCCATCACTGCACAGCGCAACAAGCTGGAAGGCCATGAGTTGCAGATGAAGTACTTCCAGTACCTCTCGCTTCTATTTACTGAGATCTACGTGGACTGGTACTTCGGCAAGCGCCAGGGATTGCTGGATGGCCTGAACGAGGAGATGGTGCGATACCGTGCTGAAGCGGGAGCGGAACCTTTCTACGACTTTGATGCGGACGATCTGAACAAGATTGCCTTCTGGAACGCAACAGGCAGCGGTAAAACGCTTCTGCTGCACGTCAATATTCGACAGTACATGCACTACTTCCAGGCAGGAAGGGTCGATCACTACCCGAGCAAGATCATCTTGCTCACGCCCAACGAAGGCCTGTCGCGCCAGCATTTGGAAGAATTGCACTTGTCGGGCTTCGGTTTCGCCCAGTTCTTCAACAAGGCACAGACACCCGCTCGCGGCACCATTGAGATCATAGACATCAATAAACTCGGTGACGAGATGGGTGAAAAGACGGTCGCAGTGGATGCGTTTGAAGGTAACAACTTGGTATTGGTGGATGAGGGCCACCGTGGCACTGGCATAGCGGCAGGCGCTTGGATGAGCCGCCGGGAGGCATTGGTGCGCGGAGGTTTTGCATTTGAATACTCAGCAACTTTCGGACAGGCAGTGGCTAAAGGGATGATTGTGGGGGAGGCTGAAGAAGACATCCAGAAGAAGCGAGCCAAAATGCTCTTCGACACGACCAGCCTGAAAAGACTTGATGACGGCCAGTTGGAACAGCTTGCATTGACTAGTGAGGACATGCGCCGTGCGCGCGTCACCGCAACACGTGAAATCTACTCAAAGTGCATTCTTTTCGACTACTCTTACAAATACTTCTACGAAGACGGCTACGGCAAGGAGTCGCTGATCCTGAACATGAGCGGAGATGCCTACGAGCAGGCAGACAACGCCCGCAAGTACTTCACCGCTTGCCTGCTGGCGTTTTATCAGCAGCTCTGGCTGTGGAGCACTTACCGCGACAAGCTGATCGACTTCAAGATAGAGAAGCCACTGTGGGTGTTTGTGGGCAACACGGTGTCAGGCGAGGAGTCGGACATTCTGGAAGTTGTGAACTTTCTCGCTGAATTCTTGAACAATGATGCGCAGATCAAGACTTGGCTGGCCGATCTGATTGCAGACCGGACGCAGATCTTGGACGCCAAGGGAAACAATATCTTCAAGGGGCGATTTACCCCCCTTATGGGCTTCACGGATCAGGTGGACGCGCTGTATGCCGATATCTTGGTGCGCGTCTTCAATGCCCATGCGAAGCAGCGGCTCAAGCTGGTCAACATCAAGAGCAGCAAGGGTGAGCTGGCGCTGCGTGTGGGCGAAGCGGAACCCTTCGGCCTCATCAACATTGGCGACGATTCAGGCTTCTTTAGCATGGCTGAGGAGGCCGATTCCTTCGACAGTGAGCGCGATGACTTCGGCGGCGCATTGTTCGGAACGCTGAACAGCAAGGACAGCCAGCTCAACGTACTGATCGGTTCGCGCAAATTCACTGAAGGATGGAGCAGTTGGCGCGTCTCCACTATGGGCCTCCTAAACATGGGCCAGGGCGAGGGCTCGCAGATCATCCAGTTGTTTGGGCGTGGCGTTCGCCTCAAGGGTAAGGGTTTTTCGCTCAAACGCACGACGCCGCAGGATCGGCCCAAGGGTGTGCATCTGGAAAAGCTAGAAGCGCTGAACATCTTCGGCGTGCGCGCCAGCTACATGGCTGCATTCAAGGACTATTTGCGCGAAGAAGGCATTACGCCCAGCGACGAAATACTGGAGCTTGATTTCCCCACGCGAACCAACCTGCCTGCGGGAAAGCTCAAGACGCTGGCGCTGAAAGACGGCTACAAAGACAACCAGAAACTTGGCTTCAAACGCACCCACTTTCCGTGGTTGTACGAGATCCCGGAGAAGTTCAAGGGCAAGATCAAGCCGCCGCACGTGGTGCTTGACCTCTACCCCCGCGTCGAAGCTCTGGCCTCGAACGAAAAGGGTTCCATCGCAACGACAGAAGCTCGGCACAAAGGCACGTTGAACGCGAGCCTGCTCGCTATATTCGACTGGGATCGAATCTATCTGGCGTTGCAGGACTACAAGCTGCAGCGGAGCTGGAGCAACCTGCGGCTGGATCGGCAGAAACTGATCGACTTCTGTGTAGGCGCACCGGACTGGTACACGCTCTTCATCCCGGCGGCGGAACTGGCCGTGAACACTTTCAGCGACATCCGCAAGCAGGAGGCTATCCTGATTCGGCTGTTGACCGACTACACCGACCGCTTCTATAAGGCGCTAAAAACCGGCTACGAAGGCCTGTTCTACGACGTCACCCACATCGACGAAGCCCACGGCTCGATGCTAAAGCTCTACCAGTTCGAAATCGAAAATAACGACGACGGACTTGAGTACCACAGGAAGCTGGAAGTGCTGAAGAAGCTAGTGGCCGAGGGGAAGATCGGTGAGGCCAGCAAATGGAACGCTCCTCACATGGTTGCTGTTAGTTTCGACCGACACCTTTACTACCCGCTGATGGCGCTGGAAGACAAGGACGCGGTGCCTTTGAAGATGCGCCCACTGGCGTTCGATGCGCCAAGTGAATGGGAGTTTGTTCGCGATCTTGAGGCGTTCTACAACTCGGCGGAAGGCAAAACCGCCATTGGCGCACGCAGCCTTTACCTTCTGCGCAATGCGGATCGTGAGGAGAAAGGCCTTGGCTTTGCGCTGGCAGGCAACTTCTACCCCGACTTCTTGCTATGGCTGGTGGAAGACGCCACTGGTAAGCAGTGGTTGACCTTTGTCGATCCCAAGGGCCTGCGAAACCTGGACCTCTCACACCCTAAGCTAGGTCTCTACAAAGAAGTGAAGACACTGGAGACGACGTTGGCGGATCAGGCCAAGCCCGGTGAGCCACCGCTGGTCCTGAACGCGTTCGTACTATCCCCCACGAAGTTCTCCGATCTGCTCAACGTGGGCGACCCAACAAAGAAGGCCGAGCTGGAGGATCGCCATGTGCTGTTCATGGAGGACGGCGGCCAAACATATTTAACAAGGTTGTTTTTACAGATCGGATTGCCATGAACGCAGGCTCTCAGACTTTCTGTTAAAGTGCTCTCCCATGAGTTTCTAGATTGAACTACCAGCCAATCGGCCGTCCATATTCACTCATGAACGGCCGATCAACATTGTGTCTGCTGCCTATCCCTCGGATGACGACTCGATGCCAGTGATACCCTCTAGTTCGGCACGGAGTTCTTCTTCACGCACCCTGCGTCGCTCCTCTTGTTGCCTTGCTTCCTCTTGAAGCTCTGCTCTGTGTCGCTCCAAATCGCGTTGACGTTGTTCGGCGAGGGATCTGTCGCGCTCGGCCTGCTCTTTTCGTACGAGGGCGAGTGCAGTACGGTAAAGTGAATCGCCGAGAAATTCTCGAAGTTCGGTGGCGTGACGCAATGTCATTGTTCGCATGCCGTTGGCGATGTTGCTCACGTACGATCGTGACCGACCAAGGTGTCGTGCCATCTCAGTGTGATTGTAGCCAGCCTTGCGAAGAATCATGGTGAACTCGCGTGACGTTAGAACGTGCTGCTCTGATTCATCGTTGTGTTTGGCTGTGTTGCGGTTGGTTTGAGTTGTTGACATGGTAAGCTCTGACGTGATGGTGATTGGATGGATGTAATCGGTTGCAATCAGCTGTATCGTCGATACCAGTGAGAATTGCAACAGATTATGGCGATGTGGCGTGTGTAAAAGCGGAATGCCTCAGCATCATGGTATTCTTCAGACGTAGTAACGCTGGCCGCCCGTCAATCCCGGGCAATTGACTGTCATTATTGTCAACGACTTAGAGCTGGCGAGCATTGTAATCGTAGATCATTGGACTTCTGGACTTTAGACAATGGGCCATTATGTCCAATAGTCCAAAGTCCACGGTTCATGGACCTCGTGTCTGCGGAACATTCCGTTTACGATACCGACCATGAGCAAGGTGCTCAATGTCGTCAGTTTGTTTGAGCATACTGAAGACAGAGGCCCTTTTGATTCCAACCTTCATGCCCGTATCCAATGCATCCTGGGTTGTGAATTCAGCGGGCAACTGGTCGTACCATATCTGACTCTTCCGTTTTGTGTTTGGTAGCGTCTTGAATGAGGTGTGTGCAGAGAGTCGATTGATGATTGAGTCTGTACCTAAGCGAAGGTACTCTGCGAGTTCCAATCCAATCTTGAAGTCATCATCGTTGACCGTCATGACTGGATCAAGGTGATGGTGCGTAAACCAGCCTCGAACAACGGTGAGTACAGTCATGATGCGAACAGCAACGATTCCGGATCTAAGTGTGGTGCCCTGGTCAGCCCCTTCGATCTTATCCTCGAATCGCTTCTTATAGTGCTCATAGAGCCATTGTTGTTGTTGCTCTGTTAGTTCAACCGAGAACCCGACCTCATCGGCATGCCCACGGACGAAACGCCAGAGATTGCAGATCTCATGTCTCATCGACTTAGCTACTTCGACTGCTCGGTCTCGCCCTGTCTTGAACGGATCTCTGAACGAGGTTTGTTCAGGGAATTCGATAAAGCCGATTCTGGACGTAAGCCCCGTGGCTACATGCTTCACAAGAACCGGAATCTGGTCCGGGGTTCCAGATAGAACCATGCTGAAATGCGGTCGGTCAGTCGAAACCAATAAGTCATCAGCAACACGAGCTTGCGATACACGCTCACCTTGCCAGGCCTTCCTGGCGGCTGGTCCGGCGTCACCGGTCTCAACACGAAATGCTGATTGTAGGCTATCAGCTTCTGTATCGAACGTTAACACGCAGGGATTCGTACATATGGCTCGTATCAGCACAGGCCCCGTAGAATCTGCAGGAACCAACAGCATCTTACGATCTGGTTTGTCCGGCGGTGGTAGTCCTGCTTTTAACCCCTTCAGTTTCCAGAAGGCGTACTCTTTCTTGTACGCCTTCAACTCTTCGATCGATTCTCTTCGAATAACCTCATCGACGCTACTGATAAGGAGTTCTGCGGGTCCGATCGACCCCTTCCCGGAGCCAGGTGGTCCCACAACGAATAGATAAAGGGCGGGGGAGTATAGTTGACCGAAGTACTGTGTACGTACGCCCGGGAGAATGGCTCCGATCACGGTGATTGCTGCCATAAGAAGAGCAATACGTTGGCGATCATCTTCGATTGAGTCCAGGAGATCCGCAAATGTTGGCGGAAGAGCCATCGCATCGATTTTAGGCACCGTATGAACTATCGAGTTCTCATTGCCCGATTCTACGTCAACGCAAGCCGCTTCGATTGCTCTCCTGAGTACCTCCGGGTCCCCACCTCTTTCGAGGTAATCACTCGCGTCAGATTTGTCAGGGAGGTCCGGCATGAGTGATCGAAGGTTGAGAATGCCAACTGCAGCAACGCCCGCATTTATGAGTGACGCCTTTACCATTGCGGCGTGCTTCGTCCCAGCTTCATCCAGGTCTGGAATGATTGCTACTCGTGCACCTGTCAAGACTTCTGACATTGAGTCAAGCCATTTGCCCGCACCAAACGGATTCGTAGTTGCGGTAATGCCGATTCGGTTTAGCGTGTCTGCATCCTTCTCACCTTCCACAACCGCGATCGTGCCCCCGAGACCAACGCGTTCGACCACTTCCGGAAGGTTGTAGAGGATCCGCTCTATACCCTCGACCCCCTTCACCCACTCTGCTCCACTCCGATGTGCTGCGAAGGCCCGCTTTTCACCGTTGGAGTGCTTGGTGACAGTGATCTGCATATGCGGCCCGCCCTTCGGCGTGTGATACACGTGTTGACGTGTTGAGGCTGCCTCCACGGATGCAGAACTCGTTGCGGAAGTGCGGACCGGTGGAGGGTGGAAACTTTGACCACAGGAAGGGTGCCAACACTTGCCACCTCCGGTTGGGCGACCATTGGCATCAATTAGGGGAGTGAAGGCTTCCTTTTTTCGGTGACAGAGGCAGGCGGTTTTGCGGCCATACCGTTGCTTTTCGCGGATCATTGCCCACCCCCGCCGAAACTCACAACATCACTCTCGAGGTATTTGCTGATGTCCGATTTTCGTATCAAGGTTCTCCGTTGAACCTTGATGCCTGGGAGTCTGTTTGTCCGGATCATCTTGGAGACAGTCTGGATCGAGACTCCAAGGATTCGTGCTGCTTGAGCACGAGATATCAGCGGGTCGGCCTCGGGGTCCGAAAGGGCACGCTGACTGTGAGCGTGTTCGAGATATTGCGGAATCAGATACCGCAGTTCCTTGCGAAGTACGTCGATGATGACGTCTTGTATGTGTCGTAGCTGGCCTGTGGTGATGGCTGGCATGTTGCCTCCTGGGAGATAAGTGGTTGTTCCACGAATCTCTCAAGGGCGGAAGCCGACAAAAGTCGGGTTGTTGCTATTTCTAAGTACATAAACAGGTCAGAAACCCGACAATTGTCGGGTTGTTGTCGATCCTTTATCCAATAGAAGCTTAGAAACCCGACAATTTTCGGGTCCGCCTCCAAACGTGTTTCATTTGCTCTCAGCCAAACTCTGTTGTTCTTGTTTGAGGGCGTTCTTCAGTGCACGAATAATCTCATCGTGCACCTTTGTCAGCCCTTTCTCGTCGTTTGGATATCGCTCGCAATAAGCTCTGTACGAATCATAAAATCTGTTACTGTGTGCCTTTTCTGTAATCCATGTCACAGATTTGGACGGCGAGATTTCAATGATAATCTTGTTCAATTGAGCCGGTAGCAACTCGAAGGCCTCGCGTATTGCTTCGAGAACAGCTGCGCTTACTTCGATGACATCCGAAGCCATTTTGAGACGTCCAGACTTACTGTTGAAGACCTCGTACACTTCTTCCGCCAACATGCCTTTGAAATGCTCCCCAACTATCGGTCTAAGAGCTTCTACGACGAAGTTGATGTTCTCTACTGGTGGGTCGAGGACAAAGCGCGTGCCCGAAGACTTGATAGCTTCCATCTCCTTTACACACAGAGACTTGAGATCTTCGATGTGAGTTAGTATCCGTTCTGCGTTTCTTGATACGTTCTCGATCCACTCCATTGCGTCCCCATGCAAGCCCTTGATTCGAACTGGGCCGATCTTGAGCACGCCATCAGTAATCTGATCTTGACACCCAGTTGGATCTCTGTCAATGATTTCCTGTGCTTCCTCACTTTCCACGTCTCTGTATTTATAGTAAAGCACCGCGTTGGATTTCTTGTCAATGTATTGGCTCAGCGAACCTCGTGGAGGGGACTCGAGAAGTCCTCGCCTTAGGTATATCCGCTTTTCCTCAAGAAACCGCTCGACGGCAATGATCCCTTCTGAGTTATAGCAGGTTGTGATCCATAGTCTTACAAGGTAGGCCCAGCGATCTGGGAATGCAGGGGCAAGTTGCTGTATGAAATCTGCCTGCTTCTCATCAAAAGCAAAGTATTCAGCCATAACTGTTTTCAGGGAGTGGTTCTACATGTCGTTCTATAGTAAGGAATGTCGGCCCATATGACACCGCCGCGTAACATCACCGCCATCGAAACACGAGATGCCTCAAAAAACCGTCACCTGTACCGTCACCTGAAAAAGACTAAGCCCTTATAACTACTTGAGTCATAAGGGCTTAGTATTTTTTCTTGTAGCGGGGGCAGGACTTGAACCTACAACCTTCGGGTTATGAGCCCGACGAGCTACCAATTGCTCCACCCCGCGATGAGGATTACAAGTATACGAAGAAAATTCGAATTATCGGAGTTTACCA
>Ga0154020_10001401_pt1 | contig 29804 bp, 16 predicted proteins | sample Klosneuvirus_201_FD_109709 | JGI IMG/M metagenome (GOLD analysis project Ga0154020, IMG submission 109709) | Active sludge microbial communities from wastewater, Klosterneuburg, Austria - Klosneuvirus_20160825_MG | ecosystem: Engineered > WWTP > Aerobic digester > Activated sludge | place...
ACGAGTAATTCCTTATACAGAAACTGGTCAAATACCCGGAACAACCGATATTAGATTAGGTGCTACACCATTATACGATATAGCTTATGAAAATAAGGATAATCCTAATTCTTTTTTCGATAAAGTAAAGCGAAATATTGTAAAGAAATTAGCAGCTAATGGATTTGATAGTCGTAATTTAAGATTATTGGATACACCAGTTTATCTAACGGCTATGTCAGTAGAAAGAATTAATCCTGCTGATTTAGGTTCTGATATTGATTTATCTAAAGATCCTGATAGAAATGGTGTATTATTGGTAATTACAGATAAAGATGGTTATCCATTTCGTTTTGATGATAATGGTAATCCAATCTTAGCTGGTGGTAAAATTGCTTATTATAAATTCCGTAATCCAGGTAAGAATTACGAATTAAAATTAGAAGATAAAAAACGTATTGATAATTTAGCTGTAAAACAATACAAAAACAATAAAGCGGCTGCAACATCAGCTTATATACGTGAATTAGAACTTCTTAATGATATGCGAGAATATATCATTAAAGATAAACAAAATAATCAAGTACAGACTTATATTAATGGTGGTACGCTAGGTTATGCTGTAAAAGATAATAATCAAAAGACTAATCCAGAAAAAAAGATTAAAGATTTAGATTTTGAAGGACAAGCTTTTAATCCAGAATTAACTGTAAAATCAGATCCTAGTACGGGTAGAATAGAAGGTATCACTTACTTTACTACAGAAGGTTTTTATGAACAACCTATTGAGATAGAAAGACCAACAGTAGATTCGATTACAGAACCTGATGGTTCGTTATTTAAAGACAAGTTAATTAGCTTATTAGTAGATCCGATTACAGATAAGTCAGGTAAGCCTTTATTGCCTGATGTACGTAGAGATCTTATTGAATTCTATATAAAAACATCTGCTGATTCTATAAGAATTTATCCAAATAAAAAGGGTGATTATAAACTTGAATTTAAAGGTAACGCTTTACCTATTGAAACAACCGAACAACGCGCACAAGCTAAACAAATATTAAATACATATTTTTCTACTTATTCTCCATTAAGAAAAGTAAAAGGACCAGCTACAGGTCTTGTTAAAGATACATATACTGTTGCTGATTTGAATAAAGTTGTACAAATCAAAGAAGATGGTGTTACTGGTTTCTTTGTTATAGAAAAACCTAAAGTACATGTTAGAGGTCGTGATAATGGTATAAACTATTTAAAAGGTAATTTTAATGATATTCGATTAAGCGCGGATGCTGATGGTAATGTTATCATGGAAGATAACATGGTTCCTTATAGTAATTTTATAAAAAATAATTTTGCTGTTCGATATGTATTACAAGGAAATAAAATTAGAAAATACGATCCGTATTTTACATTTAGACCTACTGATGAAGCTTTAGATAAATTATATGGTACACCTTTAGCTGATGAAGTAATAGAAAAGGTTGAACAGAATTCACCATCTACATTAGCTGATACAGAATTACCAGGTCATTTACCTGTTGATGATATAGATACCTTATTAAAAAACGCTAATGCAGATAATAAGTTAAACAAGTTATCTGGACAAAAACAAATCGATATTAAAGCTAGCAAAGAACAAATTGAAGCAGCTAAAGTTTGGTTTGAAAATCATCCGGTATTCGGTAAAAATGGAAAAAATCCTATTCCATTTGAAGCTCTATTTACAATGGTGAATACAGCTAATCCATCATCAATGGCTACATGGTATATTGGTGGAATTACGTTATATAAAGGTTCTGATTATTCTGATCTTTATCACGAAGCTTGGCATGCGTTTACACAAAGTTTTTTAACAAAAACTCAAAAGAAAGAATTGTATGCGGAAGTAAGAAAGAAGATAGGTAGTTTCACAGATTTTAATGGCAAACGTGTATCGTTTAAAAATGCTACTGATATACAAATAGAAGAGTATTTAGCCGAAGATTTTAGAGCATATATGATTAGTGGTGGTAAGGTAAAAGAAAATTCACCAGTACGTAATAGTTTGTTTCGTAAAATTTTAAATGCATTAAAGGCGTTGTTTAGCAATAGTACTTTAAATGAGATTGCTGTTGATGGACGTGCTGATGCTATGGTTAATGAACTTTATGAAAAACTACGTGTAGGTAATTTAGCGAAGTACACCTTTGATGAAGCTAATGTTCAATTTGGTGATTTAAATAAAGGTATTGTAGCCACTGATCCTGCATCTGCAATAAAAGCATTAGGGTTTGAGGATTCGAAATTAATCAATGATACTGTAAGTTCTTTGTTATCGGAATGGGATGATTTACGTAATTCACAATTATCACCAGAAGAAATGAATATTGTGATTGAGTTAAAAGAAAAACTAAATAAATCAGATATATCATTAAAAGAAAGAACTGAAGCACAAAATCAACTAGCTAGTTACGAATCTAGACGAACATATACATTCACTGGAGATTTACTTAAAGATAGAAATAAAAAAGCAGGTGATGCTTATAGGTATGTTAGATCACGTATCGGTCGTTTGTATAATGCTAAATACGATGAAATAGTAAAAACAGATAATGAAGCTACCAAAGCTAGACTTACTCATGATGCGAAAGTGCTATACTGGGCGTTTACTAATTTTGGTGATTTAGAAACAATATCAAATAACATTTATAAAAATTCTGAAGAAACTAAAGGTGTGATTGGATATCACATGCTTAAGACAGAAGATTATTTTGATCAGGATTTATTGAGATACTTTGATGTAGAAGAATTAGATGAAACTGCGCAACAGGAAAAAGGAAAACAATTTGAAAGAAGTGGTAATGAATCTTCTATGCGAGATTTAGCAGCTCAAGAAATTATTTATCTGATTAGTGGTTTACATAAAACAGATGCGAATAATAAAGTTGTATTGAATAGATTAGGTGCACCAGAACTTGTTGATTTCTCAGAAGTTTGGAATAGAATCGCACGTACCTTACAGAATACATTAGACATCGAGATGATGGAAAAGAAGTTAGTAGAAGAGGCTAAAGTATATCCTGTCCTACAACAACTTCTAGATAAGTTGGGTCCGTTAGCCACAGGTGAATTATCTAAAGAAAGTCAATTATGGACTAATTTTTGGCAATCATTTGCTTTAGCAAGAATTCCTTTAGTCCAAATGACTTTAGAAAAGAATGTGTCTAAAACAAATGATATTACATACCAATCAAATATAGGTGAAGCATTTAATAGCGATACTAAAGTAGGTCGTCGTTGGGAAGCTGAGTTTCATACTTATCCTGATGAAAGATATGTTAAACACGATAAGACTGGTTATTATTTAAATTTATCAGCTGTTATTGATGCATTTAGTACTAAAAATGAAAGAGGAGAATCATATCTTCAAAAAGGAAAAGAAAGAGAATTTTTACACGCTATTGGTTGGAAAATTGGTGATAATCCTAAAATTTTAGAAGAATTAGCTAAACAAGATGATGTATCTTGGATTTATAATCAACTTAAATATTTAAGAGCTCGAAAAGTAATTGTAAGAAATTTTGAAGACATTACTAAAGCTTATGAACCAATACCTGGGTTTGGTCCTAGAGAAAGTATTAACCGTCGTTTCAAAAGAGTTCAACGGGCACATGCTCGTTATTCCGATGAAGCATCTAATTTTATGGTTAGTAATGCTGAAGGTAATACTCAGTTTGAACATTCGTTAAACAATACATTAACCATCATGGTTAATAGTATCAATAATGCACCGACATATGATGCTATGATAGCGTTACCGCATATGGCTAATCTAGATGTTACGAAAAATCCTTTTGCTGCAAGTAGTATTTGGTTAGATTCTATATTCGATATGTCAGATATCGCTAACGGTAGACCGAAGCGTAAAATAAATGAAAGAAGCGGTGAAGATGTTAAAATACATTTTACTAATTTATCAGGTGTTTTACTTAAAGATTCTGAAGATAATGATATATTAGGTGTTTCATCAGCTAGTGCAGATGAGGTAACTAAATTAATATTAGATTTCCATTTAACAGCGCAAATGGGTCAGCCTGAATTAATGCGTCATGCTGATAAAAGCACATCTTACTCGGCGTATATTCGTCATATATACACTAAGAATAGAGCTGGTATATCAGATAAATATATCAACAATGAAGTTTTCTTAAAAGATCCTTCTGTTTATAACGGACAGGCATATGCTTTATTGATTGGTTCTATTAATGCTGAATACAAGAGAATTGGTATAATGAAGAATCTAAAAGACCCGTCTAATATTGATTTTAAATATTATAAAGCAGGTCAAGATTTTACAGCATTTGATGATGTTTTAACGGCACCAGTTAAAAAAGAAATTAAATCTTTATTGGATACTGTTCCTGATTTAGAATCGTACTTAAATACTGAAGATGGTGCTTCATTAAAAGATAATATCTTAAACGACATCAGTAACTATTTTGAAAAACAAGTAGCATCGGTTACAAAGAAATTTGATAAAAATCCATTCATTGCGGATAATGTTTACAAAGATATTTTCAAAGAAGCCGGAACTAGAGAAAATGCTAAAAAAGCATTAATCAAGTCTTATGTATACAATTCTTGGATTAATAATATTGAAACAATTAAATTGTTTTATGGAGATTTAGCTTTGTATAATCATAAAAAAGAAGAGTTTCATAAACGTAATGCAGGTATGGGTTCTACTGGAACTATCTATAGATCCGACCGTGCAATGCAAAACATAATCAATAACGGAATGAAACGTGATTATGCTAATACAAAGGTTAACGGGTACGGTGCGTTTAATGGTAAACTAGAATCAGCTATCATTAAGGATAATAATATTAAATCGGTATATTACGATGAATATTTAAAATCATACATAAAGCACTTCATGAAAGAAGAAAATTTATCTAAAACTGAAGCTGAAGCTAAAGCCAAATCGGTATTAAAACCATACGATGAAGGCGGAATGAATGAAGGTGATGCACAAGGATGGATTAGTTTTGATTCATATAGAATATTAAAAACAACAGAAGGTACTTGGGGACCGAATCAACAAAAATTATACGATGCTATTGTTAATGGTGAACCTGTTAATTCATCTGATGTATTAACATTTTTTCCGACAATTAAAGCTCAATATTTTGGTCCTTTAGAAAATACTATCGAAGGTTTACCTATTACGGCAATGCATAAGTTTTCATTATTCCCTTTAATACCTACTGTTATTAAAGGAACTAACTTACAAACATTACATGAGAAAATGATGAAAGAAGGTATTGATTATGCCTTATTTGAATCAGGATCTAAAGTAGGTACTGTTACTAAGAAGGGTGAACCTGATGACTTTTATACAGAAGGTCGTAAAGAGATTAGCACGGAACCGTTTACCAAAAATACTATTTTCTTAAACTATCTGAAGAATCAATTAGAAATAGCACCTAAATTTAAAAAGAATGTTATCTTCTCAACGCAGTTACGTAAGTTAATTGAAGATGGTTTGATGGATAATGGTGTTCCTACTGATTTTGAAAAAGGTTCTTCAGCTGATGTTAGAATTAGAAAATGGAATGCTCTTCCTTCAGAAGAAGCTAAGTTAGCTAAGTCACCACGATATACATTACTTAAAGCATATGAGAATAATATCAAGCTATTGACTGATATCAAAAAACGTGAATTAATTGCCGAGCTGAATTGGCAAATGAAAATCGTTAATGGTAGAGAAGAAATTACAGGTAACATAGAAGATTTAATCATCTTTGTGAAAAAAGAATTAACTAGACAAGACCTTGCTGATCACGAATTAGATTTCTTAGCTACCAAGAATGGTAAGCTTAAGAATGATCTTTCATTATCATTGAACGCTGATAAAATTGAAAAGTTATTAAACGCTCTTGTAGTTAAGCGATTGGTAAAACAAAAAGTAAAAGGTGAAGGTCTTATTCAATTATCAGGCGCTTTATTAGAAAGTTTTGCTTCAACTGATAGAAATTATAAGAATCCAACTGAATCAGATTTAGCTAAATGGGGTACAAACGACTTACCTACATATAGACAACTTTACGATAAGAAAGGTAATCCATTAGCTACAACAGCAATGAAAGTAAAAATTGCTCTTCAAGGTGATTTTGAATATTTACTTGATGCAGTACATATTGATGGTCAAAGAATCAATACTATAGAACGTCTGAATGAGATGGTTAAAAATGAAGATTGGCTTAATACCGGACGTAATCGAGATATGATTACTATGGTGGGTGTACGTATTCCAGTACAAGGACTTAACTCAATGGAATTTATGGAAGTTTATGAATTCTTACCTAAAGAAGCAGGTAATATAATCGTTCCTCCAGCTGAGATTGTGGCTAAGTCAGGTTCTGATTTTGATATTGATAAGTTAAGTGTTATGATGCCTAACTTAAAAAAAGGTACTGGTGAACAACCGACTAGAATGTTTAACTACACGAAGGCAGAAGCAGAAGATGCGTATCGACGATATGTAGATGCTAAACGTCAAAGATTAGAAAATAAAGAGGTTCTATTGTCTTTATCAGATGACGATATTAATACTATTCTCGAAGAGAAGGGTATGAAAACAAAAGAACAATTTATGGATTCATTAATAGGAGCTAAGGCTGTAGAGAATGATTTAATCGGTAACATTCGTTCTATACTTGAATTACCAGAAAATTTTGTAAATCTAACGCAACCTAACTCTACTGACATTGTTAAAGATATAGCAGATGAACTTGCATCAGATGTAATGACTTACAATCCAACAGACGTTATTAACGGTGAGAAAAGAACTTTTGTAGACCCTAAAGGTAAAGAAAAAGTGATGATTTCTCCTACTAGGGCTTTGGAGATTGAATACAATATCTACAAGCACGTTACTAATAACATAGGTAAACAAACACTTGGTTTAGGTGCTGTTGATAATACTTATAATACAATTTTTAATAGAATTGGTTTTCACTTAAATGCAACTGCTGGTATGAGTACAACTCGATACAACGAGATAACGCGAATCATACAAGCAAAGGACAAAGCAAAAAAAATAACAGGGAATATAACAGATAAAGTAATCAGAGATAAAAAACTTAAAGCCGGTTTATCTGAACAAGAATTAAAAGATTATTTCCAAAAAGCTATTACCAAAGATGAGAAAAAGGCTTACTTAGCTTATCACAAACAAACGCTTCTTCTACCACATAATAAAATAAATGTAATGGGTGAAGAAGCTATATCATTAGCATATGATAAGGATGCTAATAATGAATATAGAATAGCTGATATTATCAATCAATTATTAAATGGTTGGGTTGACATTGCTAAAGATACTTGGATCTTTAATATCCAAGGTAATAAAGAAGTAGCTCCAGTGTTATTGTTTTTATTACAGGCGGGTGTTCCGGTTAAGGATGCTATTTATTTTTCATCTATGCCTTTGGTTAGAGCTTATGTTAATGAACAACGATTAGCAAAAGGAACTTTTGCTGAACCATTAAATAAAGTTCCTTTAGATAAAGATGGTAACCCAATGCCTAATTTTTTTAAAAATGCAGCTAGAGATCGTATCGTAACTAATCCTGAATACGGATTTAACTTTGGAGCTACAGAAATCGGTGGTTCTTTAAATAAGGCTATTAACAAACGTTTAGCGGATGTTACGACTAATTTTGATAAAACAGAACTTAGGGCACGTATTTCTGATTTTGCTAAAAACAAAGAATATAAATATACTGATTTAGATCGTATGGCTTTCTTACATTTCTTACAAGCAGAAAATATGGCAACGCCTATTCGTGACATCAAATTAAAAATGAATTTTGATACAAGCAAGTCGGGTACGTTGTTTGAAGCTCAAAACAGAATCTTAATGAAAGACGCTCTTAAAGAAGATTCTAGATTTCCAGTAGAGATGGTTGATAGAATATTGAATGATTCACCTATAGGTGCTTTCTATGTACAACCGTTCCAATTAGCTATATGGAAAGATTTGTTTCCATTAAGAAATCACCCAGCTGTTAATAATTTTCTATTAGGTAAATTCGAGGAAGGCGTTAACGATGATATCAAAAGAACCTTTGGTGATAAAGAACGTTTTGCGAATGAATTCCGTAACGACCTGGTTTCTTTTATTTTTCAAAATAATTTGCGTGACTTCGATCAAAACGCAGATACATATAAGGGATATGAAGTTAAACAAGAACTTTATGTTTTACTTGAAAAATTAGAAAACGCTAAATCTATTGCAGAGAAAACTGATATTGAAAAACAAATAGCTTCGTTATTAGAGATTCCGGTGAAAGAAGTCACCTTGTTAAAACAAGGTATTTCAAGAGCCATTACTAAATTAGATAACGGAGCTTATGCATTAGGAAATCAATTGTATGTAGATAAGGTTCAATTGCAAAATGATTATGTAAATAAACTTTATACTAAGACTGATTATACTAAACGCGGTTTAGCTAAGGTTAATAGCCAAGCTTTCGAAACTGCCGATGAATATTACAATTTTGTCTACGAAAGAGAAATACTTAGAAAAACATATCCTTATTCTTTAGTTAAGGATAGTATCTTCTATAAACAAACAAGAAACTTTACTGGAGCTACTGTTAAACAGAAAGAAGGCGAAAGTTCTGAAAATTATAATGCTCGTTTAGATAAGATAGCGTATGAAAGATTCTTAAGAGATAAAGCGTTACTCAATACGTTTAATCACTGGGCTTTGTTTAAAAGTGATAATACCTATGCGGATCAGTTTAATATTATCTCTACTGCCTACGCTGATTTACTTGAAGCATATCCACTGATAAAACAATTAGCTGTTGATTCAAAAAGTTCATATACGAACTTAAAGCTTAAAGATAATATGTTAGATTCAGATATGCTTAATGTATTACATGAGAATTTACTTAAGCTAATGGATTATAACGTACAGAAAGTAGAGAATGACTTAGATAACAGAATGATAACTGAATTCTTTAATAAGCTACCTATCGTTGCTTTCTTACAATCAGGTATGAATACTAAGAGTTCTTTCTCGTTAACACGTTTAGTGCCGCAAGATATTTACTTACGCATGATGGAAAAACCTGTTGTTGAGTTTGTGAAACATTTGAGCAAGGCTGATGATAGTAACCTAACTCCGCCTATTATGGAAAGATACTATGATATGTTTGTTTCTACTAATAGTTTTAAAAACAGATTAGGTAAGATACGTGGTAAGAAACTTAACAGTAGTTATAAACTTGCTAAGTCTATTAAAGATTTAGGTAAAGAAGATGTTGTTATTCAAGAAGAAGTATTAACACCCGATACTCGATTAGTTTCTGCTGGTGCTTCTGGTTTGTTTATGTATCGTTCTAATATGTTAGGTTTGAAAAGTAAAGCTGAGCCTATTGGTAAAACAGAGGCTATTGCTAAACGTAATTTAGATAAAGTGTTTATCTATAATTATGCTGTAAAGAATCAGAATGATGCAACAACCGGCGACGCTACATTCTTTCAACCGCAGATATCTAACGCTATAGGTTTACCTACACGTTTATCGTTTAGACCAACTAACATGGAGATGACTGATGTGGATGGTAAGATATCTGAAGAAAATAGAATAGCTATCGAAGATGCAATAACCGCTATAAAAGAAGCTCAGGCTGATGGTAAATCTCTTGTATTTAACAAGGATGGTTATGGTCAATATATGATTGGTGAGTATAATAAAAAAACAGATATTGCTAAGGAAACTTTCTTATATTTGTCTAAGCGATTATTTGAAGAATTTAATTTTATTAACCCTAAATATCTAGCTACGGAACAAGCTATAGAACAGATACAATCTGGTCAACCAATTAGTGATGCTTTAGTTCTAGATTTTATGCAACACTGTATGTAATATGTCTGTATGTCCGAACATCAACTCAACTGAATGGAAAGCTCTTGAAGCAGCTGTAGGTAAGCTAGAAGCATTTAGAGATTTTATGGAAACTAATGGTGAAATCCGTACACCGGAAGCTGTGCTTGCTAAAGTTGAGTTAAGAAATTCAATCGATCCGTTTGTTACAAATCTGGTTGTTGGGTTCAATGAACAAAAAGAATATTATTTAGCTAAGGATACAAAATCTCTTTTAGGTGATATAGCTAAATTCGCTACAGATCCTGATTCTAAAGCATTAGCTGAAGTTTTGTTTAATACACCTGGTGTAGAGACAATCGGATTGACTGTAACTAAATATGACAAAATCCTAAATGATATTGGTTACATACCGGGTAAACCTAATGCGGCAGGGACTTATAATAGTGATACACACACAATAAAAATAATCGGTAATTTACGTAAATCAACATTTGAAACTGTTTTTTTACATGAAGTTTTGCATGGGGTAACTGTACGAGAATATTATAGTAATGAAAAGTTTAAAAATAAAATAGATACGCTTTATAATTATGCATTAAAGTTTAGTGCTTATAATACATCACAAGGAATACCGTTAGGAGAAATGTATGGAATGAAGAATGCTAAAGAATTTATGGCTGAAGCAATGACTAATCCTAGTTTTATTCTTGAGCTTTCTAAATATTATTCGCCAACGCAAGAAATACTTAAAGAAAAAAATATATTTCAAGAGTTTCTTGATTTAGTTATTTCTATGATAAAAAGCAAGATTGAAGCTAAAAATAAAAACTATATAGTAAATAATTTAGGAGTTAATGTTCTAAATGTAATAGCTAATTATGCTAAGGTTTCTTCTGAATCATTTCGTAGTCTATCTGAGATGGAGTTGTATTCTATAAAACCAGGAGTGGCAGAACTATTTGATTCTAATCCTGAATTAGCTAATGAAGTATATGAATCTTTAGGGCTTAATAGTAAAATAGAAAATCCTAATAATATTATATTAAAAAAAGCGACAACAAAAGATGATAGAATACATTTTAGTATAACTGGTAATAATGGACTTGAAGGAAATGTATTTTTGTATAAAGATGAAAAAGAAAAAGTGGTTTATATCCATGATATTGGCATTAATATTAAAGATAAGGGATATGGAACAACTATATATAAATTATTAGGTGAAAAATTTAGTAAAGAAGGATTTACTTTAGGAAGTACATCTGCTCAATATATTGAAGGAGAAGGCGGTAAAAAAGTGTGGGATAAATTAGTTAGAGAGGGTAAAGCTGAAATAATTGAATTACCAGAAACAGAAGATATACACTGGAAAAATAAAATGAGAAAACTTAGTGGAAGTACAGAGTTTTTAAAAAATATTCAATTCAGGTATATATCTAATCAAATAACCCCACAACAAAAACAACAAGCTCAACAACTTTATTCTCAATATCTTGATAGTTTAAATACCATAGAATTACACTCTAAATTAGGTAATAAAACTGAATCAGGTAATGTAACAGTTGTAAAAAACATATTTACCAATAAAGATGATAAAGATGTAATTACAGCTTTTAGAATAGATAAAAAATTAGGTTTATTAGAATCGTTTAGAAAATATAACGCAATAGGTAATCCTATTAATTGGCAAGGATTTAAACCTAGATTTGAAGGTGACAATGCTACTATTGCTTTTATGGATTGGTTTTTAGGTAAAGATTACACATATGTAGAACAAGAATATAGGCAAGAAATTTTAAATAACTTAGATAATCTTAAAGGTAAAACTATTGAGTATTATAAAGAATTGGGAAGACCTTCTCATGCTACAGCTTTAGATTATTTAATTAATCAATTAGGCTCTAAACAAGATGTAGAAGGATTTAAACAGTTTGTTAGTAAATCAGCGAATCAAGATCTCAATATGGTTCAGTTAGATGTACCTGGTTCACCAGCATCGACTAGTCTAATGGGTCAGGCTATAATGCAAGACAACGCTAAGAATACTGTTGAACCTACATCAAATACACATGTTGAAGCTATGTCTATGGCTAAGCAGATGAGCGAAGCTATGGAAATTGATTATCAAATTATTACTCCAGAAGAAGCCATGGCTTTAACAGCTAATGCAAAGAATCCATGGAAGGCTGGCGACAAAGCGTTTTATATAGGAGGTATTGTTTATTTTGTAGGTAACCATCTTAGTATGGAGAACGCATTCCATGAATTTTCACATCCGTTTGTTCGTCACATAGCTGCAACTAATCCTACTCTATTTAATACTCTCTACAACCAAATCATAGCTACACCAGAAGGGCAAGTTATTTTAGCTGACATGGCTGAAGCTGAATACGATTTAGATATAAATTCCGATTTATATAAAGAAGAAGTTATCGTTAGAGCATTAACAGCAGCTGGTTTAGATAAGCTAGACAAATTAAAAACACAATCTGCATTTAGTAAAGCAATCAATAACATACTATACGCAATTAAACAAGCGTTACGAAAAGCATTTGGTAAGAACGTTCCTGTTTCACAATTAAATGCGGGCACTACGCTTAATGATTTAGCGGATATGTTGATTAAAGGTGATAAGATTATTTTAGATAAATCTAAAATAAGTCAGGAAGATGTTGTAGCTTACAATAAAGAACGTACTGCTTTTGTTAATGAGATGACAAAACTTGGTGATAGAGAAACTCAATTCTTAGTTAACAAATTTTATGACGTTACGGTTAATCACATTAACAAGTTAATGTCTAATAGAAATTACGATGCCTTAGCTGAATTACTTACAGATGCTGATAAGAGAGGTGATTTAAATGAATTAAAAGCTAATCTTCAAGCTTATCAGACAACGATAAGTAATATGGCTGGTAAAGCTGTTGATGAAATGGAAGATGTAAGAAAGCGTTCTACCGCATTAGTTAATAGTTTATTTCGATTAGATACGGTAATGTCAAAAATATTATTACACGTACGTGATATAAAAGAGGCTGGTGAAACTCGTGATAATTTACATAAAGCTTATTATTATGACCATCTGGTTAAGCATTGGGGTAAATTCATAGAAGAAGCTAACGAAGCATTAGATGAAAAATTACCATCAAATTCAGAATTAAGACATCTTATTACTGGAATAGAAACAAATCTTCGATTAATTAAAAATGATATTAATTCGATGTATGCTGTTGGTGCAAAAGATGCTTTATACAATGAGCTCTTGCCGATGCAAAAAAATTTACAAGAAGTATATGATGCTAAGATAAACAATCTAATTAAAAATAACGCTCCTCAAACTAGAATTGATAAAGCACACAAAGAATTTTATGGTGTTACTCAAGAACAGTTAAAGCGTTTAAATCAATTAAAATCTAATAACAGACTTTCATCGATAGAAAAAAATGAATTAGAAACATTAGAAAAGCAATCGATGACTGGTGCTTATATCTCTCCTGAGAAAATCGATCGTATTTTAAAAGGAAATATGGGAGATGCAAACTTCTTTAATTCCTACCTAGAAGGTTATCTATATAATACAGATCCTGTTATAGGTGGATTAGCATCTTATGTAAAGAATAAGCTTTCAGATGTTTTTGTTAAAGCACAAGCTAACTATAATGACTTTGCTAAAGATATGGAAAAAACATTGGCTGATGCTGGTTTTAATCCATATCGTCCAGGTGAGTTTGGAGAACGTGTAGGATTTTTAGATACCGTAGCTAAGCGAGAAAAAGACGGAACATTAACAAAACGTTCTGTATGGTCTTTTCTAAACCCGTTTAAAAATTACCGTTATGATTATGATGTATTCAAAGATACTGTAGAAAAAGCTCAAGTCAAGTACAGAGAAACAGGTAAAGAAGAAGATAGATTAGCTATGCTAAATGCTATTACGGAAAGACAACTTTTTTTACGTAATTATTTTCATCAAGAATATGTACCTGATTTTTACGAACGTGAAAAGTTATTTGAGAAAGATGATATTGGAAAAGAAGCTTTATATAGACGTAAGGAATGGGGTGAACGTTTGCGTGCATTAACTGAACCAGCGAATACACCATCTCAACAATTAGACATTTCTGATGAAGTAGATTTAATGTGGAGAGAATATCGTCAAATGCGTTCTATGTATCATGTTAATGGTAAACCTAAAACAGGTTTTGACGCTGAAGTTGCTAAACGTATTCGAGAATATCATGAAGCATCTTTAGAATTTTACGAATCAAAACCACGTAGAGGTGCTTTTCAAAATGCATTAAAAAGTTATGAACAACAACTGATAGATGAAGGTGTTGATGATGCTAGACGAAAGGTATTAATAGACCAATGGATTGAAAAGAATACGATTAAAGTTCCAAAAGAAAGTTGGTATACTTGGCGTAATGATTTATACAAAGAACAATCTGAAATATTATCTAAGTTACCTAAATCTGAAAAAGCTATATTAGATGAAAGTTTAATTATGCAACAGATTTTCGATTTGACTGGTGGTTTTAAAGATGGTGAAGGTCAAACAAAAGTTACTGAAATGAGTCCTAGATCTCGAGCTAAAGTGAAAGAACTAGAAGAAGAATTAGAACAGTTACGAAAAATGACAGCTAGCCGTAATGGTTTGACTAAAACACAGAATGCTGAATTTAATCAATTACACGCTGATAGAGCCACTGGTAATTGGAGTACAGATAAAGCTAATCGATTAGCTGAGTTATATGAACTGAAGAATAAATACGGTTTGAGTAAGGCGGAAATCAGAAGATTAGATACGATTCGTGTATTATTAGCTGGTGAATCAAAACGTGAAGCTACTGATTATTATGTTGACATCATGAATACTTGGATGGATCAACTTAATGTTAGTGCTTTAGGAGGTATTAAACAGATTAATCGTATTAGTGCCGATTGGTTGTTAGATTCTCAAAACATCGATGTGTTATTAGGACAGAATGCTGATTTTGATAAATGGTTTAAAGACAATCATCTTCGCAAAGAAAAGTTTAATGAACAGTCAAAACAAATGGAACCGACCTGGGTACGTAGTACTTTATGGAGCGTTACTGTACCGACTAACGAGGCGCATTTCGAAACATTTGATTTAACTGATGAACAAGGTAATGTAACAAGAACCATTCAAGGTAAACCGATATTAAAGTATTTTACAAGAGTTGTTAAAGCGGAATATCGAAATGATAAGATAGTTGGTGAAACGGTTGATAATAAATACCAATGGCTTCCTAAAACAAAAGAACAAGGTGCAATTGATGATACCTATATCAATAAAGAATATTTTGATTTGTCAACAAGAGATCCTAAGTTATTTTTAGCATTAGAGAAACTAAAAGAACATCATCTTAAGAATCAATCAGGTATTAGTTATAAAGGACGATTGTATTTAGATTTTCCTAGATACCGTAAATCTACTTTAGAAGTACTACAAAGTGAAAACATTCTTTCAACTTACGCACAACGTGTTAAAGAGTTCTTTAAAGGTGCTAAGGATGACGCGATAGATGGTATGAATGATACGGAGCTTAATGAAAATCTTGTCCGTATGGATATGTTTGATAATGAGATTACCGATGTACCGATACACGGTCTATTTGATATAGATCATGGGGATGTATCAACAGACATTACTTTGACAATGATGCAATACATGTTATCTGGATTACGTCAAAAACAATTAATAGAAATATCACCTATTGCTCGTGCTGTACAAGAGGTTGTTAATGCGAATAAGTTAAATAAGACTGACAGTAATGGTTTTGAGTTTATTAATAAATTCAATTTCTTTAACCGTGGTATCAAAACTTATGAAAAACAATCTGGAGATAGTGTACGTAAAAAAGCTATCGATAACTTTATTACTCGTGAATTTGAAGGACAACGATTAACTGGTCCTGGTGCTGATTCAGCTTGGTTGAATAATACAGCTAATGTTTTATTTAAACGAGCTTCTTTCGGATTCTTTGCGTTTAATATTCCGTCGGCATTAAAGAATAGTTGGGGTGCTAAATTCCAGGGTTTAATCGAAGCGGCTGCCGGTAAACATATGACAATGACTTCCTTTCAACAAGGTAATGCATGGTCTTATGGAACAATGGCTGAATTAAGTTTTGGTGGTCAGCTTTATCAAAAAGGTGCTAAAAGTTTAAATCAACAAATCGTTGAAGTATTTGATCCGAGTCAAGATCGATTCGAAACAAACTTTGGTGAAGGTATGTCACGTACAATAGCTAAAGATGCAGCTAACATGAGTTGGTTATATAATTTCCGTAAATGGGTTGAGTTACAAGCTACATTGCAAATTTTTGGTGGAATGATGTATCATCAAAAAGTTGAACAAACGATGGCTGATGGAACCGTAAAAGAAATTCCTTATATGGAAGCTTGGCAAACTATTGACGGTAAGATACAACTTAAAGAAGGTATTGATCCTACGTGGGGTATTACTTATAATGAAAATGGTGAAATACAGGTTGGTGATAAATTCAAACGATTCAAGAATACCACACACACTGTAATGAATAATCTACAAGGAGCTTATGCTAAGTTTGATCAACCAGAAGCTCAACGTTATTTAGCTTTCCGGTTCCTTTCCTACCTCCGAAGATACTTCACTACAATGACTTTAAATAGATTCGGTTTTTCAGGAAGATGGAGTGATCCACAACCGAGATTTAATCCAGGAAGTGGTGATTTACAAATGGGTTATTACATTACATTTATTCAATTCGCTAAAGAAACTATAACAACATTAGGTAAGAATTTAATGTATATGACACCTGAAGAAAAACAAGCTTCTTTGCGTGTAATAACCGAAGTAGGTACTTTAATAGCGATCAATTTAGTTATGACTTTGATATTAGGTTGGGATCCAGATGATGACGAACGTTATGAAAAATTACGTCAAAAAAGTGGAGCATTACCATTTCCAATGGTAAGTGAAGATCCTGATAGACCGTTTAATGGTTGGGGTTTCCTAGAAAATCATATGTTATTTTTATTAATGAATGTACGTGCAGAAAACGAGCAATTCATTCCATTACCTGGTTATGGTTTAGATGACTATACGGCTATGCTTGATTTAAAATCAATAGCTTTTGGACCTACTGTGGATTCGTATCAAAAAATATTAGATGATGCATTAGATATAATGCAAGGTGATGAAAGTGCATATTACAAACGAGATGTAGGACCTTATGATTTTCAGAAAGCTGAAAGTGCTAAGATATGGGCTCATACAGCAAGTTCATTAGGATTAACAGGTTCGGCTTTAGATCCAGCTAAAGGGATTAAAAACTTTCAATCAATACAAGCTCGAGCAAAATAGTATTATATACGCGATAATTTGGGAATGGCTGCGCGGCCAAAACAAAAAAAAGGATACAATAATGTATCCTTTTTTTATTTAATTTGTTTTAAGCAAGCTCTTATTTCCTGTATTTTGACTGGATGTATTGTAGCTAACTTTTTAGCTATCTCATGAATCTCCTGCGTAAGTAATTGCATTGTTTCTTCATCAGTATTGTAAAGTTCTGAAATAGTTCTATTACATTGTTTTGACAATTCTTCTTCAAATTGTTTACTTATTTGTTTTAATTTATCTTTATAAAATGAAGTTCCTTGTAACTCATCTAATGTTTCATGAAGTACTTGTGCAGCTACCATAGCTGTAATTACGGTTAATGATTCTTCTTGTTTAGGTATTTTCATTCTATTATCAGATTATATATTTGCATTTTCAATTCGTCACCTATATTTAAAACAGTCGTTATATCATCAGTACCTCCATGATTATTTATAACATAAGCATCTACTAAAAAATATGATTCAAATAAATCATCTAATAAAGCTACTTCTTCAATCAATACAGTCACACCATCCTGGTGACGATGTAATATATCAAATTTACCTAACATAAAATTATCAATTGATAATAACATTTGATTATTACCTGATACTTTCGGAAAGTCTATGATTATCATTTTATGATGCGTTCGTGTATTAAGATTCTCCTTACATCCTCAATTAAATCAGAAATGGTACCGTTATTATTTATTATATAATCGAATGTAGCATCATCAAGAGCTGTTTCTGAAGGATGAAGTGTAGCGTGTGTTATAGAACCATTTCTATTTTTTAATTGAAAATATTCTTTTGTATCTCGTCTTACTCTAATAGTAAGACCTTCTCTTTTTACAACAGCTTCCAATTCATTCGGGAAACGCATGTCTGTAATAATCCAATTTGGAAAAGTATCTTCTGCGGCCGGATCTTGTAGACTTCTATTATCTATTGGTTTATAATCAGCAAATAATGCATTCACCCATATATTAGTATGGATCATATCCCTACCACAATTTGTACCTAGTATTTGTAATAATTCACGCGGTGTACTTATACCGTGAGAATCATCCCAATCTGAATTCATGGGTGTGTTTTTAAATACAGGATCTTCTAATTGTTCTCTTGTACATCCAATAAGTATGCATACTATGTCTTTTAATTTGTCAGCAAACTTTCTAATTTTCCATTCACTTGCTAATTCTGGATAAGAATTAGCTACAAAATCATCAAAGCTATACCATTCACCTTCATCTTGCAAATATTGAATAATTGTACCTACTGTATCTTTTCCCGAGCCCATGTGGCCACTAATACCTATTAAATTTTTCATATCTTTAATTATTAAAATATATATCGGATTTTATCATACTCATAAGTCATCTAGATTTATCGGTTTGGAATTAACATTATCTAATATCCCATTTGTTTTAAAATCATCACCATAAAATCCACTACAACCATCAACGTATGCACCTTCAGTATCTTTGATTTCGAAACCATATACACTACCTGTTACATAATCATCAAATGTTTTTACTTCAGCTTCAAGATATTCTTTAATCCTTTGCTTATATGTTTCGAAATCTTCATCATTCTTTATATTAACACCTACTTCACTTAAGCGTTTAGCTGTGGTGTATATAAAGCCGATTCTTCCTGAATCCCATCTACAACTAAATGGTTTAGTTGCTATTGTAATACCACTATGATCATACATATAAAGTGGTAGAGAAACGATTGCCCGTAACTCTTTTGTTATATGCATTTCCATTTCATCCCAGCCATCAAAATCAGCTGAAGTAAATGGTACATCTTTATCTGTTAAATTATATCGCGTATGAAAAGCAGCCATAATACCTATATTACCTTCATCATAATCTTTATCTCTCGGATTCTGTGGGTTCATCATCTGATAAATCTCAAGGATGTTTCCATCCTCAAGATTTACAGATTTAATTAAATCATTACTCATTAGCATTACTTATTAAATCGTTAATATACTGTTCTGTTAAGATAATCACTTCACCTGTAGTAAGTGTGACATTATATTGACCATTACCTAAAACATAAGTAAAATCGATATATTCATCATATAAATTAAATATCTCTTCAGAAATTACTTTTTGAATTTTACGGTCTGCTTCTGTAGTTGACGGTTTAGATTCGATAATAGCAATTACTTCGTCAGCTTTTGCTTCTTCTTCTACCGTTGGTTTACGAAGCATGCTTTCAGCAGGTACCATTTCAATAGGGTCACCTAAATCAAATGTATCATCCTCTTCAGTTTCAATCATCTCGGTTGCGTTTTGCAAAGCAATTTCTTTATCAATTGCTTCACGACGTTCACTTAAGGATAGTTCTGGAACAGTTACATGTTCGATTGGTGTTAACATTGCATCTAGCATAGCATCATCTTCAGCATCTAAATCTACTACTGCATCTACAGTATCTTCAATAAAATCAGCTTTTAACATTACTAATTCATATTGAGTATCTGTAATAGAAAGTACTTCAAAATCATTGTCCATTAATGTAACCACAAATCCCGCTTCGATATCAGTTCCTGGATACATCTCATCAACATCAGCTTTTGCAATAAAGAAGGGTTGGTCATCTATTGTAGCTTCTACTTCATGTACAGTATCTTCGATAGTATTTTCTATTTGCTCTACCTCATCTTCAATAGGCTCTTCTACCTGATTAATTACTGGCATTTTCGGTAAGCCCGTAGGTAAGCCCTGCACTGGCAATGTTTGCGGAATTGCTACAGCTTCAGATTCTTTTGCAAATCCATCGGTTATTATTTGCTTCATTTTAGCTATAACAGTAGGCTCAAGTTTCTTTAATGCATCTAGCTCATCTGCGGTTAGCATGTGCCCGTATTTTTCAATAGCAGCTTCAATTGTCATTGTAGGTCTAGACACTTCTGGTTCTGGAGTATTTATCTCTTCAGGCACAACCGCTTCTTCTACCTCCTCAGCAATTTCAGCTACAGGTTCTTCTATTGATTCTTCAATTGCATCTACTGTATCTTCGGTAGTAATAGTATCAATATCAAAATCACTTCCTATCGCACTTTCCTCAGCTTCGATATCTAATTCCTCTGCGTCTAATACTTCAGCAACCTCTTCTGCCATTACTTTTTCCTCTTCTTGACTAACTTCGGTTTCTGGTTCAGGCGTTAGTTCTGCAGGACGTTCTGTATTTTCAACTTCAGCAATAGCATCTAACAGATTAGTTTGATTTGTATCCATTTCCGGAAGAATTGTATCATCATCATCAAATACAACTAAATCATATTCTGCAGTTAAATGCATGTGCACTATTTTTTGTTGTTCCATCCAAGTTCTTGGATGACTTCTTGATAGGGCAACTAAGATATGATTGTACAATGTCCATAATGAATTAGATTCCGTAGTGTATGTGTAACTAGGTTTTTCATATTCTTTTTTAATTATCGCCAGTTGTTCTCCGTTGATAATTTTATTATCGATATACAAACGACCAAGTAATTCACCATACTGACGTTGATTCAATTTGATTTGTTTCATTACTTCTTTATCTTCAGCGAGCTGATTAAAGTAAATAGCACAATCCTCAATTTGTTTTTCAATTACAGCTAATGCTTCATCATCTGCTGTTCCGGTATGTTTTCTTATCCAAGCGTTACCGGTTTCACCCAGTACACTCATACCGTTAATTTTTACATAAGCACCTACTGCACATCTAAATCTCAATAGTTTATTGTATTAATTAGAAAAAGCAAATAACATACCTAGGTCAGGATCGTTTCCATAATTGATATGAAAAACACCTGTTGCTATTTGTGCGTTTTCACTACACGTATATTGTTCTTTACTAACAGTAAATCCTTTTGCATTTAATGTCTGTAGGATACTGTTAATTATAAAACCGTGAGATATCACGGTGTATGTAGCTGTTGCAGCTGGCAATGCTGCATCCACTAGAATATTTCTAGGGACAATACCTGTTCTTTTCATAATGTGATTAATTAAATGATAATGATGTTTGATTATTAAATTTTTCTGGCATTAGACTTTTAATTTCCTTGTATATTCTGTCTAAATAAAATTGGTCATTGATACCGTATTCATCCCATGGTTTTTCTTCATAAACATTGAATATGGTTTGCATCCATCGACCGGATACCACTTGTATAGAACGATTATCTAAACGATTTGTTTTTACTACTTTGGAACCGTTATCGGAAATGTAGTACCTGATTGTTTTTTGCAAATCAACTTCCTTTACTACACCATCTACAATAGCATGTTCTACAAATTTCCAATCACCTTGACTTCGAGCAGCACCGCAATAATCCAATATGTTTCTGTTAGCGGCCAGATAATCTTCTGGTTCAACGTTATGTACAAAATAATAAAATAGTGCTTTTGGTATAATAAGAAAGCTGTTATTTTTATGAAGAGCTAAGTCTTTAAACTCAAGTCTTCCTTTTCTCTTAGTAGCACCGTGGTAAAATATACCATCTTTTATTAAATAACTGTCTTCAGGATTCTTTTTGCGTAAGTCATGATAATCTGCTTTAGCAACAGGTTTGTATTTAAATACACCTATATAACTATTTACGTCTGGTACAATTAACTTTTGATACTGGTCATGCTCTAATTCTAATTTAGTCAACGTTTCCCATTCTTTGCATATAGCTAAGTAGTTATCAATTTCACTATTAGGAATAATCATTTCCAATCCATCTGTATTTTGCATTAATGGAATTGCACCTTTAACACGTTCAGTAAGCATAGTGTATAACATCATTAAGCTCAATTGACCATTGACTGTGATTTGCATTCCGAACTGCGGATCATACAGGAAACTATTCTTATCAATAGATAATCCAAATGTAGAATTCAATATGATTTTGTATACATAATTTTTAGGATCCTTCTTGGATACTTTTCTTCTTTCATCAAAGAACCATTGATATTGTTCACAAAATTCATTCTTTGGTAAATGTGCAGGTGACCATTGATTTAGCATCGCCATTCTAGGATAAAAACTAACCACGTCACTACTCATAATCGTCATGTCATCTTCAGCTACATGTATGCCCTTTTTAGCACCGTGTACACCACCTAATCCAAAATCAGTTGTTAATCCTTTATACTTAAGGCTGTGTTTAAAACCACCTCTAGTATCATTCGGATTTAGCACAACGCTTTTGAATTTATCAAGCATGTGTTCGAATATAGGTAAACCATCGAAATTGATATAAGGAAGAATGATATCTTTTAATTTAATTGATTTTCTGAATGTTCGTAATTTCTTTAGGTCATAAGGATTTGTATTCATCTTCTGACTAAGAAACATCAAGAATAATTCTTTAGATATACGTGGTTCTGATGCACTAAATAAAGGTATGTTATATGTTTTAGTTAAAGTACCTCTTAGGTTGATTTGACCTTGACAGATTTGCATAATACGCTTTGTACTTGAAACGTCATTGCGACAATACTGTGCAATTTGTTTTAGTTGTTCGGGTTTGGTTATTAATGTAGTATGTGGTATAGGCATATCTTGTACATTGTGCCAACCGATAGCTACCTGTATTGATTTAAGTGATGAACGTTTAGCTGGATTATCCCAGTGGTTCAATTTAAATAAATCAATTTGTTTTATAAAAAGATTTCGTTCACTCCATTGTGGAAATTCTCTACGATTTTGTCGTTCAATACAATCCTGTGCTTTTGCATAAATTAAGCCTGCAGCTTGTTCGCCAGGTAACTGTAACAGTTGTCTAGCATTAAGCATAATGTATTGCGTTATTTGCGAGTCAAAGCTTAATCCGTTAAATGAGATATGGTATTCAACATGCTTTTGGTTATTCCTTAAAAAGGTTAAAAAATTTTTTAAATCATTTCTAAGTAAGCCTACAGTAAATACAAAAGTGTCATCAGTTTTATAATGCTCAAACACAGCCAGAAAACAATTGGGAAGAGTTTCGTAATCGTGCACATAATGATTAGGTCCTGTGTATTTATCCATATAAAAAATTATTTTAGCCAAAAAAGGAGAGCTGTTGAGCCCTCCTTAAATGAATTAGTATTAGTAAATTTATTTTACAATAGTCATTGGTTTACCATCAGCACCTAATAATCCTTTGTTCATAGCTTCTTCTGATTTAAGAATCGTTGATTCTTCAGCTATTTTTAAATCAAGATATTTTTTATAATCAAACGTATTTGCGTTTACAGCAAACGTTTTAATAAAAGCTTCTTGTTCATCACGTTCTACCATGTAGAATTCTTGAGGTACTTTCATCAAACGACGTTCTTCTTGTATTTTACGACCGTTCATTCTTGGTTTTTTTGCAGCAATATATTCACCATCGTCAGTTAGTCTAGGTAACATTTCGTAGTTTTCCTTCATTGTTTTACTTAAAACAACTAACATTTCTACTGAAGGATCATAAATAACTTCCATATAAGGACAGTCTTTATCTATTGGCATTAATTTAAATGTTTTGTGCTTTCCCCAGAAGGTTGTAAAGAGAGCCATGTTAGCTCCGTGCGTTTTTTCTTTTATCATAAATTTAATTATTGGTTTGTATCGGTAAATTTAATAGATTATCTGATTCATTCATAGTTTTTTCAAATGATTTTGTTTCTAATTTTAAATCAGGTTTCGAACATAGTTCACCACAAGCTTTGATATGTTTAATGTCTACATTTAACAATTCAGAATACAGGTTATAATATTTTTGTGGTTCTAAATAACTAGCAATATATACGTAATGCGCATTTGAGTTACTAAAGAAATTTGATATTTTATCTTTAGATTGTTTACTCAATGCCGAATACTTACCATTAATTATATGTTCGAAATCATTATGTATTTTTGATAAATCAAAAACATATAATCCAGTTCCATCATTCAATAAATGAAATTCATGGAACAATGGATTTTGTCTTAGCTTTATATTTTGAAACATAATAAATTCCTGATCATTTCTCATATGATATTGACAAATGAATTTTTTATCAGAAAAATCGTAAACATTTTCAAATGCCATAAACGTTTGTATAGGTGTAATACTACTACCACGTTTAATGTTTAATAATGGATAACAAAATAACCGACTTTTTTGAATGTACTCTTTGTGTAAAGATTTTATTTTCATGTTTATTAATGATTTTAAAGTTTAACATTTCCTACAGCAAAGTCATAAGGCAATGTAAAATCTTTAGAATCATAATGGTATTTAGCATACTTAAGTGCTTTAGCAAATCTTTCTTCCCAAAGAATCATTGTTTCTTCAGAAACACCGTAAGCATATAATTGATCGTATTTATCGAATACAATAAATCTAAAATCAATTTTCCATTCAAGATCATTTTTAATTACATCTTTAAAAAACTCTATTGTAAGTTTTCGATAAATCACGGCTTGTAGCCAATACTTCCAATATTCTACAGTGTCTGAAAATTCCGATAAAGTTTTACTCGATGTTTTAAAATCATTAATATTAATCTGTTTCTTCGTTACATCTATTGTTACATTATCGATAATTCCTTTTAAACCAAAAGGAAAATCAGGTAATGCTTTAGACAATTCAATTTCGTTATATACACCAAATGTATTACCATCTGGTACGCGGGTCATACCCAGCAATTCACAAATCTTTTCATCAGATTTGATTTTCTCTACAGCCAAAGAAGCTCTATCCAACATAGATGAATCTATGATATCTTTCGTGTCTTTTACCTTAAGGTATTCAAAATACGCTTCAGTTTTTGGTTCAATAACCTTAGCTAAACGTTTGTCTATATCCTTAACGCTTTGGTGTAGATTTATTTCTGTTAGTATTAAATCAATTTCATCTCCGAAATCGCTTAATACAAAGTCTCTACTGTTCGGATTTTCAGCAACCCGAACTTGATAAATTTTGAAAATCTCATTAGCTACGTATACACTATTATCACTAGGCAAATGCTCTGGTGTAACAATGAATCTGTCGTTAAAGTGATTTCCTTCTAATAGTAAAAAGTGTATCAAAGTACCTTCAAGCAAATGCTTTGCGGTACTCGGTTCCCTTTCCTTTAATACATACTCCTTATAAAATATATTAGGAGCCAATAATAATCTTGATAAACTACTATAACTAAATTTAAAATTCTGCGCATAAAACGCCGCTTCTAGTAAGTGTTTATCCTCTTCATCTGCTGATGTTGTTTTAATCATACTTTACTTTTTTAAAGATTAAAATTATCATTTTCAGATTCGTCAACTTGAATGGTATCTTCAGTTAGTAATATCGAGTCGTCATCAAGAATTGATTCATAGGTAGGATTTAATATAGCACCTGTTGTAAAATGATCGGTATTACACGTACCTCTATAGAATTGAGTTAAGTATTGAACGTTTTTTCTAGTGAATTGTTTGTGTGATTTGAGTTTACTCATGAAACTTTCTATCGACATATCCATTGTTTTAGAATTTAAATCCAGATATGTCAGCAACGATTTGAAATTAACATGACCAATTTCTTTCTTTTGATTTTCGATTTTTGAGTTGAATTCTTTGAAGAGAAGTAGCAAATATACAAAACTTTTCTTATAATCAGCATTAGACATTAATTCCATTGCTAAAATAATATTATCCTTATCAGGACTATTTAATATTAGTCGTAATTCTTGATATTTTTTTTCATCAATAACCAATTGATTGTCATTAATAGTCGATAATATATCATCCTGTAAATAGATAGGACAAGTTAATTTTGTTAGATTAGAATTATAAGTAGGATGATAAAAGTTAACAACGTCCTTAGATTCAATATCATATCTGCAATCACCATATCTATTTTTAATAAAGTGATGCAAACTTTCAGGATACAAAGCATCACCTGGACTTCTAAATTTTATCTGATAATATAGATTATTATCAGCTAATATTTCATTTTCGCAATTTAGCAACAATGATTTTAATTTAATTGTCAAATGATGTTGTGGACCATACAAAAACGCAAACCATTCTTGAATAGAGTTACCGTCAAGCATCATTACATTGTTTATGACATTGAACATATTATCAGATGCTTTCAAATCATTAGCTGATATAAAAGCTGCTGTTGCATATTCAGGCTTGATGGTAACGTTATATTTATCTTTGATTTTAAATCTAGGTACTGAACATCCAGGAAAGAAATATAATCTATCATTAATCGCGTGTGTCCACTTGTTAACTGAAAGCTGATCTTTTAAGTGATTAGATAAAATACCTGTTTTAATTTTTATGGAAAAAGAATCGAAATCAGAATATTTACTACATTTCCCGTTACAATCTAGAACGATATATTTTTTAAAGTGTATCATAATTTTTTGGTATTAAAGGAGAGGCTATTAACCTCTCCTTAATTATTACTTTGTGGCTATTTCTTGAATTTCTGAATCAAAAACTAATGTTTTAAATTTGTTTTTATTACCAGCTAATAATTTCTTTATTAAATGGTAATTCAAATCATCAGTAAATAGACCTTGTTCTTTAACTAATGTTGTTATTCGCTTTACGATTTCAGGTGTAATCGAATTAGATTCCGCATAATATAATGCAAAATTAATCAATCGTGTAGTCATTACACTAGCTATATCAGCACGATAATCATTTCCTTTTCCGAATATGTCAAACAATCGGTTTGTTACAGCGTCAACATCAGCACTTAACAATACTTCTTTTGGTGTAATCCATTTATCCATTTTATTATTAATAAAACCGGTAAATAGAAAAGCAACTTCGGGACCAACGGAACCTTCACCTAGATTTTGAATCAAGGGTAAACTTGTATTAAAATCACTAATCGATGTTATCGAGTTAAAGAAATTGGTTAAACTTCTTGGATTCACAGCACCTTTAACAACTTCTTGATGCATTAATAAGAAGTTGATACATCTACCGTCTAAAGCGTTTTGTTCAGCCCATTCAGCCCATCTATCAACATTCCATTTCATGACGATACTAATGAATCGAGTTTTTTGTGCAACGTCAATTGCATTCACCATGTAATTTCCATCATCAGGATTAGCTGTTAAAATGATATGCCAATTTTCAGGTAGCTTCCATGAAATATACTCCTGTCTATCTACAAGTTCCATTACAGCTTGAATAAATCTAGTGTCAGCACGATTCCAGTCATCTAATATCAATAAACCACCACCATCTTTATCAGCAATCCATTCTGGTGGACAATAACTCATACGTTTTTGTCCAGTAAATGAATATCCGTTTTTAGTGTATTGTTCAGTAGCTACTTCATCTACCCAAATCTTTTCTCCACTTCCTGTAGACATAACCGTTTTGATTTCTTTTTGTCCTTGACCATTGATCACCACTTGTTTCATAGGTACACCACCTTTTGTCATTTGAAACTGACGCATTGGAAATCCCACAAGATCTCCTAATTCTTCGATTTGTGCTAAATTTAATTTCACATGGTGTAGATTCAATTCCTTAGCTAACTGTAATGAGATACTTGTTTTACCTAATCCAGATTCACCTATTATTTCAGTAGCTATTGGTGTTTTACCAAGAGTCTGTATATTTTTGTTATTATCGATAAGATATGATAATACGTCTTTTATTTCTTTTGAGTCTAATTCTACTTGATTCATAATTTTTAATTTAATTGTATTTTAAATCCAGGTAAATCCTGATTAATTTGGCTTTGATTTGAGTGAACCCATAAAAGATTACCCTTTGCATTTTCTGGTGCTGGTGCTTCACCATCTGTTAAGTATATTAAACAGCTATATTTATTTTGATTTTCATTGTAATAATCTATTACAGGTTGAAAATCTGTACCACCTCTACCATAAATAGTAAATTCATCTTTAGGATTAAATTTACTTATGTTTGATATAGCAGTATCACATTGTACAACGGTAATCTCACTACCAGTTTTAAACATATGATATATCTCATGCATAAATTCCTTTAACTCCGCCGTATTGACTGAAGCTGAAGTATCTATTGCTGCTAAAATATGTTTTTGTTGTTTTATTTTTAATCCAGAAAATTCAGGTAATCTTTTGTTAAACTTTCTACGACTTTGTTTCGTATAAATTTTAATTGATTTACCAGCAAATCTTCTTATATAACCACGCCAATCAAATTTAGGTGGTTCAATATTATTCAAGTTTTTAAGTAGTAATTCTATTTCGCCAGGTATATTACCAGCCATAGATTTAACTTGTTCAGCAACTTGATTTAATGTATGTGATATTTGTGATGTGATTAATTTTTGTGTAGTTTCATCTAAGGACTGTAATTCATCCCATACATGACTCGGTATTGTTACTACATTACCATTAGGTAATGTAGTAGTATTATCATTATTGGCTATAGCGTCCATTAATGATTGTATAAAAGAATCACCTTCACTTTTTTTCTCTAACAACTTATCATAATAATACATTGTTCCTGCTTTAGCATCTAAGTTCAAATGCGGATAACAATCAGGTAATTGAGGATTAGGTGGTAGGATAGCAGCATCGATATACTGATTGATTTCAATATCCATTGCTATATTTGCCAATTCCTTATCATTTAAATGATTGTATGTTCCAGTTAAATGAAAAAATGCTATATGCAAAAGCTCATGTTTAAGAAGACCGATCTGTTGTGGTGGTGTTAGTGATTCCCAAAAGTTAGAATTAATAAGTAATTCTACATTAATATTTCGTAAACCAACGCCTGCTGTAGGAATTCTTTCATCCCACTTTTTATTTAACGCTATAAGAAATAAACCATAGAATGGTTCCTTTAACATTAAATCTTTACAGGCTTTGGCTAAGCTTTCTGTTTTAGTCATTCTTTTTAAGTTTAATACTCAAATGAATATCATCTATGTAATCATAACCCATCGCCTGAATTTGATTTAGTAAATATTTACTAAAATCATTCATATAAAATTCAATTTGTTCTGCCGAAACTTTATTTACAATAAGTGTATTCAATAAATGTTTGTATGTAATATGCTTTTTTAAATCCAACTCTTTTAAATCAGATAAATCTACATAAAGACCTGGTGCATGTTTTTGCCACAAACCTATGTTAGTATTGCTATGCTTTAGTATAAGCAATATCTTCGTTATGTTATCAGAAAAAGATAATTCATTGAGTATCGTTAATCCTAAAATCTGATTACTTTCATCAGGTGATTTTAACATTTTTATAATGTTATCGTATTTTTCTTGTGTTATTTCCATTAGTCTTCGATTTTTAATGTTTTAGTAGCCCATTTTTCTAATTTTCCTGAAGTTATCATGTTAATCCATTCGCTAGCGGAAGGTATATGTCCATTACAATCTTCTTTAACGTGTTGTTCTCCAACGTATCTTGTATATACCGTTTTGCCATCGGAATTTATAAACGTTTCGCCAAATAGTTTAGCACAATTTATCATATTATCTTGGGAATTTTCGACGAGCGTATTCAGCCATCAATAGAGCATCTACGAGCCCGTCATGTGGTACTGATGAACGTTCTGTCATTAATAAATTTACTTTAGGAAACAAAC
>Ga0154020_10001402_pt1 | contig 29795 bp, 32 predicted proteins | sample Klosneuvirus_201_FD_109709 | JGI IMG/M metagenome (GOLD analysis project Ga0154020, IMG submission 109709) | Active sludge microbial communities from wastewater, Klosterneuburg, Austria - Klosneuvirus_20160825_MG | ecosystem: Engineered > WWTP > Aerobic digester > Activated sludge | place...
AGCCGGCGGCAACTCTGGCTCGGGGACCGGCGGCACCGCCGACGCGGCTGCAGACGCTAGCGCGGTGCCGTGCATCGGCCAGACGCCGTGCTGCGGGAACACGAAGATCGAGACGGGTGAAGACTGCGATGACGGAAACCTGCTGAGCCACGACGGCTGCTCGAGCGGGTGCACGACTGAGTTCCCGAAGTGGGAGAAGCTGAGCGCAACGCTGAGCGTTCACTGGGCCCACGTGATGACCTACTTTCTCAAGAGTGGGAAGACCGTCCTGTTCAGCGGGTATCAGACCCAGGACACCTGGGAGTGGGACGGGTCGAAATGGACGTTCCTCGATTTCCAGCCGCTGCCACCATCGACTGGCAATGCGCGCAGCGTGTACGACGTCAAGCGCGACCGCATGGTGATGTACGGCGGGGCGGAGAAGGTTGCCACGACCTGGGCACTCTCCAAAAACGCGTGGACGGACGTGTCCCCTCCAGCCGGGCCGGGTGGTCGTCAGTTCTGTGCGCTTGCGTACGACATCGACCGCGACCGCATCGTGATGTTCGGCGGCGGCACGTACACGGAGTACTTCGACGATACCTGGGAGTACGACGGAACGTCCTGGCAGCAGGCGACGGTGACCGGCAAGCCCGAGAAGCGACAGGGGATCCGGGGCGAGTACGACCGATCGCGGAAGCGCGTCGTCGTGTTCGGCGGTTGGAACGGCTCGCTCCCGAAGACTTACTCCGACCTCTGGGAGTACGACGGGAAGGCGTGGACGAAAGCGGCTCCAAGCGCGGCGCCGCCCGCGCGCGCTTGGTACTCCACGGCCTACGATCCGCGGCGGAAGCGGTTCGTGCTCGGCGGAGGAAGTCATCCGCAGACGAACCAGGAGCTTCACGACCTCTGGGAGTGGGACGGAAAGGCATGGGCGAACATCACACCCGCTGTCACGCCCGGGCGCATCGTGAACACCCCGTTCATCTACGACGAGCAGCGCGGCCACATCCTTCTCGAGACTGAGATTGGCACCATGTGGAAGTTCTCTTGGCAAAGCGCGTGGCCAGATGAGACCTGTCAGCCCTCGTCGGACTCGGACAAGGACGGGCTCAGCCATTGCGCGGATCCCGACTGCGACGCTCACCCGAGCTGTCTCAAGTAGCTGCAGGCGCCGCTGCGGACGTCAGAAGGAACTACGGACAGCCCCCGTCCGGCGGAGGGGGGGCGCCGGGCGTGCAGGTCTTCGGGACGCCGCCGTCGAGGTATACGGCACCGTCCATGCAGCCCAGCTTCGGACCGGCTAGGGACTGGAGATCGACGTGCACACCGCACACGGAGGTGGACCGGCAGCAGCCATCATAGCTGGTCATCGTGCCGGGGCTCGTAGGGTTCTGGAACGACACTTTCGGACAGGCGGTGCAATCGACGCTGCCAGCCTGGTCGAGTGCATGGCACCCTGGAGGGACCCCGATCACACCCGCCACCACGTTGCTGATCGCGGCGCCGCATGCGGAGCCGCCGACGCAGCACGCGGGGATCTCGACCGCACCCGCAAAGACCCATCCACCGCAGATGGACGAGCCGCAGGTTATTGTCGCCCCGCCTCCTGAACCCGTCGCGCCACCCGACCCCGTCGCGCCACCTGAACCTGTCGCGCCACCCGACCCTGTCGCGCCACCCGACCCTGTCGCGCCACCTGAACCTGTCGCGCCACCTGAACTTGTCGCGCCCCCAGCTGCGGCGCCGGCGCCGCCGCCCGCAGCCGACCCGCCCGAGCCGGCGGCACCGGTGCCACTTGTCCCGGCCGTGCCCGCGTCCGGAGAGGTCCCGCCCGAAGAACCCGAAGAGAAGGATGTGCCGCCAGAGCTCTGATCGCCGCCGCCGTCACCCTTCGACGCCTCCGTGCACGCCACGGCCACCAGGCAAAGCGCTAGGCTCAACGGCGTCAGGCCGAGGCGATCCAACTCTCGAACCGCGTTCATGCCCGGAGCATCGGCGGCCAGCCCACCAACGGTCCATATGGGATTACCCGTAGGCGGGTTCGGCTCTCCGCCACGAGGTCCGCAGGCGCTCTGCTCACGCTACCTCGGATGGGGGACGCGGAGTCCCCCGAGCGTCACGCGGGTGCCGACGGCCACAGCCTCCGCCCACTAAGTGCCCGCGGCGAGCAGCCGCTTCAGTGCGTCGGCAGTCCCCTCGGGGTCTTCGTACGGCAGCGCGTGCCCGGCTCCGGCGACGAGCTCGAGCGCAGCGCCGGGGCACGCCTCAGCGATCGCGGCGCTCTTGGCCGGCGGAACGGCCACATCGAGAGATCCGGCCCGCGCGATCACTCGGCACCGGAGCGAGCGCAGCCGCGGCAGGAGGTCTTCGGCTTCGGCGAACGCTTCGAGCTCTCCGGCCGTGACCTCGACCGGCGCGGCCGCGAGCCAGCGCCCCATCAGGTCGAAGGCAGCGGGCTTCGCAGCGGCGAACGCCGGTGACAGGAACCGGGCCACCGCCACTTCCCGGAGATCGTGGCCCGCACGGAGCGCCGCAGCCGAAGCACGGAACCCCTCGGCCTCTGCGGCCGTGAGCCCAGCCAGACCTGCCAGCGCAAGGATGTGCGTCACACGGATCCGACCGCGACACGCGATGGCCAAGGCGCGGTACGCCCCCGCCGAGAAGCCAACGAAAGCGCACTCGTCCGCGCCGGACGCGAGCAGCGTCGCCTCGAGCGCGTCGTGCGCGGCATCGAGCGAGTAGCGCCCCGGCAACGGGGGGCTGGACCCGTAGCCGGGGAGCGCGACTTCCATAGCCCGGTGGGAGCGCGAGACTTCTGTGGCCAACGGAGCCAAGATGTCCCAGGGCGACGGGCAGCCGGCGAGAAAGACGACGGGGAAGCCGCCGCCGGAAACGCGAACGTGGAGCGGGGTCACGGGCATCACGGGTCTCCGCCTGCGAGCTTGCGCGAGAGGGCCCACCGGCACAAGCGGTTCTGCCGGAGCGTCCTGCGGCCAGCGTCGCAGCGGCGTTCGTGCTCGCCGAGGCAGAGTGCGGCCACGTCTGGAATTCGCACGCGGCAGGTATGGGATCCTCCATATTCCTGCGTCGCCGTCCGTCATCGACAATTGCGTCGAGGGCGCAATGACCCAGTCGTTGAACCGAGGCGCGAGCCACCCGGCAGGCGGGTGCCAAGAATCCCGACTTCAGCTGCTGTTCGCGTTGACCTTTGCCGAGGCGCGCGTCGCGAGTCGGCTCGCTCGCGGCGCGGATCTTACCACCATCGCGCAAGAGCTCCGCGTCAGCCGCGAGACCGTTCGCACCCATCTGAAGCGCATCTACTGCAAGACGGGCGCTCGCCGGCAGGCCGCGCTGGTCGCGTTGGTGCTCGGCGCGCAGGCCGTCGGCGACTGAGGGTCGAGGCCGCCACCGCGCGGCAGCGCATTCGGTGAACGCGGCGAGCACCAGTCCCGACGCAACCCCGCACTGACGGCAAGCGCGACGATGATCCCTCTCGTGCGCGTCACGTACCCCAAACGAGGTACGGGCGTCGCGATGCTGATGCGGGGTACGCTCCGGTCCGCGCGGGCGCCCTACAGGGAATTCCATACCCCGACTAGGGCACAGCCTGTACACTTCGCGTCGATGCGGCTCGATCCGGACGACGAACGCAGCGTCCGCCGGTTTTCCGACGCCCTCTGCACGATCCGGATCGGGCGGCCTTCCACCTGGCACGAGGTCTCCGGCGAGCTTAGACGGTGGCTCGACTTCGATCGCTTTCTGGTCTACGCGCCGGCGTTTGCGGTCGACCACCTCGAGCTCGAGGTCGTCGCGTCGGATGGGTTCAGCAAGTTGGCGCTCGGGGAGTTCGGCGTGATGCTCGCCAGTTCGCCCTTCCGGTTCGGCTATTACGACCCCCTTCGCCCCGAGCCCTGGCAGCGAGACCGGGTGTGGCGGGTATCCGACTTGGAGCGGAAGATGGGGCCGCCTTCCGAGTCGCTGCAGGACCTGCACCGACGAATGGGCGTGGCCGAGATGGACCAGCTGCGGGGCTTGGTTTGTGAGGGCCGCGCGCTCCTGGCTTGGTTCGGCGGCCTGGCGCGCCGTGAGTTCACCGCGCGCGACAAGGCGCGCCTCGCCGCGTTGGTTTCTGCTGCGCGCAGCAGGCTCGCCCTCGACCGGCACGTGGCGCGCGGTTCAACAACCGAGGCCGCGCTGGCCGCCGCGCTGGAGACCATTCCCGCCCCCGCGCTGGTGGTGGGCAAGCAGGGACGCCCGCTGCTCGCGAACTCGGCCGGACGCGGCTTGCTCGAAGCGGATCGTGCAGCGGCCACGGCCCAGCTCCAAGCAGCGCTGCGCGCCCGGAAGAAGTGCGCGGTGAACGACACCGGCTGCATCGCGCTGACTCGGCTCGATGTCCATGGCGCCGGCGAACACTGGCTCGCAGTCTTTCCCCGTGAGCCGCGCGATCCCGCGCTGCTTCGCGCGGCAGCCAAGCGACGCTGGCCGCTGACGGAACGGCAACTCGATGTCCTCCAGCTCCTCGCGCGGGGGCTCACGAACCGCGCCATCTCGATCACGCTCGGCTGCGCCGAGGGCACAGCGGAGCTTCACGTCAGCGCGGTCCTCGCCCGCATGGGGGCAGAGAGCCGCGCCGAAGCCGTCGCGAAGTTCTGGACCGAGCTCTAGGCGACGGGCGACTTCTGCGTCCGGACGCTGGTCGCCCGGAGGCCGTCGCCTCACGCGGCGGCTGGTGCTCGTGACCTCGTACGGCGGCGAGCAGAACCCGTACTCCGACGAGCTGGTGGACCAGGTGCTGACGATGGATGTGTTGGTGGGGTAGGGGGGCGAAGCGGTGGTCCCCCGCGGGGAAGCGCGGCGCCGGGCGGCAGCGTGTGTAAACTCGCATGTATCCAACTCTACCCACGTGGTCTTCCGGTCTTCCTCAGCGGCCCGCGGCAGGCGGGCAAGACGACGCTCGCGCTCGCTCTGAACGGAGCCGCCGATGCGCGCCACCCGGGGTACCTCGACTTGGACGACGCCCGGGCCAAGCCCCGGATGCCGGAGCGGGGAGCTGCCCCCCGGCGAGCGGCGCGTGGTCCCGGACGAGATCCACAAGTACGCTCGCCGCGGCGAAGCGTACCTCCCGCACTGGCGCAATCACAGGAAGAAGATGAACTTGGGTGAAATCACGCTGACACCCTCGTTCTTGAAGTAGCGGTCGTCTTGGATGGAGATCGACTCAAGATAGAACATCTCACCGTCTTCGGTACGGCCGCCCGGGACTTTCTTCCCCTCTTCGACTCCGCAGTGTGGCACGCGGATCGTGGCACGCTCGTACGTGAGTGCGAGCGCGAAGTACTTCCCAAAGCGATACGCGATTCCGGCGCCGCCCTCGACGGTCTGGTTGAAAACGGACAGTGCGCCGGACTCGGGACCGAACTTGGCGAAATTGATGTTGACGACTGCCCCCAAGTCCGGCGCGAACGCAAAGGGAAACGCCGCTACGACCATGGATGCCGCCATGTCGACATTGTCGTCGTTGTTTTCGAGCCGAAGATTGCCACTGGCGGGTTCGATTGCCGCGTTGGTAACTCTGCCCTGCACGTCGTTGGTAACGAAGAAGCGCGGTCCGACACTGAACCCGAACTGGATGACGGGGCTCGCGAGTGGCTCCCGGGGGCGCGGCGAGGCATCTGTCTTCCCGCCGGCCGTCGGGAGCCGTCCACCTGCTGTCTTCGCTCGCACTCCAGGCGGCGGTGAGGCATCTGGATGTGACCGGTCACGAGTGCTCCCTGCCGGCTGCCGGCGGGGCGCGGGGGCCGTGGCAACCGGCGGCTCATCTGCGGTGGCGGCGTGTGGCGCGCCCAACACCAGGCAAACGGTTGTCAGCGCAACCCCAGTCGGAGCTGTCATTGGTGTGAGCGTAGGAGCTTCCGCGTCTGCTTTCGTCCCCCAGAAGGGGTAGCGCCCGCAGACGGCACCGGCGGGAAGGCCCGCGCCCGAGATCGCGTTCATCTGCGATGTCATGGGGTATCGGTTCGTCTCGGTCGCGCCGCGTCGGGCGAGTCGCCGCCGCTAGATCGATAGGCGAGTGAGGCGTCGACTACCCCATCCGGGGGACGCGGCCGAGACGGCACCACGGTACCGTGAGCCCATGAATTTCCGGGCCGCCGCGAGTCACTCCGGTGCGGTGCTCTTTGCGATGCTCCTGGGAGCTTGCGGGCAGTCCTCGACCAGTCAAAGAACACCGTTCGACGGGAAGGACCCCACCCCGCTCGCAAAATGCCGTGTTGCCGCGAGCCAAAGCAGCCCCCTGGTGACCGAGTGGCCGGCCTCGGAGAAGGCTCACCTGGAGAGCCAGATGATGGCAGGTGCGGTCGTGGTGAGCTACTCGGGCTGCGAGCTGAGAGTGCTCCCCGAATGCAGGCTCGCGGGACGGTACGAGTGGCAGCGGACCAGTCTCTCCGATGACATCGTCGAAATCCGGAACGAGGACGATCTCTACGCCAAGTTGCCACTCGGCGCAGCGACCCTCGAAGGCGAGCTAAGGAGCAGGGGGCGCCTGTCCGTTCGGACGACCGTCGCCGGACAACTTCGTCTGGCCGCGCCCAGCATGTCGCTAGCAGCCGAGTGCGCCGACGCGACCCACGTCGTGGCTGGCATGTCCGTCGGCGCGTTCCGCTTGGTCTCGGGTGAGGCCTCCTCCGGGAGCGCCTCGGCGGGTCTGCCGCTTGCTCGGGTGGGAGGCAGCGCGTCTGCGTCGGAGTCCGTCGTCAGGCAGTCCGGGGCGCCTTCGAGTTGCGCCGAAGCAAGCGACCAGGCCCCGAACCCGGAGTGCAGGTCGCCGCTCCAGCTCTTTCTGCTGCCGTTGCCGAACCGCGATGGTGGTGGAACCACGAGAGATGGCGCAGGCGTGGCCCCGTCCTCGGCCGCAGTCCACGTCAGCTTCCAGGCCGAGGGATCCGAGCGGTGGCGCTTCATGGAGGGCGGCCGTCCGGTGTGCGACTTGCCGTGCAGCTGGTGGCTCGAGCCGCAGCCGTCCCTGGCCACATCGTGGCGCCTCCACCGGGATGGCGCGAGCGCAGGTGACACGCTGGACATTCCCGTAGGTGGGAACCTCGGTGGCTACACGGCGGGGACGAGGGTGGTTGCTGTTCCGCGCGAGGCGACGCCTTTCAAGACGCTCGCGGCGCTCAACCTGATCGGATGGGGAGCCGCCGGCGTCGGAATAGGCGGGATCGTCTACTTCAGCGGGGGAAAGAAGCCGGACGATCCGGACCAGGAGCGCCGGGACGAGACATACGGTGCGTGGATCGCGGGCGCTGGCGCCGCAGCTTTCGGCCTCGGGCTCTACTTGCTTTTCACCTCCAGGAACCGAGACGAGGTCGAATTCGCGCTGGCGCCGGAGACAGGGAAGCCGGCGGCCCCGTGACCCCGGGCGTGGGCGCGGTGGTGGCGGAGATCGCCCGAGGCGTCGCCCAAGAGCTCGGCGGCAACTCGCCTTCACCTACGAACGTGTGCGCCGCGCTGCGACTCCTGCTCGCGCTGTTGCTCGGGCTGGTCGAGGCTGCTGCGGCGCCAGGCCGCACCCCGTAGCGCAAGCGGTCAGAACCGCCCGGTGGCACCGGCTGGGGTGATGTAGAGTTCTCCGGAGCCCAGAGGCAGCGCCACGAAGCCGGGGCCGAGGCGCGGGCCGTGCTGCGTGCTCGACGTGCTGCCCTTGGTTTCCTCCACCTCCACGCGGTCGGGCCGGGTGGCCAGGTGTCGCCAGTAGAGGCCGGCTGCCATCGCGAGAAGGCCTGTTCCGCCGACGATGCCCCAGGTGATCGCTCTCCCCTTGTGCTGATCCGCGCTGTCCGCGGCTTTTGCGCGCTCTGCCTGGGAGTTTTGCGCCAGGATTTCGGACCACCCGTTCGACCCGGCGGATCGTTCCATCGAATGGTACCAGACTTGGCACCTTGCGCAGTTGGAGGGGCACCAGGGCGTCGGCACGACGAAGTGGGCGCGCCAAGGGTCTAGCGCCCGCGGTGCTCCCGACGACGGCGTTGCCCTTCGGGAGGGGGACTACGTCGTCGTGGTCGACCCGCAGATCACGCTTGGAGTACCGATCGCCGATGTCCAGGCCGGGGCGACTGCGAACTTCCGGCTGGACATCCACCACTGGGAGAGCGACCACGGGACCGAGCGGGTCCGCGCCGCGTTTACAGACCTGACCTTGAAGTACATGCTCACCGCGTTCAAGGCCGCGAAGGTGAGGAGCCAGGACGCACGCGAGGCGCTTTCGTCATGGCTGGCTGCTACCTGGCAGCAGGCGGCGCGAAGGATCCCGGCGGCCGTCGCGCCCATCGGTCCGTGGATCGAGGTTGGCTTGCAGTTCGAGACTGTGGTCGAGTTGCTGGTCGACCTGCTCCGAAGCGATGACGACGACTGTCTGGACATGCACCGGCTCGTCCTCCAGACGCGTGGGAACGGTCAAACCGTGGAGTGGCAGGTCACTGGCCCTGGGGGGACGCCCAGCGGGTGGAAGATCGGCCCCGGCGTGGAGCGAATCCACGCAACGCTGATGGACGGGACTCGGAGCAACGTGCTCGACGTCTCTTACAGAATCAGGCTCATCGTGTAGGTCCGACCGCCCGCGTCCGAGCTGGCGCGGCGTTCGACGGGCGCGCGGTGGCGGCCACGCTAGGCGCGGGCTTCTGAAGCGGAGCGAGCGGGGGGCGCCATCGGCCGGGCCTCGGACGTGGGTCCGAGCTCGGCGTCGTTCGCGCGGGTGGTCGTTCGCGCGCGCAGGCAGCGCACGCGCCGCCGTCGGCGGGTGCGTCGGAGCCAGCGTCTCCAGGGCTCCCTCCCGCGCTTCCGCCGCCCCCGCCACGGTGAGGCCTCCCGCGCTGCCAGTGGTGCCGCGTCCGCCCGGGCTCGCGCCGGGTGCGTCCCCCGAGCCCGTGCCGTCGACCACGCCCTTCTCTTCGCCACACGCGCCCAGCACGACGGCGAGCCCGAGGAACCGACGCACCAACGTCACCGTGTCGGGTCGCCGCCCCACCGTCGTCCGGCGCTCTGCGTCGAGGGCGGCGTGCATGTGCTCGTGACCAGACCGACAGCGATCGTGTAGCGGCCGCGCGAGGAGCTGTGAGCTCCCAGCCTGTCGTGCCGGACACGCGAACGACGCCGGCCGCGCCGAACTCGCACCCCTTGGTCAACAACGCCAGTCCGTGCGCCGACATGCCGCCCGGTGCCTCGGGGACAGCAGCGCTGCCGACCCTGCACTCGAGCCTGGGCCTTTTCTCGAGCGAAGTTAGGGCGTCCGCGCTGACGTCCGCGGCAGCTATCGCGTTCTTCGGTTCGAACTGTTTCAGGGGAGTTACCGCTGACCCGGAGGCCCCGAGCAAGGCGGGGGCGAGGCCAACGCCAGCCTGGAGACGCTATGGGTTCGCGTGGTTTGCATGGCCTTCAGCGACAGCAGAGGAAGGGAAGGCTCGCGCTGCAGTATGCGTGGGACGGGGCGGCGAGAGCGCTGCTCCACGACGCCCCTCGGTACGACGACGTCCCGTCCGAGAAGCCCACGCAGTCCGACCCCGCCACGGGGTAGGCATCGTAAGCGCCACTCGCGTACCAGCCCTCGTCCAGCTGCTGGCCAGCGCTCGCGGCCACCACGATGTCGTGCGCGGTGCACGCGCGTGCGTCGGCGTTCCCCGTTGCCGCCACGCATAGCGCCTTCACTCCTGCGTAGCCCCCAGCGGCTCCTGACTTCGCCACTGTCTTCCCCAGGTATGGGCTCGCGTGTTTCGTCTCCAGCGCGGTCACCGCGTCCGCGAGCGCCTTGAAGTTCCCGTTGAGGTCATTGGCTGTGAGCGTATCGGTGGCCCCCCACGTCTTCAGCTGTACCGCCGCGATCGCCGAGCCCGCGAACGCGGCCACCACGAGGCATGCACCCAGGAAACCGAACCACCGTCGCGACTGCTGAGCCTTCATGTCGTTCTCCTCATCCGAGCTTGCACGGCAGCTTCGCGGTCCCGAGGACGCACGGCGGCATGTTCGCGCCGCCGGTGCCGCCCGCGCCTCCACTTCCCCCGCCGCTTCCGCCGCCCCCGCCGCTTCCGCCGCCCCCGCCGCTTCCGCCGCCCCCGCCACTTCCGCCGCCACCGCCACTTCCACCGGCCCCGCCGCTTCCACCGCCGCCACCCCCCGTGAGGCCTCCCTCGCCGCCCGCGGCGCCGCTTCCGCCCGTGGTCGCGTCGGGTGCGCCTCCCGAGCCCGCGCCGTCGACTAGGCTCTTCTCTTCGCCGCACGCGCCGAGCACGAACACGATGGCGAGCGCGAGGAATCGACGCATCAGCGCGACCGTATCGGGTCGCTGCAAAGACGTCGCCCCCCGTTTGGGGGACGGGCGGCGCTGGCGATCCAGGTCACCATTGCAGGCGCCCCGGTGGCTGCCATGTTGGACGCGAAACACCCGTCGACGTCGGCGGGCCTGATCGGCTTGCCCGACTCGAAGGTGACCTGGGCGACCCGCCTCGAACGAAGCCACGGCGTTCCCCGAGGGGCGACCACGCAGGCGGCATCAGGCCCGCGCGCCAGACCCAGGCGGTGCCGTCGCGGGTTCGCCCCACGTCCCGCTTAGTTCGAAAGCCGCACCAGCCGGACCTGCGTGTAGACTTCCTTCTCGCCGAAGTCGGACTTGTGGCCGAGGGTCGAGTCGTCCCCGGACGCGATTTGGACTACCGAGTCGATCTGAAACAGCTTGGAGGCGCTGCTGACCGCGAACCGGCCCATGATCACGCTGTTCGACGTTATGGTGGCCTGCCCGTCGAGTCCCTGTCGTTCGCTCAGCAGGCCTGACGCGCTGACGACGGTGGTCGTTCCATCCGTCACGTTTCGCAACCGCGCCTGGGCTCGGTTGCACCAGTGGGTCGGCACCGTGGCCAGGATCTCGTACTGCCCTGGGGCGAGCGTGAACTGATTCCCGTTCAGGGAGACCCACGTGTACCCGCTCGGGTTCTCGATGGTGTTGAGCGCCCGCTGCCCCCAGGTGCTCGACGGAAACGTGCCGCCGTTCGTGCCCGGCAACCGGACGTCTTTCAGGTACACGACTTGCGGGGCCTGCGAGCCCTCGAGTTGCGCAACGCGCCCGTCGAGGTTCTTGAAGTTGTCGTTCAGATCCCCCGCTGTGAGCGTATCGCCCGGCCCCCACGTCTTCAGCTGTACCGCCGCGATCGCCGAGCCCGCGAACGCGGCCACCACCAGGCCCGCACCCAGGAAACCGAACCACCGTCGCGACTGCTGATCTTTCATGTCCGTCTCCTCATCCGAGCTTGCACGGCAGCTTCGCGGTCCCGAGGACACACGGAGCTACGTTCGCGCCGCCGGTGCCGCCCGCGCCCGCGCCTCCGGTTCCCCCGCCGCTTCCACCGGTCCCGCCGCTCGCACCGCCCCCGCCACCTGCGCCGCCCCCGCCACTCCCACCGCCCCCGCCGCTTCCACCGCCCCCGCCCCCGGTGAGGCCTCCCGCGCCGCCGGTGGCGCCGCCTCCGCCCGCGCTCGCGTCGGGTGCGCCCCCCGAGCCCGCGCCGTCGACCAGGCTCTTCTCTTCGCCGCACGCGCCGAGCACGATCACGATGGCGAGCCCGATGAACCGACGCATCAGCGCGACCGTACCGGGTCGCTGCGGGGGCGTCGTCCCCCGTTCGGGGGACACCGGTCAGGGCGCGAGCACGCGGAGCTTCACGGCTTTTGCGAGCGCCGCCTGACGAGTGTCGTAGGTCACGAAGCGCTGCGCGCCGAGGGCCAGTGCGCTGGCCACGTGGAGCACGTCCAGCGTGTGCGTGCCGAGCTTGGCGGTGTGCTCCTGGCTCAGCTCCGCCGCCAGGTCGAGCATCCGCCGCCAGAGAGCGTCGACCAGCTGGAGCCGGCCCTCAGCGAGGTCCGACTCGAAGTCGGCTGCGGCCAAGGCAGCGACATCTGCACTGATCGTTCCACGGTGCACGGCCAGCTGGACGGAATTCACGAGCTCCGCGCGCCCAAAGCGCGTCACCGGCAGCGCACCGCGCGTGCGACGTCGCCATGCACAGAACCGCGACGAGCGGTCATCGTGAAGGTAGAGACTCCGGAGCGCGCTCGGATCGACGTAGCACCGATCAGCGCTCGCCACGGTCGGCCTCGTCGAGCTCTTCACGCGCCTGGGCGGAAATGGGGCGAGGCATCCTGCTGCGGAGCCGTGCCCAGTAGTCGACGGCCGGCGGGCGCGACGGCCTCTCCTCCGAGTACGCTTTGAGGAGGATCACCGGTCGTCCTCGCTCGGTGATGACCACCTCACCCTCTTGCTCGACGATCCGGCGGATCCTCGGAAACTGAGTTCTCAAGTCCCGGATCGAAGCGCGACGCATGGCGATGTGAATCATAATGGATTCACGTCCGCGGGGCCAGTCCGCCCAACCGAGCGAACCGAGCGAACCGAGCCACCGAGCCAATCGAGCCCCTCGAGGCACCGCGCGCACGCGGCGGTAGGTTGATCGGGGCCCCAATGCCGCCCCACCGTCGTCCCCCGTTTGGGGGACGCGGAGCGCGGGCGATCCAGGCCACGATTGCGGAGGCCCCGTGGCTGCCATGCTGGACGCCAAACATCCCGTGCCCGGCGACCTGGTCGCGGGGAAGTATCGCGTCGAGTCCGTGCTCGGCAAGGGTGGCATGGGCGTGGTCGTGTCCGCCGTGCATCAGCTCTTCGGGGAGCGCGTGGCGATCAAGTTCTTGCTGCCCGAGGCGGCGCACGGCGTGGGGCTCGAGCGCTTCTTGCGTGAGGCGAAGGTTGCGTTTCAGCTCAAGAGCCAGCACGTGGTGCGGGTGCTCGACGTGGCCCAGCTGGAATCGGGCGAGCCGTACATCGTGATGGAACACCTTGCGGGGCAAGACCTTGCCGCGGTCGTGGCGCGCGACGGCCCGGTGCCGGTGCCGGCGGCGGTCGACTTCGTGCTCGAGGCATGCGAGGCGCTGGCTGAAGCGCACGCCAAGGGCATCGTTCACCGCGATCTGAAGCCGTCGAATCTGTTCCTGGCCACAGGTCCCGACGGCGGGCAGTTGGTGAAGGTGCTCGACTTCGGGATCTCGAAGCTGGTCAGCGGGGGTGCCGAGGACCATGCGTTGACCAGCTCGCGAGCGGTGATGGGGTCGCCGCTCTACATGTCTCCCGAGCAACTGATGAGCGCCCGGAGCGTGGGCCCGGCCACCGACATCTGGTCCCTCGGCGTCATCCTGTACGAGCTGCTGACCGGGCGGACACCGTTCATGGCCGAGACCTTCGCCGCGCTCAGCGTGGCCATCGTCACCCTTCCGCCGGCGGCCCCGCGGGGGCTTCGTCCGGATCTGCCGGCGGATCTCGAGGCGCTGGTGCTGCGCTGTCTCTCGAAGGCGCCCGGCGAGCGGCCGTCGAGCGTGGCCGAGCTGGCGCGCTTGCTCGAACCGTTCGCGGGGCGGAACGCCGACCGACTGGTGGATCGCATCTCGCGGCTCGGCGGAGTGGCGGACCGCGCGAGCGTGGTGCCACAGCAGGCGCTAACGCTGGACGTGCCGGTGGCGGTGAGCGAACCCGTGGGCGACGCCGCGACGTTCTCGCCGGTGTCGAACGACGGCATCGAACGCCCAGGGGTGGTGCCGCGGCGAGTGCCGCGCGTCGTCGTGAGCGTGGGCGCGCTGGCGGTTGCTGCCGCGGTTTCTTTCGCGATCTGGGGTGTGGCTCATCGTGCAAGCGTGGCCGCACCCGCGTCGTCTTCGCCGCCGTCCCCCGCGTTGCCCGTGTCGCTCGTGCCGACTGATCCGCCGCCGGAGCCCACGATCCCGACCGAAGCACGCCCCAGCGCCAGCGCGCCGGCCGCGCCGTACGTTGCAGAGGCGAGCAAGCCCGGTCGTCCGATCGCGCGATCGCAGCCGGGCACGAAGTCGGCTCCCAAGGTTGCGGTGAGTCCGTCGGTCGCGCTCGAGCCGCCGCCGGCAGCAGTGCCCGAGCCGCCGGCGGTGAAGCCCAAGGCCCCAGCTGGTGCGAGCACCGTTTACGACGATCGGAAGTGACGATGCGGTGGATGTGGTTGATGACGATTGGGATCGTCGCCTTCGCGCCAGCGACGGCGCTGGGACAAGACAGCGACGCGGTGGCCGACTCGCTCTTTCGAGAAGGCAAGCGGCTGTTCGACGCGAAGAAGTTCACGGAGGCGTGCCCGAAGCTGGAAGAGAGCCTGCGGCTCGATCCCGAGTCGGGTGGCGCGCAGCTCATGCTGGCTGACTGCCTGGAGCAGACTGGCAAGCTGGCACGGGCCTGGTCCGCCTATCTGAACGCGCTGCGTCTCGCGCGGGCCACGGGTCGCTCGGACCGCGTGACCGATGCCGAAAGCGGGGCGAAGCGCATGGAAGGGCGGGTGCCCTTCGTCACCGTGCGCGTGCCGGCGAACGCAGACATCGAGGGCCTTCGCGTGCGCATCAACGGGATCGAGCTGGGGCGCGGCGCCTGGGGCACGCCCACACCGGTGGATCCGGGGCAAGTCGTGGTCGAAGCCGCGGCGCAGGACCACGCGACCTTTGCGACGCGCCTGACGCTCGCCGCGGGCTCGGGCACGCGCGAGGTGGTGATCGCGCCGCTGGCGCCGCGGCCCAGGTCCGAACCCGCGGCGCAGGCCTCGCCGGTCCCCGCGAGCGCGTCCCCGGTGTCCGATCCGGGAAGGCTGACCCAACCGGCGCGGCACGAGCGCGCGGGCGCACCAGTGGCGGGATACGTGATCGGCGGGCTCGGCTTGGTCGCGATCGGCGCCGGTGCGTACTATGGCGTCTCGAGCCTGCAGACCCAGAGCGACGCCGACGCGAAGTGCCCCAAGCAAGACTGTACCGACCCCGATGCCGTCGCGCTGAGCAAGGACGCAAAGAGCCAGGGCACGGTGGCCTGGGTGCTCTTGGGCGCGGGGAGCGCGGCGCTCACCGTCGGCGCGATCCTGGTGCTGTCGAGCAGCTCGAGCTCGCGGCCCCAGACCGCACGCTTCCGAGCGGGCGCGGCGTTCGACGGGCGCGCGGTGGCGGCCACGCTGGGTGCCAGCTTCTGAGGCGGCTCGAGCGGGGGGGCGCGGGCGGCTTCGGCGCTGCCATGAGCCCTGGGCTTGGCGTCGTTCGCGAGGCGGGGTAGTCGTTCGCGCGCGCAGGATGGCCGGATGACCCGCGAGCCCAGCGATCTGTGTCTCAGCCCGCGGCTGACGCCTCACGGCCAGCTGCTGCTCGCACCGCTGGCTGATGCGCCCGCGCTCGATCTCGCGCTCGCGCGGCGCTTGCAGGCGGCGTTCGCGCGCGGTGCGGGTCACGGCTTGCTCCGGCTCGGCGCAGCCGAGGTGGCCACCGCCCTGCCGCCCGCGCTGTCGTACTTCCGCGAGCTGGGCCGGCGGCACGTCACTGCCATCTGCGCGCGGCCGGATGTCGAGGATCGGTCGGGCGAGATCGAGCCGCCGGATCTGGAAGAGCTGGAGCGGCTGGCGCGGGCAGGGCCGGCCATGCCGGGTGCAGAGTACCTGACGGCCGACGTGCTGGGTGTCCTGTGGCGCGAGCTGGGCGCGGCGTTCGGGGTCGAGCTCGGCGAGTCGGGCTCGACGGTGCAGGGGTTTCTGGAGCGACAGAGCCCGGTCTGGAACGTCGTCGGCCGCGTGTGCTTCAACCTGGCCGAGAACCGCAAAGACGAGCAGGCGCCGTTCGCTTTTCTCGCCACCTATTCCCGCGGGATGTCGGCGCACGGCTCGGCGCAGCACCAGCCGCTGGGGCAGGCGCTGCGTGAATACGCGGGGGCGGCCAACAAGGCGCGGCTGCTGTCGCTGCTGGTGCCGGTGCAGCGGGCCGCCGAGCGCTGCCCGTGGCTTCGGCAGATGGTCGACGCCAGCGAGATCTTCCACCCTCTGCGCTGGACACCGGACGAGGCGTTGCGCTTGCTGCACGACGCGCCCGAGCTCGAGCGCGCCGGGGTGGTGGTGCGCATGCCAGCGGGCTGGCGCGGTGGGCGCCCGGCTCGGCCTCGCGCCACGGCGACGGTGGGGGCCAAGGCGGTGGGGGCCAAGGCGGCGGGGGCCGGCCTGCTCGGCGCCGGGGCGCTGCTCGACTTCCAGCTCGATGTGACGCTCGATGGCGAGCGACTCGCGCCCGGCGAGGTGGAAGCGATCCTCGCGAGCGCGAGCGGGCTCTCGCTGGTCCGCGGGCAGTGGGTCGAGGTGGATCGGGAGCGGCTCGCCCAGGCGCTCGCGCGTTTTCGCGAGGTCGAGGCGCGGGCCAAGCGAGAGGGCATCGGGTTCTCGGAAGCGATGCGCCTGATCGCGGGCGCCCGGATCGCGGCGAGCGATGACGAAAAGCCCGACGAGGCCGAGCGCGGCTCCGGTTGGTCGCACGTCACCGCGGGGCCCTGGCTGGAAGCGACCCTGCGCGGGCTGCGCGATCCCGAAGCGCTTGCGGCGGTGGCGCCCGGACGCGAGCTCCGCGGCACGCTTCGGCCCTATCAGCAGCGCGGCGTGCGCTGGCTCCACTGGGTCAGCCGTCTTGGCCTTGGGGCGTGCTTGGCCGACGACATGGGCCTGGGCAAGACCGTTCAGATCCTGGCGCTGCTCTTGCTGCTTCGCGCAGAGCGCGACGGGCCGAAACAGCCGAGCCTGCTGGTCGCGCCGGCCTCGCTCTTGGCGAACTGGGTGGCCGAGGCCGAGCGGTTTGCGCCCAGTCTGCGGCTGCTCGTGGCGCACGGGTCGGCCCGTCCCGCGGCGGAGCTCGCCGCGCTCTCGGCCGAGTCGCTGCACGATGTCGATCTCGTGATCACCAGCTATGGCTCGCTCGAGCGCATCCCGTGGCTCGGGACCACGGCCTGGCGGCTGGCGATCTTGGATGAGGCGCAGGCGATCAAGAACCCTGGCGCCCGGCAGACCCGGGCAGCGAAGCAGCTGAAGGCCCAGTCGCGCATCGCGCTCACCGGCACGCCGGTCGAGAACCGCCTCGGCGATCTGTGGTCGCTGTTCGACTTCACTCACCCGGGGCTGCTCGGCTCGGCCAAAGAGTTCGGGCGCTATGCCAAGGGCCTGGCCGCCGCGCCGGGCAACCCCTATGGCCCGCTGCGCGACCTCACGCGACCGTTCATCTTGCGACGCCTGAAGACCGATCGCACCGTGATCGCCGATCTGCCCGACAAGACCGAGGTCGACGCCTTCTGCCAGCTCACGAAGAAGCAGGCCGCGCTCTATCAGCAGGCGGTAACCGAGTTGAGCGAAGCGCTCGAGAGCGCCGAGGGGATCCAGCGTCGCGGTGTGGTGCTCGCTTCGCTGATGCGCTTGAAGCAGATCTGCAACCACCCCTCGCAATGGCTGGGCGACGGCGGCTTCTCGGAGGACGACAGCGGCAAGTGGGCCCGGCTCAGGCTGATCGCCGAGGTGATCGCGGACAAGCAAGAGAAGCTGCTGGTCTTCACCCAGTTCCAGCAGATCGCCGCGCCGCTGGCCGCCTTCCTGGGGAGCGTGTTCGGCAGGCCCGGCCTGGTGCTGCACGGCGGCACGGCGGTGCGGCAGCGCAAGGCGCTGGTGGAGCAGTTCCAGGGGGACGAGTCGGTCCCGTTCTTCGTGCTCTCGCTCAAGGCCGGGGGCTCGGGACTGAACCTCACCGCGGCCTCGCAGGTCGTTCACTTCGACCGCTGGTGGAACCCCGCGGTGGAGAACCAGGCCACCGATCGCGCCTTCCGCATCGGGCAGAAGAAGAACGTGCTGGTCCACAAGTTCGTCTGTCGCGGTACCGTGGAAGAGAAGATCGCCGCGCTGATCGAGTCCAAGAAGCAGCTCTCCAGGGATCTGCTCGAGGGCGGCACGGAGCTCGATCTGACCAGCCTCGGCGATCAGGAGCTGCTGAAGCTGATGAGCCTCGATCTGGAGAGCGCCACCCAGGAGTGAACGATGTACGGGTTCAGACCTTACGTGCCGGTGGCCAAGCGAAGGAGCATGGCCTTGCGCGAGATGAAGAAGCTCGCGAAGAAGGGCCACCCGGTGTCTCCGGTGGTGATCGAGGGCCGAACCATCGCGAGCTCGTTCTGGGGCAAGGCCTGGTGCGACAACCTGGAGAGCTACAGCGACTTCGAGAATCGCCTTCCGCGCGGGCGGACCTACGTGCGAAACGGGTCGGTGGTCGACCTGCAGATCGCGCCCGGCGCGGTCCAGGCCCGCGTTGCCGGCTCCGAGCTCTATCGGGTGACGATCGGGGTCGCGGCCGTGCCGCCGGCGCGCTGGAGCGCGCTCTGCCGCGAGGTGTCGGGCGCGATCGATTCGCTGGTGGAGCTCTTGCAGGGGCGGCTGGCGACGGGCGTGATGGAGCCGATCTGTCGCCGGCAGGGCGGGCTCTTCCCTTCGCCTTCGGAGATCGACTTTTCCTGCGATTGCCCCGACTGGGCGGACATGTGCAAGCACGTCGCGGCGGTGCTGTACGGCATCGGCGCGCGGTTCGACCAGCGGCCCGAGCTGCTCTTCGAGCTGCGCAAGGTGGATCACCAGGATCTGATCACCAGCGCCAGCGCCGGGATCCCGTTGGCTCAGCCGCGACCGGCGGGCGAGCGAATACTCGAAACGGAGGGTCTCTCGGAGCTCTTCGGTCTGGATCTGGCGGAGCCGAGCCCAGAGCCCGCAGCGCCCAGACCGCCGACGAAGAAGAAGGCGCCGACGAAGAAGAAGGCGCCCACGAAGAAGAAGGCGCCCACGAAGAAGAAGGCGCCCACGAAGAAGAAGGCGCCCACGAAGAAGAAGCGGCCGAAGGCCTGATTCAGGTCGCGCTCACCCACCACCGAGCGGTGTCCACCATCGAGGAGAACGGCGGGATCGGCCTGCGTACCGCGCCAGCAATCGTGTCGACGGTCTCGGCCGATCCCGCGCGGGCGTGGATCACCTCTACGCTGTGCGCTTCGGGATCGACTAACCAGATCCACTCGACCCCGGCACGGGCGTAGAGCGGCACCTTGAGCTCGCGATCGCTCTTTTTGGTCGATTCGGACAGGATCTCGCAACACCAATCGGGTCGCACGGTGACCGGGTTCTCGAGCGCAAACGCCGGTGGCAGCGCCTGCACACCGTCCAGCTTCCATGCGGCGAGGTCGGGCACGGCGAGGCGGTCGAGCAGAAAGCGGATTTCGGCTTCCTGCTCGAACCACCACCCGCTTCCCCCTTCCCAGGCGTCGTCGCCGCCGAGCGATCGCAGGATCGCGCGGGCACCGAGGCGATGGGCGCCGCCGGGGCGCCCCATGGTGCGAATCACCCCGGGCTCCAGGATCTCGCCGGTCAGACCCGGAGGGAGGGCCCGGATGGCCTGGTACAGCTCATCGAAGCTGGCGATCCGCTGCGCGGGCGAGGCCACCGGGGAACTCTACCACGGCTTCGCTCGCCTGCGCTGGGCGGGGCGGCGGCTCTTGCGGCGCTTCGGAGCTGGCCTTGGGTCGCGGCGGATGGAACGGCCCCGTGCCGGTCCAAATCAGATGCGTGGAATAAGCGAGCTCCAAGTTGGCGTCGCCGGTCTTGGTGAAGCGAAGGGGCGACTTCCGGCCCTTCCCCCATCGCATGTAGACCGTCCGCGAGGGCTTCAGATTCAGGTCATGGGCGTGGAGGCGGAGGATGCGCAACAGGCGAGACAGTCGCGAGAGGTTGCAGTCGATCACGCGCTCCAGGTAGGGAAGGCGGCCGTGCCGCCAGTCGATGACGCGCTCGGGTGTCAAGAGGTTCATGCCAACGAGGACGTCGACCGGTGTCACCACTTTGCCGCGTTCCAGCAACTTGGCCACGGTCCGCACGACCCGCGGGTACAGCGGGTCGCTGCGGAAATTGTCGGCCCGCGGCTTGCGGCGCTTACCCTCGGCCACGGCCAAGACGCTACCATGGGTCCGGGGGTGCGTCCGCTTCGCTTCGTGATCCCTGGCCTGCCGCGTCGGGCCGCGGTATGCGCGGCCTCTTCTCGAGCCTGTTCGACGGCTCGAGCGACGAGGTGCGCTTCGACGCCGCGCCTTCGTTTCTCACCCGCGTCGAGCAGCTGGTCGAGATCGAGGCGCCGCCGGCGCCGCCCTCGCGCCCGCGGCGGCGTTCCGTGCCGGCGCCCGTGCTCGAAGCCGCGGACGAGGAGCTCGATTCAGCTCGGGAGAGCGTCGCGCATCCGTCGGAACCGTCGGAGCCTGCCGTCCCGCCGCCGTTCGCGGCCCACCCCGGAGCGCTGTTCGACGCGCTGCGAATCGAGCGCACCGCGAGCGGGGCCGTCCGCATCGAGGCGCCGCCCGAGGCCGCCGAGCAGCTCGTGGCCCTCTTCCAGGGGATGGCGAAGCTCTTGTCGGCGTCGGCGGGGGCTCGGAGCTAGCGCTCGCGCCCTCGCGCTCACTTCGCCCAGTTCTCGACCGCAAGCCCCGGCACCCGGGCAAACTCGCGTTCGTTGTTGGTGATCAGCGTCAGCCGCATCGAGCGTGCGTGAGCGGCGATCCAGAGATCGTTACCGCCGATGGTTCGGCCCGCCGCCTCGAGCGCGGCCCGGACTGCGCCGTAGTGAACGCCGGCATCGCGCGGGAGCTCGAGCACGGGAAGGATGGCCGTCAGTTCGTCCAGGGCGCGGAGCACATCGTCACGCTTCCGGCTCTTTGCTGCGCCGAACTGCAGCTCACCAAAGGTGATGACGGACAGGGCGGCGTCACCGGATCGCAGCCGTTCGAGTCGCGCCAGCACGGACGGCGGCTTTCGCTTGACGGTGTAGATGCAGATGTCTGTGCCCAGGATGTAGCGCGGAGCCTTCACAGTCCCCGGCGCTTCTGTGGAGGTGGGTCCTGCCGCTCGCCCTCGAAGAAGTCGTCGGGGAGGCCGGCGAGGATCTCGAACGCGCGCCCGAGCCCGCGCGCGCGCTCACGGAGCACGACTTCGTCGCCGCGCCGGAAGATCTCCACCTCTTGGCTCTGAAAGCGAAACTCTTTGGGGAGGCGAACCGCCTGGCTGTTCCCCGACTTGAAGACGCGCGCAGTACCCTTGTGCATACGCGAAGTATATACGTCGAACCGGCCGCGCAACCTTCACCGCACCGCGCTCAGCACGGCATGAACCAGCTCTGCCTGGCGGCGGACGCCGGCCTTCGAATACGAGCGCTTCAGGTGGGTGCGCACCGTCTCGAGGCTCACGCCCAGCTCTTGGGCGATCTCGCGTGGCGTGGCGCCGTGCGCGATGCGCCACGCCACGCGCGCTTCGGCGCGGGTGAGCCCCAGCTGACGCTGCAGCGCGAGCACCTCGCACTCGGACGCGACGCGGGGCGCGGGGGCGAGCAGGCGCGAGAGATCAGCGCTGAGGATCGCCAGCTCGCTGAGCAGCGCCTCGGCGGCAGGCTGGACGCGGGACCGCACGCGCGCTGCCAGGGAAGGAGCGCGCGGCAGACGGATCCGCCAGGTCGCGCCGACCTCGTCGAACGCCTCTTCGACCCCAGCCGGGGGGTGAGCGAGAAGGGTGGGGAGCGTCTCCCAGAAGGCGGTGGTGGCCTCGTCGATGGCCGGTTCGAGCCGCGCGCCCGCCGGATAGACGGCGCGCACCTCGATCCGCCCGTCGGCGAGCTCGCAGAGCTCGAGCGGGACGTCGGGCCACAGTCGCCGGGTTCCGGCGACCGCGACATCGAGCAGCAAGCGCGGCGTCAGCGCCAGCTGCGCCACCGCGCGAAGCTGGGGCAAGCTGGTGGTGTGCGCGCTGCCGATGGCGCGCCGTTGCTCGCGGGTGGTGAGCGCGCCGATCCGCGCGTAGAGCTGGTTGGTCTGGTCCCAGGGGACTCGGCCGAAGGGCACGCGCAGCAGCCCAGGGTCGAGCGCGAGCCCCTGGAGCAGCTGGCGCTCGGAGACCCCGACGACGGTGCACGTGCTGAGCACCATGTTCCTGACGATCATCGCCGGCGCGGTGGGCGCCACGCGGCGAGCGACGCGCACGCGCCGCCGGGGTGGGTCGATTGCCATCGAAAGACTCGCCATTGCTCCGTCCCCAGCCCCGGCCTCCTCCGTTTGGGGGACGTAAGCAGCGCGCGTGCCAGCTGGGCGCGGCGGTTTTCTCGCGTGGCGGGCGGGGCGGCCGCGCGCGCGAACCGTCCGCGAACCGTCCGCGGACCGTTCGTGGACCGTTCCAGCTCGTTGTATGCTGCCCGCGGTTCGACGGTGGGCAACAAGGCGTGATGCAGAGGGACGACGAGACGCTCGACCCCAGAGAGAGTCGCCGGAAGAAGGCGAGCTCGGGGAATGATGTCGTGGTGCTCGAGGTGCTGTTCCACCCCGATCTGTCGCGCATCGGGGATCGTGCCGTGCTGGGGTCGGCCAGCGACCCGGCGCTGGCGTGTGCGCTTTCGATCGGGCGCGACCAGCCGCTGTTCGTCGACGAAGCGGGTCATGGTCGTGGGCTCTCGGATCCGTGCGTGAGCCGGCAGCAGATCGCCGTGCGCTGGGTGCCGGCGCTCGGCGCTTTCGCCCTCGAGGCGCCAGCGAGCGCGCGGCGCGCGGTTCGGGCGTTCAGCCCTCTGGGCACCGATCTGGGCACGGCACCGCTGGACGCGCCCAGCGGCGCGTGGCTGACGATCGGTGATCGGATCGCGCTCCGCTTGTCGGTCGAGCGGGCGGGGCAGGGCCACCTGGCGACGGGGATCGTGGGGTCGAGCCGCGCGCTCGCCGATCTCCGAGAGAGCTGCGCGGCGTTTGCTCGCCTGGAGCAAGCCGTTCTGATCTGGGGCCCGGTGGGTGCCGGCAAAGAGCGGGCGGCGCGGGCCATTCATCTGCTGGGGCCCCGCGCGGGGGCCCCCTTCGTGGCACTCAACTGCGCGGCGGTGACCGAGGGCCTGGCCGAGAGTGAGCTGTTCGGCCACGTCCGCGGGGCGTTCAGCGGTGCCACCACGCCGCACACTGGGATCTTCGAGGCGGCTCAGGGCGGAACGGTGCTGCTCGACGAGGTCGGCGAGCTGGGCCTGTCGGCTCAGGCCAAGCTGCTCCGCGTGCTGCAAGAGAAGGCGGTACGGCCAGTGGGCGCCGCGCACGAGCGACCCGTCGACGTGCGGGTGCTCGCGGCCACTCACCGCGATCTGGCGAGGGACGTGGCCGCCGGGCGCTTCCGCGCCGATCTGCTGTCGCGGCTATCGGCCCTGCGGCTGACGGTGCCCCCGCTGAGCGAGCACCGCGAAGACATCCCGCTCTTGTTCACCCGAGCGCTGGCGACCATTGCCGAGCGCACCCCCGACCCGCGGCTGTCGGCGTTGTTCCGTTGCGCCACCGACGACGCGCCTCCGCTCCCGATGGCGCTCTATCTCGAGCTCTTGCGCCGCGAGTACCCCCACAACGTGCGTGAGCTCGAGGCGCTGGCGGCTCGGGTCGCGGCCGCGGTGCTTTGCGGCGACGTGCCCGACGCAAGCTTGGTGACGGCCCGCGCCGAACGATCCGAGCCGCTGCCTCAGGGCGGGCGCCCGCCGGCGGATCGGATCGCGGCGGCGCTGGGGGAGCACGAGCACTCGATCCGTCGCGTGGCGCAGACCTTCGGTGTGTCGCACTCCACCGTCGATCGGTGGATGCGCGAGCTGGGGCTGCCACGCGCGTGCGATCTGGACGCCGCGACCATCGAGCAGGCGCTGGCTGCGTCGGCAGGCGCGGTGGCAGCGGCGGCGCGGGCGCTGTCGGTCAGCGAGCGAGGGCTGGTGCTGCGCATGCGCGAGCTGGGGCTCACGCCTCACACCTGCGACAGCATCGACACCAGCCGCACCAGCTCGCGCTGCCCCGACAGGCCGGCGCGCGAATAGGCTTGCTTGAGCTGGTAGCGCGCGGTCCCCGGGGTGATCCCGAGCTGCGCGGCGGCTGCATTCGGCGAGTGCCCGGAGCCGACCAGCGCCCCGACTCGGGCTTCTGCCGGGGTCAGGCCGTAGAGCTGGCAGAGCTTCGACTCGACCAGGCGCAGATCGACGGGCTGCAGCGGGTCGTGGACGACCACCAGCACCCCCGGGCGCGGGCCCGCGACGCGCAGGGTAGAGACGTGCTCGCCCAGCAACGCCACCGTGGCCAGCAGGGCGGGGCCCCTGGTTCGGCGCACGGCCACGTAGCGCGGAGAGCACCGGCCGGTGCCCGGGCCCGAGGTCGCCGCGTGGATCTGGGCCCAGAGCGCGGCGTCGCTGATCGGGCAGACTGCCTGGAGCCGACCGCCCGGCGCCACCAGCGCGCTGCCCGCTTCGAGCAGCGCGGCGGCTGCCCTGCTCTGGCCGCGGATCACCCCGCGGGTGTCGAGCACGAAGCTCGCGACGCGCAGGTCGGACCCCGGTGTGTCGAGCGCGGAGAGCTGACGATCGATCCAGAGCGCTTGGCCAATACGCGGCAAGAAGCTCTCGAGCTGCGCTGCGTCGGCGCGGCCGAAGACGCGTTCGCCGTTGGCGCGCATCACTGCGAAGGTGGTGAGCCCTTGGTCAGGTGAGCGCTCGACGATTCCGCCCACTAGCTCGCGCAGGCCTCGAGGCCTGAGGAAATCCTGAAAGAACTCGGAGGCATCGAGCACGTGATCGGGCACCAGGTCTTGGCTGGGTACGCAACGGCCAACGGGCAACGCGCGCGCCTTGGGCATCCACGGATCGAGCGCGTGGTAGTGGGCCAGGTAGTCGCGCTCCAGATCGTCGGGCAGACCGTGCCAGATCTGCGAGACCGTGCCGTCGGGCCGCTCGACCCGCACGCCGCACGCCAGCCCGCCGAACAGCGTCGACACCGCACGGAGTGCAACGTGCCAGCGGTCCGGATCGGCGCCGGCCTCTTCAAAGCGGATAGCGGACTCCGGTGACACCTTCGCCCTTCTCGTCCGTTTCCAGGCGGAAATCAACTCGCTTCCCGATGCGCGCCTACCATCTGGGAGATGCGGCGCGCGTGGTGATCGGGCAATTCTAGGCGCGCGGCTCGTGAGTCACCCCCTACCGGGCGACGCACCGAGGCGCCCGACCTCTGAAGGGAGCTTACAATGAGGAATTTCTCCTGGTTCTGCCTGTCATTCTTGGTCGCTTCCGCGACCGCCGGCGGTTCCGACGACGGGGGGTCGGATTCGAGCGGCACCGGCGGCAACGCGACTGGCGGCGCGAGCACCGGTGGCGGCGGCGGGAGCGGCGGCTCCACCGGCGGTAGCGGCGGTGTCGGCGGTGCTGGCGGGGGCGCGGGCGCGGGGGGCGCAGCCGGCAGCGGCGGTTCCGCCACGGGTGGCGCCGCGGGTACGGGCGGCAGCGCGACCGGCGGCACCGGCGGAAGCGCGACGGGCGGAACCGGCGGCAGCGCGACGGGCGGGACCGGCGGCAGCGCAACCGGTGGCACTGGCGGAGCGGGTGGCAGTGGCGGGACTGCAACCGGCGGAACCGGTGGCGCGGGTGGCAGCGGCGGGACTGCATCCGGTGGCACTGGCGGAACCGGCGGCAGCGCGACGGGCGGCAGCGGCGGAACCGCGACGGGCGGTGCCGGAGGCACCGGCGGCGGGACCAGTAAGAGCTGCACTGGGACTGCGGACGCTTGCGGCGAGTTTCTGACCTCCGTCGGCTGCGCGGCGCAGGTCGGCTGCAGCACTCAGGCGAATTCGGGTTGCTCGGGTACGCCGAAGACGTGCGGGAACTTCAACAACCAAGAAAAAGCGTGCGAGGCGGCGGGCTGCTCCATGAACCTGGCTACGGGGAACTGTAGTGGCACGCCGAAAGCGTGCTCGAGCCACAAGAGCTCCGGAGTCTGCGCAACCGCGGGCTGCAGCTGGACTCCCCTCTGCGCGGGCACGGCCGCCGCCTGCACCACGTTCAGCAGCCAGTCCGCTTGCGAGAACCAGTCCGGCTGCGGTTGGAACTGAGCGCCGCCGCCTCTGCTCGTGGGCGTTCGCCGCTGCTGCGGACGCCTGCGAGCCGTCGTCCGACCCGGGTCTCGGTGGACCGGGGTGTGCGACCATGACCACGCCGCGCGAAGGCGACGTGCTGCTCGGCAAGTACGTGGTCGAGAAGGTGCTGGGCATGGGCGGCATGGGCGTGGTCGTGGCGGCGCATCATCGCCAGCTCGACGAGCGCGTGGCGCTCAAGTTCTTGCTGCCCGAGGCTGCGGCCAACCCCGAGGTGGTGGCGCGCTTCCTGCGAGAGGCGCGCGCCGCCGCCAAGATCAAGAGCGAGCACGTCACCCGCGTGTTCGACGTGGGCACCATGGACAGCGGCGCTCCGTTCCTGGTCATGGAGTACCTCGAAGGGCGCGATCTGTCGGCGCTGCTCGGCCAGCACGGCCCGCTCGAGCCCGGGCTGGCGGTGGACTACGTGCTGCAAGCCTGCGAGGCGCTGGCCGAGGCGCACGCGGCGCGGATCGTGCACCGCGATCTGAAGCCGCACAACCTGTTCCTGTCGCACCGGGCCGACGGCTCGCCGTGCATCAAGGTGCTCGACTTCGGGATCTCGAAGTCTGTCACGACGGTGGACGGCGCGATGACTCGGACCTCGGCGATGATGGGCTCGCCGCTCTACATGTCGCCAGAGCAGATGGTGAGCGCCCGCGACGTGGATGTACGCTCGGACATCTGGGCGCTGGGCGTGATCTTGCACGAGCTCACGACCGGCAAGACGCCCTTCGACGCAGAGACCATGCCGCAGCTGGTGGTGCAGGTCACCCAGAACGCCCCCCGCCCGCTACGCGCCGATCGCACCGACGCACCGGCCGCCCTCGAGGCCGTGGTCGCGCGCTGCCTCGAGAAGGAGCCCGCCCGCCGCTACCAGAGCGTGGCGGAGCTGGCGGCAGCGCTCGCGCCGTTCGCGTCGGCGGACGGGCGCGGCTCGGTGAGCCGCGTCTCACGAGTGCTGGGTGCCGCGGCGGGCGAGGGCCCGGCGGCAAGCGTCGAGCCGGCCGTCGCGGTCGGTGCCCAGAGCGTGACCCAAGGCTCGTGGGGGCGGACCGGCGCTGCGACCCGCTCGTTTCCGACTGCGCGCATCGCCACCGCGGTGGTGGCGCTCACGCTGATCGGCGGGGCGGTGGGGATCGGGGTGTGGAGCCGGGGCGGCGCCCGGGCTCAGACCGAAGCGTCGGCCGCGCCGAACCCGGCCGCCGAAGCGTCGACCGCGCCGCCTGCGGTCGAATCGCCTGCCGTTTTGCCCAGCGTTGCCCCCGAAGCGCCGCGGGCCGAGGCGGATGCCGGCGCGGCCCGGGCACCTGCGCCGAAGACGCGCGGCGATGCCCCGGCCAAGCCGCGCGACGTCGCCAAGGCGCCCGTGGCGTCGGCGCCGACTCCCCCTGCACACAGCCCGGTTCCCACCGATCGGAAGTAGCCATGCGTCGACGTCTTCTTGCCTTGCTCCTGGCCGGTGGTCTCCCGGCCGTTCCGGCGATCTGCGCCGCGCAGCCCAGCGCCGCGGCGCAGACCTTGTTCGACGAAGCGCGCGCCCTGATGGACGCCGGCAACTTCGCCGACGCCTGCCCGAAGCTGGCCGAGAGCCAGCGCCTGGATCCGGGCGGCGGCACGCTGATTCATCTTGCCCTCTGCTACGAGAAGCAGGGCAAGACGGCCTCGGCCTGGGTCACCTTCAACGAGGCGCTGAGCGTGGCCAAGCGCGACAGGCGCGACGATCGGTCGAAGGTCGCTGAAGAGCACCTGGCCGCGCTCGCGCCCAAGCTCACCAAGCTGCGGCTGATCGTGTCGGCCGACCTGGCCAAGACCCCGGGACTGGTGATCCGTCGCGCCGGCGATCCGGTCAGCCGCGCCGAATGGGGCAGCGCGGTGCCCGTGGATCCGGGCCCGATCCCCATCGAGGCGAGCGCGCCGGGCAAGCGGCCCTGGCAGCGCACCGTGACCGCGGACCAGCCCGGACAGACCATCGACGCCGAGCTCGGCGCGCTCCCCAGCAGCGATTCACTCGCCCCCGACACGTCTGCGGCGCCACCCGAAGAGGATGCCGGAGTGCCAGCGGGATCGAGCGGAGGACTACGAACTGTGGGCCTTGTGGTCGCAGGGGTGGGAGTCGTCGGGCTGGGCGTCGGTGGGTATTTTGGCTTGCAGGCCATGTCCAAGAAGAAGGACGCCGACGGGCACTGCGACGGCAGCGCCTGTCGCGATCAGGCCGGGGTCGACCTGCGGCGCGACGCCCGGAGCGCGGGCACGATCTCGACCATCGCCTTCGTGGCGGGCGGCGTCGCCACGGCGGCGGGCGCGGTGCTCTATCTGACGGCACCCAAGCCGGGTCGCGCCCGGGCGCGCCTGATGCCGCGCGTGGGGGTCGGGTTTGCCGGGGTGGGAGCGGAGGCCAGCTGGTGATGCGCGTAGTCGTGTTCTCGATCGCGGTGCTAGCGGCCCTGAACGGCTGCAACGCCCTCTTGGGCAACGAGGAGGGCGAGCTCGTCGTGTCGTCGGGCGGCGCGGGCGGCGGCGCGACCGGCGGGGCCGCCGGCAGCGTCACCGGGGGCGCCGGGGGCGGGGGAACCGGGGGCAACGCCACGGGAGGCGCCGGCGGAGCTACCGAGTGCGCCGTGGAGCTCGATCTGGGCGATCACCACGCGTGCGCGCGGAAGGGCGACGGAACGCTGTGGTGCTGGGGCATGAACCAGTACGGCCAGATCGGTGACGGGGGCACGGCCGACAAGAAGGCCCCGGCGCAGGTTCCGGCGCTGGGCACCGCCGTGGCCGAGTTGGCCACCGGGGGCTACCACACCTGCGCGCGCAAGGGCGACGGCACCGTGTGGTGCTGGGGCCTCAACGACTTCGGTCAGCTCGGCGACGGCACCTCGGTCACGAAGTCCACGCCGGCAGCTGTGAAGGACCTCGGAGCCGTGGCAAATCTGACTGCAGGCGCGATGCACACCTGTGCGCGCAAGGCGGACGGGACGGCGTGGTGCTGGGGAATGAACGACGCGGGTCAGATCGGCGACGGGACCCTGGTGAACAAGCCCGCGCCGGTGCAGGTGAAGGCGCTGGGCAGCGTGGCCCAGATGGCTGCCGGGAGCTATCACACCTGCGCGCGCAAGACCGACGCGACGCTGTGGTGCTGGGGCAAGAACGACCACGGCCAGATCGGTCCCGGGGGCGGCGCGCTGAGCTCGGGGCCGGTGGAGGTGACCGCCCTCGGCACCGAGACGGCCGAAGTGACCGCCGGGGCCTTTCACACCTGCGTACGCAAGACGAACGGAACGGTGTGGTGCTGGGGCGACAACGCCTTCGGCCAGCTCGGGGACGGGTCGAGCACGCCGAGCGCGGCCCCGGTGCCGGTGACCGCGCTGGGCGCTTCCGTGACCGAGGTGACCGCGGGCCTGTCCCACACTTGCGCGCGCAAGAAGGACGGAACGCTGTGGTGCTGGGGCGACAACAACTTCGGTCAGCTGGGCGACGGCACTTACGACAAGAAGACGTCGCCCGTGCAAGTGACGTCGCTCGGCACGTCGGTGGCCGAGGCAGAGCCGGGCTACGGCACCAGCTGCGCCCGCAAGGCCGACGGCACCGTCTGGTGCTGGGGGCTGTCCACCGCGCTGGGCGACGGCACGGTGGGGAGCGAGGCCTGCAACTCGCAGAAGTGCACGCCGGCGCCGGTGAAGACCTTGCTCTGCCCGTGAAGTTGCCTCGGGCTCACGGCTTCTTCTGCGAAACCTTGACCAGGTGCAGCGAGCGCTTCTGCAAGAAGGGCTGCTCGCCGGTGCGGATGCGCACCGTGGCGGGCGAGCGCGACACCACGCGGCCCACGAAGGCGTCGATGTTCCACTCCGTGCCGGCCTCGGTGGCGTCGTAGCGGGCGTGCACCAGGTAGAGGCCCGGGCTGCCGAAGGTGCCGGTGGGGCAGAGCTCGATCAGGCGGCTCACCACCGAGATCGAGCCGCCCGGGCCCAG